>Ga0247609_10001061_pt1 | contig 34459 bp, 26 predicted proteins | sample 172DNAGHGlowgp2_FD_193487 | JGI IMG/M metagenome (GOLD analysis project Ga0247609, IMG submission 193487) | Sheep rumen microbial communities from Palmerston North, Manawatu-Wanganui, New Zealand - 1728 DNA GHGlow gp2 | ecosystem: Host-associated > Mammals > Digestive system > Stomach > Rumen ... | reverse complement strand
TTTCTCAAAAGGGCATAACTGAGTTTTCAATTCACGATGAGTCCCTTGCAAAAGATAAGCGTCGGGTTCTTAAAATAATCAACCTGATTGCGCAGTATGCACCGGACCTTTTTGTTTCTATTCTTGCCGATGCCTCTGTTATAGACCGCGAAGTTGCCGCTGCCGCTACGCAGATTTTCTGCTCTTTTGATATTCCACTTGAAGTTCAGTCAAAGGGCGGTAAGATTCTTTTTGATAAAAAGTTTTATTCTACAAAGGCAAGGCTGCTTAATGATTTTGGTCTTGTATTCGGTTTCCAGCTTACTTATGCTCAGGTGGCAGGCGATTCCCTCAAATTATTTTTAGACCGGCTGGATTTTGCTCTTCAGCAGTATCCTAATCATATTGATTTTGCACAGACAATGAATAGCGAAGAAGAAAAAACTGCAAAAGTAACAGGTTTCTTTTCTGCCCAGGATATCCGTTATGCACGCGACCTTGCTTTTTCCTGCAGGACTTTTTATACCTCCGGCCGTGCAGTTCCCTGGTTTTTGTCTGTACTAAAGCCTTTGCGCATTTATGCTTCTCGTTTTTTTGCAGATTTTGCAGAATGGCAGCGTTGTAACAACTGCGACTATCGCAGCGGTTTTGTTCCGGAAGCAGTGCCTCATAAAGAAATTGAAAAAATGCAGATGCTCTTTCTGGAGCAGAAATATGAAGAAAAAGGTCAGCATTCGCTGATTATGCTTGTAAAGGATATTGTTGCACTTAATGGTGCAATGTCCAGAGTTGCGGGCGAAGGTGAAGAAAGTACAATTGTAACCTCATATAATCCGAATGATTTATTAAGTGAAGAGGCCTTTGACCTTGCAGCCTTCTGTGAAAATGTATGTATGGAAGAATGTAAGGTCCGCATTTTTGCAGACGAAGAAGGCCCTTCGTATGAGGTAGTTGAATGAAAATTAATTTTGTAAAAATCACAAAAGCTTTTGCCTGTATTGCACTTGCAGCTAGTTTGCTTACAGTTTGTAGTTGTGACGGTAAAAAAAGCAGTCCACAAGCTGCTTATGGAACAAACAGTTCTGCAAAGCTTGCAATGAAAAGCATGGCCATGACCGACAGCGTTTCTTTTGATAATGCAGAGTATGAAATGGTGGAAGAAGCCGCAATGGCTCCAAGAGAAGCAGGACCACAAGAAGAAATCTTCGAACGAAAACTCATCCGCACAGGAAATGTTTCTTTAGAAGTTCAGTCCCTTTCCGATGCCGAAGAAAAAATTGCAGCGTGGGCAAAATCCCTTGGCGGTTATGTTACAAATGCAAACACCTGGGAAATGGGTGCCGGCTTTACTGTCCGCATTCCTTCTGAACGTTTTGATCAGGCAATGGCAGAGGCCGGGAACTTTGGACGCATTACAAACAGAAGCATTAATAGTCAGGATGTAAGCGACAATTATTACGATATAAAATCACGCCTGGAAACAAAATATATTCTGCGCGACAAGCTTTCTAATTATTTAAGTCAGGCAAAGGATATAAAAGATCTTCTCGAAATTGAACGTCAGCTCAACTCTGTAATAGAAGATATTGAAAGTACAGAGAGTCGTTTTAAAAGACTTTCGAACCAGATTGATTATTCTACAATTTATATAGACATGCATTTTGCCCACGGAAAAGACGAAGGTGGAATAATTCTTCCTGATGTAAAAGAATCCTGGAATGCATTTGTTTCTAATATAATTGCTTTCTTCTGGGGATTGCTAAAAATCCTTTTCTATATTGTGATTTTTGGTATTCCTCTTATTGCCCTTGCAGCCTTCTTCTTCTGGCTTTTGTTTGGAAAAGTAGGCCTTCTGGTAAAACTGTTTAAGAAGCTTAAGAAGTAGGGATCTATGAAGTTTTCTCATCTGCTTTTTGATATGGACAATACTCTTTATCCTTCGAGTTCCGATATGGATAAGGGTATTACACGCCGAATGCTTGAATGTGTTGCTGATTTTTTTAAGTGCGATATTCAAAAAGCAGCTGAGCTCAGGGCAGAACGTATAGTTCATTATTCTACAACGCTTGAATGGCTGCGTGCCGAAGGCATGTCTGATGTTGAAGGCTTTCTGCTGCATGTACATCCCGATAACGAAGCTGATGAACTTATGCCACAGCCTGGTTTGCGTGACTTTCTGCTTTCTTTAGATTATCCAAAATCTATTCTTACAAATGCACCTCATGAACATGCAGACCGGGTTCTTGGTAAATTACAGATTGCCGATTTATTTGAAGCAGTTACCGATATCCGCGATGCTGATTTTTACGGAAAGCCTTACCCCAATGCATATAAGGCTGCCTTGAATAAAGTTGGTGCCACTATTGAAAATACTCTCTTTCTTGATGACATGCAAAAATACACCGACGGCTGGGCTGCTATGGGCGGAATTGCAATTCTTGTAGGATATCCAAACGGAAAGCCTCTTTCTGCTGATGCCGAGCCTATGCTTCGTGCAAGAGCGGAAAACCAGGGCAGGGGTCCGGGAAAAACAATCAGGCTTAATTCAATTTATGAGCTTCCAGAGCTTTTGAAAAAAATGGAAGACGAATAAGATGGCTGAAAAACTGCATTTTTATAATGAAAGTAAAATCCGCCTTGATGAACTTTTGCGAAAAGAACTTCCTGCACATTATAAGAGCGATTTTTCCAATTCAAAAATCCGCCGTCTGATTATTGCGGGTGCTGTAAGTGTAAATGGCCGGGTTATTACAAGGCCTGCCTTTGTACTTAATCCTCGTTCTGACATTTGTGTGATTTTTGATAAAGAAAAGTTTCTGTATGAAAAACAGCCTGATGATATTAAGTTTGAAGTAACTTCTGATTCTGTTTTGTACGAGGATGACAATTATATTTTTATAAACAAACCGGCATTTTTTCCCGTTGAACAGACAATCACCGGTAACCGCGACAATCTTCATGATGCTGTGGTGAGATATTTGTGGAGTAAAAATCCGTCATTACGAAATCCGCCCTATGTTGGCATAATGCATCGCCTTGACCGTGAAACAAGCGGAGTGATTCTTTTTACAAAAAACCGCCAGGTAAACAAAGAGGTTTCTGAGATTTTTCAAAGTCATTCCTTTACAAAAAAATATTATGCTCTTGTAGAAGAAACTTCCTCCGGAAAAAGTCTTTCGCCCGGCCAGACCTTCAGCGTAGAAATGTACATGGCCCGTATTTCTTCTAAAAGTCAGGCCGCCAAATGGGGCAGGGTAGCTCAAAGCTCAAAAGACGCCCAATATTCCCGTACCGATTTTGCAGTTCTGCGCCCAATTACAATAGAAAATCACAAATGTCTTTTGTTAGAATGCACCCTCTACACCGGCCGCACCCACCAGATCCGCGTCCACCTCTCCTCCCAAGGCCTCCCCATCCTTGGAGATACACTATATGGTGGAACTCCTGCAAAAAGAATTTATCTTCATTCTTCCGAACTCTCCTGTAAACTCTTTACAGTCAAATCGGATTTTCCGTGGTAACTAAAAGGCACACATGATTATTTATTCCTTGCAAAATCCCGATAATAGGGTAAAATGAATATATTGGGAGAAAAAAAATGAAAAAACTTCTTATCCTTGTGGCAGCCCTGGCTGTAACACTCGTTGGCTGTAGCGGCAATTCGCTCAGTTTTGAAAATCCAGACAGTAAAAAAGATGTAATCGCTTCTGGCGTAGCTCCTGCTGATATTGCAGCATGGGAAAGCGAAGTAGATGCAGACTTTGCCGCTGTTATTGAAGCTCTTGGAAAAGACGGCGACCTTAAAGCGCTTGAAGCTTTTGATTCCAAGTATGGAACAGACATGGCCGAAACAGGTGCTCGTTTTGCAGCAGCCCGTGCCGCCCGTTCAGGTTCAAGCAGTTCAAGCTCAAGCAGCTATCCTGCTATGCCAAACATGCCTTTCAACAGAGATGGTGCTGTTTATGTTTCTGGTGGAACAGATGACCTTATTGGTACTGTTGTAGACTGGGTTTCTCCAAAAACTCTTCCCGGTTCATACTATCATGCAGCAGTTCTTGATTTAGACAAATACGATCCAAATAACGAAAACGTATACTGCCTCGAAACTGCAATCTCTAAAGGTGCAGGTTACGAATCGGCTTATAACTGGAGAACAAAGGTAAATGCCTGCGTTCTTAATCCAAAATACTCTCTTACAAAATCTAAGCTCGACTCTGCTCAGGCTTATATGGATTACTACTGTGATATGAACAACACAAACATGGAATACGGTTTCTTTAAGAATACTGTAAACATCTTTAATGTTGTTACTAAAGCAGACACCTACACCTGGTACTGTACAAAGGTTGTATGGTGGGTTTACAACAAATATGGCTGGGATATTGACTCTAACTCAAGTCTCATCGACTGGACAACATCTGGCCTTTACACACTTGTAAAAGACTACTATTACGTACGCTATTTCTACTCTTCTTCTAAGAGAAAGGCTGCAATTAATGATTATATTAATTCTGCCCGCAGTAACATTGTTCTTGCAGAAGAAATTATGCTTTCTCCATACTTTACAAAGGTATTTGAGAACATAAGGGAGTACTAATGAGTTTTCTGTCCAATGCATTTGCAAAGGGCAGAAGATATACCGCAGGTTGCACAAAACTTGCGGTATTTTTTTTATGCTGCCTGCCTTTTTTTACTGCTTGTCCTCTTAATGCTTCAGGAGGAGATTCCGGAGCTTTTCCATATGTGTTAAACGGAAAATTATGCTCCTTTACACCGGATTCTCAAGAAGAAATTGCAGACGGTTATACACAAGGTTCTGTTGCCTCTTCTAAAAAAGACGGCTATATTCTGGCCTGGAATCAGAAAAAGCAAAGACTTTACCATTTTGCGGGGCGCAAGACAGTTTCAAACCTTGAATTAAAGGCTTCTTTTGTTTATGCAGGAGCTGATTATCTTCTTGCACAATCTTCTTCTTTTGCAGATAACAAAGGCTTTTCTTTTACATTATATTCTATTAAATACTCTTCAAATAAACGAAAAATCAAGCTTCGTTCTATATGGACCGGCTATATAGACTGCTTTGTGGCTGATTTCTTTTTTACAGAGGATGGAATCTGTATTGCGGGAGGCACCCGTGATGATGAAAAAAATAATGTCTTTTATATTACTGGTAAGGGTATACACAAGAGTTTTAGCACAAAAAAGGAGTCTGATTTTTTAAGACTTGTCCACTTGGGATCTTCACAGAAAGTCATTGCCTTCGTAAGTACCCGCGATAAATCCGAAAGAGAAGCTCTTATTTATTCTTTTGATATAAATGAAGCGCCGGAAGATGCAGAAGAAATCAATTTAAGCAATGATCCTCTTCTTCCCCCTGATTTTAAGTGCTTTTTCGGTTATGGCTTTTCTCCAATTCCTGCAGCCCATGCGGTCCCTGTGGTCCCTGAGCTCGTCGAAGGGGTCGAAGGGGGCGAAAGGGTAATCCTTCCCGCCAGTCTGAATGGTATAATCAATTTTATCTGTTATGACCTTGCTGCCGGCAAAATCACCGCAATTATTCCAGACGCAGTTGGTTGTGTAGCAGCTCTTTCTACAACTCCGGAAGGCACTTATTACCTTGCCCGTGACCCATTACTAGAAGCTTCCTGGTATGGAATTGCTCTTTTTACAGGCACAGAATGTAAAAAAATCAAAGAATTCTAATAAATTTAGTTGACGATTGCACTCTTAAATTATTAATTTTAAAGATAACAATAATTTTTTACTTTGTGAGAAGTGTAATGTCAGACAAAGAAAACGAAACTAAAGAAGAAGAAAAGGTTCAGGAACAGGAAACTGAACAGAAAAAAGAAGACGCAGAAACAGAAGGCGGCCCTTCGACCCCTTCGACAGGCTCAGGGACCGAGGATGGTGCAACAGGTGCCGCAGATGGTGCAGAAAAGGAGCTTTCTCCCGAAGAAAAGATTGCTGCCCTTGAAAAAGAAATTGCAGATCTTAAGACTCAGGCACTTTACAAGGCTGCCGAAAACGACAACTGGCGTAAACGCATGATGCAGCAGAAAGACGAAGCTGTTGCTTATGCAAATGCATCTCTTTTGGGCGATTTGCTCGATAGTCTGGACAACTTTGACCGTACTCTTGATGCAGCAAAAGATGCAAAGGATGCAAAATCGATTGCAGACGGCATTAAGATGATTAACAAGTCGCTTGTTAAAATGCTCGAAGACAAATATGGTCTTGTAAGCTACGGAAAAGAAGGCGACGAGTTTAATCCGGAAGAGCACGAAGCAATCGGCCGACAGGAAGACGAAAAAGCAAAGAAAGAAACTCTGGCTCAGGTATATCTTAAGGGATATAAACTGAAGGATAAGGTAATAAGACATGCTAAGGTAATGGTTAAGGTACCGAAGGCATAAGTCATCCTCGGGCTTGACCCGGGGATCTCAATAAAAAATAGATTGTCGGGTCAAGCCCGACAATGACATAGGTATAAAGCGAGGTAAATAAAATGGGAAAGATCATTGGTATTGACTTGGGAACAACAAACTCTTGTGTTGCCGTAATGGAAAACGGTGAACCGGTTGTAATTCAGAATGCAGAAGGTGGAAGAACAACTCCTTCTATTGTAGGTTTCACATCTAAAGGAGACCGCATTGTTGGTGCTCCTGCTAAAAACCAGATGGTAACAAACCCTAAGAACACTGTATATTCTGTAAAACGTCTTATCGGACACAGATTCAGTGAACTTCAGGGAGAAGCAACAAAGCTTCCATATAAAGTAATTGATAACGGATCAGACTGCCGTGTAGAAGTAGAAGAGGCCGGAACTACAAAACAGTATTCACCTCAGGAAATCTCTGCTTTTATTCTTCAGAAAATGAAGAAAACTGCAGAAGACTATCTTGGAGAGCCTGTAACAGAAGCTGTTATTACAGTACCTGCTTACTTCAATGACTCTCAGCGCCAGGCAACAAAAGATGCCGGTAAGATTGCAGGTCTTGATGTAAAGCGTATCATCAACGAACCTACAGCTGCTTCTCTTGCTTTTGGTTTCAACAAGGATCAGGACAAGGAAAAGACAATTGCTGTATACGACCTTGGTGGTGGTACATTCGATATTTCTATTCTTGAACTTGGCGACGGTGTATTCGAAGTTAAGTCTACTAACGGTGATACTCACCTTGGTGGCGATGACTGGGACCGTGTAATCATCAACTGGCTGGTAGATCAGTTTAAGGCAGATACTGGTATTGACCTTTCTAAAGATCCAATGGCTATGCAGCGTCTTCGTGAAGCTGCTGAAAATGCAAAAATCAGCCTTTCAAGCCAGACAACAACAGATATCAACCTTCCATTTATTACTGCTGATGCAACAGGTCCAAAGCACCTGCAGAAGTCTTTGACACGTGCTCAGTTTGAACAGATGACAGACAGCCTTTATGAACGCACAAAGGAACCTTGCCGCAAGGCTCTTGCCGATGCAGGTATTTCTGCAAGTGACATTGATGAGGTTCTCCTTGTTGGTGGTTCAAGCCGTATGCCAAAGGTTCAGGAAGTTGTAAAACAGATTTTTGGTAAAGAGGGTAGCCGTGCAGTAAACCCTGATGAAGCTGTAGCAGTTGGTGCTGCAATTCAGGGTGGTGTACTTGGTGGAGACGTAAAAGACGTTCTTCTTCTTGATGTAACTCCTCTTTCACTTGGTATTGAAACAATGGGTGGTGTAATGACAAAGCTCATTGCCCGCAATACAACAATTCCTACAAAGAAGAGCCAGATCTTCTCTACAGCTGCCGACGGACAGACTGCTGTATCTATTCACGTACTTCAGGGTGAACGCGAAATGGCAGATCAGAACCGTACACTTGGCCGCTTTGACTTAGTAGGTATTCCAGCCGCTCCTCGTGGTGTTCCACAGATTGAAGTAACTTTTGATATTGATGCCAACGGTATTGTCCATGTATCTGCAAAGGATTTGGGAACAGGCAAGGAACAGCACATCCAGATTACTTCTTCTTCTGGTCTTAGCGATGAAGAAATTGAAAAGATGGTTAAGGATGCCGAAGCAAATGCTGCAGCAGATAAGGCTAAGCGTGAAGGTGTAGATGCCCGCAACGAAGCAGACAGCCTCATCTATGCTACAGAAAAATCTATCAAAGACCTTGGCGACAAGATTAATGGTGGAGAAAAAGAAAAGGTTGAAGCTGCAATTGCTGCCCTTAAGCAGGCACTTCAGGGTGACAACGTTGAAGAAATTAAAGCTAAGACCGAAGAACTTAAACAGTCTTCTTACAAGATTGCCGAAGAACTCTATAAGCAGCAGGGTGCCGCAGGAGCCCAGCCAGGTGCAGAAGGTGGAGCCGCAGGTGGTAATGCCGGAGCAGCCGGAGACGCTGGTGCCAATGCAGGAGCCGAAGGCGGAGAAAAGAAGTCCGGCTTTGACAAAGGCTCTGCAGATGATGTAGAGTATGAAGTTAAGGATGAAGACAAATAAAAACACTGTCATTCCCGTGCTTGACACGGGAATCTTTGTATTTAGATTGTCGGGTCAAGCCCGACAATGACAGAATGTGATAAAGGTATCAAAATGGCAAAACGCGACTATTATGAAGTATTAGGTGTTGATAAATCTGCAGATCAGGAGGCAATTAAAAAGGCTTACCGTAAGCTTGCTGTAAAATACCATCCGGACCGAAACCCAGGCGACAAAGAAGCCGAGGAAAAGTTTAAGGAGGCAACAGAAGCCTACGAAATTCTGTCTGATGAAGAAAAACGCCCGATTTATGATCAGTACGGTTTTGCCGGTCTTGAAGGAATGGCAGGCGGTGGCGGCGGTGGTGCCCAGTATTCACATGCCTTCCACGATTTCTCAGACCTCTTTGGTGGAGCCGGTGGCGGCTTCTCCGATATTTTTGACAGCATCTTTGGAGGAGGCTTTGGTGGTGGTTCCCGCGGTGGCAGACGTTCAAGCGGGCCTGCTGCAGGTTCATCTCTCCGCTATGACCTTCATATTCAGTTTAAGGATGCTGTTTACGGTACTTCTGCCGATATCCATTTTAAACATAATGAAGCCTGTACAGCCTGTCATGGAACTGGTGGAGCAGCCGGTGCTTCTAAAAAAACTTGTCCAACCTGTAACGGAATGGGCCAGGTTCGTCAGGGCAACGGTTTCTTTACTATTCAGCAGACATGTCCTACCTGCCGTGGTAAGGGCGTAACTATAGATAAGCCTTGTCCAAGCTGCCGTGGAACTGGTATTCAGGAAAGAAACAAGATGATGTCTCTTAAGATTCCTGCCGGTTCAGACAACGGTAAGCGCATTGTAATTCCTGGTCAGGGTGATGCAGGCGAAAACGGCGGACCAGCAGGCGACCTTGTAGTAGTATTGCACGTAGATTCTCATCCATTGTTTGAACGCGATGGTCTGGATTTGTACTGTGCAGTTCCTGTTTCTATGGCTCAGGCTGCTCTTGGCTGTGACATTACAATCAAATCTCTAGATAACAAGAAAGTAACTATAAAAATCCCTTCCGGAACTTCAAACGGAAAGCTTTTACGCATAAAAGGCGAGGGAGTTCCTCTTGGCGGAAGCAGCAAAAAAGGCGATCTCTACGTTAAAATCATGGTACAAATCCCTCAACGCCTCTCCGGCAAACAAAAAGAACTCCTCCAGGCCTATCTAAACCTCGAAAATCCACCAGAAACTCCGGATCTCATGCCTCTTAGTAAGCTCGAGGGTGTGTAAGGCCGCTGGCGGCCGGTGTTTTATAGCAAACCGTTAAAAAAATTGCGAAAGCAATTTTTAGGTTTACTTCTTTACGGGGTTTTAGGGGCAGAGCCCCTAGGAGAGAGGGTAGGACGCAACGAAGTGCGGCCGCAGGGATTTATTATCGTACAAATCAGAAAAAATAGTCCACTGGACTGTTTTTTCTGATTTGTACAATCAATAATTCCCCCTCCCAATTACGTCACGCCGCTGGCTGCAGATTGATTTCGCGGAAGCCCGATGTTTTTCTATTGATCCAATCCAAATAATGTTCCTATTTTTTATACGATTTTTTCCCAAATTTGCCGATAATATGATAGAATAGTAATACTATAAATTTGAGGTGATTATGTATAAGACGCGGAAAAAAATCCTGACTATAAGTGTTTATACACTCGCAGTTGTGTTATTTATAGGCATTGGCATTTTATTAATTCCAGAAAAAGAAACAGAAACTCCTTCTATTTATTCCTTGCTCTCTGTTGCTGCTTTTTTCTGTGCCATTGTATTCCTTTTTGTAAGGTTAAAGACTGCACTTTTAGCAAAAGTTCGCCATGATACGCTGGAAAAAGGCGAAACTGTGATTCTTAAGAAATTCATCGACAGCCTCAGATTCAGTTATACACTTGATGATTTTTATGTAGCAATCGGTGATTATCTTGAACGCCGTGGTGACTGTGCTGTTCTTCTTATTGACCGCACAAAAAACTATATCCTCTATAACAGCCCTAACAGAATTACCTCTTCTGATTCAATCCGCGAAAAAATGTGTCAGAACTTTGAAGAAAACTGGAAGGATGGTTATTACTATTTTGACCGCCACTTTGGTGTAACTTCCCGCCTCAAAAAATCCCGTGGTTTCTTCCTTTGTTCAGAAAAACAGCACATGTTCGTATTCTGTAATTATACCAGACTTTTTGATAATTCTATTTATGAACAGCTTTTTGAAGAGTACAAGCGATTTATTACCCGTACTCATACAATTTCTCAGCTTTCGGAAATTGCCGCTACAACAAAAGAGTGGCAGCAGCTTGCCGAAACCCAGCAGTCATTCCTTCCACAGAAGATTCCAAATATCCACAATCTTAAGATTGCTACATATTTCCGTCCTCTTGTAAACGTATCGGGTGACTACTTCTCAATTCTTCCTATTGATAAACATAAGACTCTGCTCATGCTTGGTGACGTATCTGGTAAAGGTCTTCCTGCAGCTCTTATCATGGGTTTGGTAATGAACACTGTAAAGATTATTGAAGATAAAGAAGACCTGGTTGGTGTAATTAAAGCTATTGATAAGGCTATTAAGGGCATGCACCTTCAGGATAAATATACTGTATTGTTCCTTAGTATTGTTGATACCGAAAAGATGAAAATCCGCTACATCAATGCTTCCATGTCTGACCCAATCATTCTTTCACCTTCACCTGATGGTTACCGTATTAAGCCTCTTACTTCAAATGCTTCGCTTGTCGGAATTCTTGATATGGGTGATGTTACTGTTGCCGAAAAGCGCCTCTTCCGTGGAGACACCATTCTTATGGCAACTGACGGTGTTTCTGAAGTTATGGATGACAGTGGTGTTGAGCTTGGTGATACTGATATTTATAAAAAGACACTCATTGCCGGTGCTTCAAAATCTCCTCAAGAATTTGTTGATGATATTGTAGATTTAATCTGGAAATATAATGGCGATAAAAAGCTTCATGATGACGTTACAATGATGATCGCTAAGGTAGGTTACTGATATGGTATTTATTCTCTTAAACTGCGCTTTGTTACTTTGCTTTATATTTCTCATCTATTATATAGACAGAAAGAATACTTTTATGGGTAATACCGGAAGTACGCTTGTTGTTCCACTTTTGTTCTCCAGTGTAGAATTATTCCTTTATATTCTGGTAATGATTTTTAAAGACAAGTGGATTGAATCTTTTGTTATTCAGCTTGTAAGAATCATTTTCTGTCTTGATGGAATTTTCTTTGTTTCATTCAGTTTTGGACTTGTTGGTGTAGGCCATAAAATTACAAAGTTTACACCAAAACTCTTGCAATGGCTTTTATATGCCTTTGTAATTTATATTGTATTCTTCCAGTTTGTTGATATTTCGGTAGATGAATCGCTGAGTATGAATATTGGTTCTGGAAGACTTTTCTCAAACCCTGATGTTCAAAAGTATTTCCCTTGGGACTGGGTTTTCCTTTATAACTCAATTTATAAATATCTTCTTCCTGGTACTGCTTTCCTCTTCCTTATGGTTTATCAGGAAAGAAAGGGCAGCCAGCTTCAGAAGTATCAGTGTCTTGTTATTGCCGAAGGTATTGCCCTTATGTGGGTCCTCAAGTACTTCTTCCAGTTCCTTGGTACTGCAAATCCTGCTTTTGGTTCTCTTTATATGTATGCTTATGTTGCAATGTATGTGCTGGTTGTAATTGGTCTTAATAAGACTTCTGTTCCTTCGACCAAGGCTTATATTGCTACATTGTTTAAAAATATGATTTCATATGTACTTCCAGCTGCAGCAATAGGTCTTGTTGTAATGTTTACACAGCCTGTTGGAAAAGTTCTTACAGCCGGATTTATTTCTTTGTTTGTATTCGTTTCAATTATTGCCGTATTGTTCGCACTTATGATTTCGGATCTTCTTACTAATAATTCAAAGCTTTATACTTCGGATTATGGTCCTGCACTCGAAAAACAGCTTGCTACAATTGATTATTCCGGCGAAATGGATGCAATTACAAACCGAATGTATGAAATCTTCCGCAGAAACGTAGAAGCATCTTCTGTAAATGTTTACATCTTGAACAATAAGAACATGCTCGAAACTGCTTATACATCAAACGGATTTACAACTACAATTCCGGTTAATACTACAATGTTTGAAACCCTGCTTAACATCAACCGTTCTGTTGTTTGTTTTTCACAGGTAGGAAACGTTCACGATCTTTCGCCAATTGATGCACAGCTTACAAAATTCTTTGAAGAAACTAAGTCTGATGCTATGTTCATTTTGAACGAAGGTCACAATATTCTTGGTTTGATTACTCTGGGCAAAAAAATCTCAGGAGACCACTACAAAGACTATGACTACAATACCTTCCTTAAGTTGTATTCATACTTCTTCGTATTCGGATACTACATGCGTAACATTTCTAACAAGGAAATTATCTCTGTAGTAAACCGCGAAATTAAGATGTCTTCTCAGATTATTACATCTATTCAGGAAAACATTGACCATGTAAAGAATCCTAAAATTGATACCGGTTATCTCATGGTTCCTGCCCGAAACATTGGTGGTGAATTTATTGATATGATTCGTCTTACCGATACCCGTCACCTCTTTGTAGTTGGTGATATGTCCGGTAAAGGTATTGCGGCTTCTATGAACATGGTTATCTTAAAGTCTATTATTCGTACTTACCTTGCCGAAACTCATGACTTTAAGGATCTGGTTATTAAGATTAACTCCTTTATTCGTGATTCTTTGAATAAGGGTACAATCTTTGCCGGTCTTTTTGCTCTGATTGATTTTGAAACAGATACAATGTACTACATCAACTGTGGTATTCCAGCCTTGATGCTTTATACCCAGGTGTATAACAACGTTATTGAGATTCAGGGTTCCGGACACATTCTTGGATTCGTAAAAGATATTTCTCCATATATCAGCGTTAAGACAACAAAGCTTAATCGTGGTGACGTTATTCTTGCCTGTACAGATGGTCTTGTTCAATCACACTCACTTCGTGGTGAACAGTTTGGTAAGGAACGTATTCAGCAGTGTATTCTTGATAACTCAACTTATCCGGCTCAGCGTATGACTCAGTTTACATTTGACAGCCTGATTAAGTTTATGTCAAAGGAAATGGAAGACGACGTTTCTATTCTTGTATTGAAGTACGAAACTTCAAGAGCCTTTGATAAGGATGCTGCCGACCAAGAAGAAGTTGCAGAAGAAAATGCTGAGGTTGTTGAAGAGACTGTGCCTGCTGAAGAGGCTGTGCCTGAAGAAGGGACAGCACCTGCAGAAGAAAGTGCACTTGCAGAAGAAAGTGTGCCTACAGAAGAAAGTGCACCTGTAGAAGAGTCTGTGGTTCCTGAGCCTGTCGAAGGACCAGCAGAAGAGCCTGCAAGCCCTGAAACAGAGACTGCGGAGCCAGAAGCAGCCGCTGCCCCTTCCGAAGAACCCCCAGCCGCCGAAGATGATTTTTTCATCAATAAGAACGTTCTGCCGGATGATCCAGATATTCCTGATTTAAGTAATCTTGACGAAATGATTAAAATGGCCGGATTGTAATTTGTGTAAGGCCGCTGGCGTGAAATAGGAGGAAGATAATTATGGAACAAATTGCTATTACAGAAAAAGACGGTGCAAACTACCACTTATATGAACTCGAAGGCGCTTTGAATGCCTATACACTTGGTGAATTTCAGGACACTTTGTACGATGCAGTTCAAAAGAACAATGTTGTACTTGATATGTCACGACTTATAGAACTTGATGCTTCGGGCATAGGCCTTTTGATGGCAGCCTTTAATGATTCTGAAGAGGCTGGCCACAAATTGTACTTTATGACAATGTCCAATGAGGCTGATAAGGCAATTGCCGCGACGGGGTTTAAGTATGTGTTTAATCTGATAAACTCGGTAACAGAAGTCAAGTAGAAAAAAAAAGGCCTCCGAAGTACGAGGTCTTTTTTTATGTGGATTGCCACTTCCTGTGGGCTCGCAATGACGTACAAAAGACTTCGTCACTGCGAGCGCAGCGAAGCAATCCACGTTTATGAATACATTACTTTACAACGATGTTAACAAGTTTATTCGGCACCACAATAGTCTTTACAACTTCATGACCGTCTGTAAACTTCTTTACGCCGTCAAGGGTAAAGGCTTTTGATTTAAGTTCTTCCTGGTCGGTGTTAGGGGCTGCCATAAACTTGTCGCGGAGCTTGCCGTTTACCATAACTACAATCTGAACTTCATCATCCTTTGTAAAGTCGGCGTTTACTGTCGGCCATGGTTCGTAAGCGATTGTCTTTTTGTTGCCAAGCTTCTGCCAGAGCTCTTCACCAAGGTGTGGTGCGTAAGGGCTGAGTACCTTTACAAAGTCTGCCCACATGCTCTTTGGAACTTCAGGCAGCTTGCTTACTTCGTTGATGAAAATCATCATCTGGCTTATTGCAGTATTAAAGTTGAGCGTTGCAGTATCATCAGTTACCTTTTTGATTGTCTGTGCAAAAGTCTTACGGGCACTGAGCAGAGCCTTGTCTTCGAGTTTGCCTGTAATGTCTATGTCGCTCATAGGTTTTTCACTTACGGCCCAGACTTTTTCAAGGAAGCGGTGAATGCCAACAATTCCCTGGGTTGACCAAGGCTTAGACATTGTAAGCGGTCCCATGAACATTTCGTACATACGTACAGAATCTGCACCGTAGGCTTTAATTTCATCATCAGGGTTTACAACGTTCTTCAAAGACTTAGACATCTTTGCAACAATCTGTTCAAGCTCTTCTCCTGTGGTTTTTTCGTAGTATTTGCCGTCTTCGCGCTGTTCAACTTCATCAACAGGAACAAGAGTTTTATTCTTGCGCTGGAAAGCAAAAGAAGTAATCATACCCTGGTTGATAAGGCGCTGAAACGGTTCTTTTGTGCTTACAACACCAATATCATAAAGAACCTTGTGCCAGAAGCGGGCATAAAGCAGGTGAAGAACGGCGTGTTCGGCACCACCAATGTAAAGGTCTACTGGCATCCAGTATTTTTCTTTTTCAGGAGCACAGAACTGTTTGTCATTGTGAGGATCCAGATAGCGCAGGTAGTACCAGCAGCTTCCGCCCCACTGAGGCATTGTATTTGTTTCGCGTTTAGCAGCCCCTCCACATTTTGGACACTTGCAGTTTACCCAGGAATCAATTGCAGCGAGAGGAGACTCACCGGTTCCTGTCGGCTGGTAGGATTTTACATCCGGCAGGGTAAGAGGGAGTTCTTCTTCCGGTACAGGCACTGTACCACATGTAGGGCAGTGTACCAGAGGAATTGGTTCTCCCCAATAACGCTGGCGGCTGTAAATCCAGTCGCGGAGTTTATAGTTGATTGCTTTTTTACCAACGCCTTTTTCTGCCAGCCATTCAAGCATTTTGTTTATAGCATCCTGCTTGTTCAAACCATCAAGGAATTCAGAGTTTACATGGATTCCGTCTTCTGTCCAGGCCTGAGTCTGTACATCAACTTCGCTCTTCAAAACTTCAATAATCGGCAGGTTGAATTTCTTTGCAAATTCCCAGTCGCGGTCATCGTGGGCAGGTACAGCCATAATTGCACCTGTTCCGTAAGAAATCAAAACATAGTCTGCAATCCAGATTGGAATGAGTTTTCCGTTTACAGGGTTTATTGCATAGCTTCCACTGAATACACCGGTTTTATCTTTTGCAAGGTCTGTACGTTCAAGATCAGACTTTTTTGCAGCTTCTTCCTGATATTTCTTTACGGCCTCTGCCTGCTCAGGAGTTGTGATTGCAGGAATGATTTTGTGTTCCGGAGAAACAACCATGTAAGTTGCCCCAAACAAAGTATCACAGCGAGTTGTGTAAACTGTAAGCTTGTTATCTGTAGGCTTTCCGTCCTTGTCGGCTACTGTGAATACAACTTCGGCACCGGTTGATTTTCCAATCCAGTTGTGCTGCATTGCCTTTACACTTTCCGGCCAATCAAGTCCATCAAGGTCGTTATCCAGGCGGTCTGCATATTCTGTAATTTTCAAAATCCACTGGCGGATTGTTTTGTGAGTAACTTCTGCACCACAGCGGTCACATTTACCGTCTTTAACTTCCTCGTTTGCAAGACCAGTCATACAAGAAGGACACCAGTTGATTGGAGTCTGTGCTTCGTAGGCCAGTCCTTTTTTGTAGAGCTGCAGGAAAATCCACTGGGTCCATTTGTAATAATCCGGTTCGCAGGTGGATACGCAGCGGTCCCAGTCATAAGAGAAGCCCAGAGACTTAATCTGCTGGGTAAAATGTTCAATATTTGCGTTAGTTGTTGTTTTTGGGTGTGTACCTGTCTTAATTGCATAGTTTTCTGCAGGAAGACCAAAGGCATCATAGCCCATAGGGTGAAGAACGTTATATCCGTTCATACGTAGGTAGCGGCAGTAAATATCTGTTGCAGTATAACCTTCCGGATGTCCAACATGAAGGCCTGCAGCACTTGGATAAGGGAACATGTCCAAGACATACATGCGTTTTTCGGCCGGAACAGATTCATCCTCGGTTACCTTAAAAGTTTTGTTTTCGTCCCAATACTTCTGCCATTTTGGTTCGATTTGTTCAAATGGATACTTACTCATTTTGCTACCTCATATTAAAAAATATTAAAATATTATAGTAGAAAAAAGTTTCTTATGGAAGTATTATGCTAATATGAAAAAGACAAACGCAATGAGAATCCTTGACGGATTAAATATAAACTACGAAGTCTTGGAATACGAAGACGACGGCGAACACGAGCTTGCAAAAGGCGCTGCTATGCGTATGGCAGAAAAACTTGGTGTGGCTCCTGAAACTGTTTTTAAAACAATAGTCATGCGAACAGAAACAAAAGAAATCTGCGTCTTCTGCCAGTGTGCTACAGATGAAATAAATTTAAAAAAAGCTCGTCAGGCTGCCGGCTGCAAAGAAATCAATCCAGTACGCCCGGAAGAACTTTTAGCCCTTACAGGATATATCCGTGGTGGCTGTACTCCAATCGGGATGAAGAAAAAGTTCCGCACCTTTATTGATGAGCAGATTATCCTTCATGAAAAAGTCTGTATCAGTGGCGGTCAGCGAGGGGTTCAGATAAAAATTGCCCCGGATGATTTAATAAAAGCTACCGAAGCCACAGTTTGCGATTTGTGTCTGTAAAATACTTGTGTTATAATTGAGGCATGAAGAACAGCTATAAAGAAGTAAAAGGATTTTTTACAGAGTTGGAGTATGCCTCGCTGCAGGAAAACGAGCTTTACTATAAGATTGAAAACTACGATTGCATGGATGATTTTTTCATGACAATTACAAGCTCATCCGATATCTGGAATTTCTGCTGGGCCCAGGGTGGACTTACTGCCGGACGCATAGACAGTAATCATGCAATTTTCCCTTATTACACTGCAGATAAAGTTAGTGATGACAAATCTTATACAGGCCCCTATACTGCAATTTTAGTGCATAAAGATTCTTCTGGTTTTGGTCCGACACTTTGGGAACCTTTTGCCTCCATGTATTCAAGTCCTGCAATCCGTCTGCAGGTAGAAAAAGACATAAGAAGAAATATTTATAAAAACACAAGTGGAACCGAAGTATGGTTTGAAGAAATCAATTATGATTTAGGACTGATTTTCAGATATGCCTGGACTTCTTCTGCAAGATTCGGACTGGTAAGAAAAGTTCAGATTATTAACATCAGTTATGAAGCTGTAAAAGTTGAGGTTTTGGACGGCTGCCGTAATATTCTTCCTGCCTGTGTAACTTCTGATTTTCAAAACAACAACAGCGTTCTTCTTGATGCCTATAAAAAAACAGATTTAGACAAAGTATCAAAGCTTGCTCTTTTTGCAGTTTCGTCAATAGTTACCGATAAAGCTGAACCAAGCGAAGGACTTTTTGCAAATACCTGTTGGTTCAGTTGTAAAGATGATCTGCTCATAAGTCCGGATGCTGCTGAACAATTTGCATGCACAGGAAGGGTAGAGCCTGTAGACCTTGTAAAAGGAAAACGCCCTGGCGCTTATGTACTGCGTTCCCTTGAATTAAAAGATCCATATAGTCCTGCAATATGGTATCAGGTTTTTGATACAGGTCTTGATATTGCAAAAATCACAGAACTCAAAAAACTGCTTTCTAATAGAAGCGGAATAACTCAGATGCTGGAAGCCGATATAAAGCAGGGCAAAAAGCTGATGAAAGAATATATTGCTCAGGCCGATGGTGAAGAAAAAACAGCAGAAACAATGACTTGTGTGCATCATTCGCAAAATGTGATGTTCAATATTATGCGCGGCGGATTTTTTGCAAATAATGGAAAAATTGGCCTTGCAGATTTTGAAAAGTTTATTAGTCAGCGAAACAAAGCTCAGTTGCCTAAATTTAAAAAAATCCTTACAGCATTAAAAGCTGGTGCAGACAAAGAAGGTCTTGTTTCTTATAAAGATTTTGAAGCTGCTGTTCTGGCTAAAAAAAATCCCCAGCTTACAAGACTTTTTTATGAGTATATGCCGCTTACTTTTAGCCGAAGACACGGAGACCCAAGTCGTCCCTGGAATAAATTCAGCATAAAGCTGAGAGACAGTGACAACAATCCAATTTTGAATTACGAAGGAAACTGGCGCGATATTTTCCAGAACTGGGAAGCCCTTGCCTGGTCTTATCCGAATTATATAAAAAATATGACTTTAAAGTTTTTGAATGCAATGGCTATTGAAGGCTTTAATCCTTACAGAATCTCGCGCGAAGGAATAGATTGGGAAATTCCAGATCCTGATAATCCCTGGGCCCAGATTGGATTTTGGGGAGATCATCAGGTTATCTATCTGCAAAAGCTTTTAGAGTTGTATGCAAAGCTTGATAAGCAGGGTTTGATTGATGAACTTGGCGAGGAAGTTTTTGCAAGTTCAAACGTTCCTTATCGTATAAAATCGTATGCCGATATTCTCGAAAATCCAAGAAGCACAATTTTATTTGACCGCCAGCTTAGTGACAGCCTTAAAGCAAATGCTGCAAAAAATGGTTCAGATGAAAAGCTTGTAAAATCAGGCGAAGAGGTTGCTCTTGTAAATCTTACAACAAAGCTTTTGCAGATTATAATTGCCAAAATGTCTAACTTTATTCCGGGAGGTGGAATCTGGCTTAATACTCAGCGTCCCGAATGGAATGATGCAAACAATGCACTTGCAGGTTATGGCCTTTCTATGGTAACGCTTTATTATTTGTATCGTTTTGTAAAATTTACAAAGGAGCTTTTAGAGCAGTCGACCACAAAGACATTTAAAATTCCAAAGGCTGTTGCAAAATGTTTTAAAGAACTTGGAGGACTCTTTATTAAAGTAGAGCCAAAAGAGGCAGCAACAAATGCTTGTGCGAGAAAAGACTTTGCAGATTTTGCAGGTAAGGCTTTTGAAAAAGAACGCAAGGCCTTATACAAAAATGGTTATGGAAGCCCGGATGAATATGCGGATTTTCCTAGAACTGAGATTGTAAAGGCTCTTGAAGCAATCTTAAATCACATAAGTTATACAATAAAACTCAACCGCAGAAAAGACGGCCTTTATCATGCCTATAACACGCTGAAAATTTCGGGCGACAAAATGCAGGTTGAATATCTTCAGGAAATGTTGGAAGGTCAGGTTGCAGTTCTTTCTGCCGGCCTCCTTACACCACAACAGGCTCTTGATGTTATTGATGCATTAAAAAACAGCCGCATGTACGAAGCCCGCCAGAAATCGTATATGCTTTATCCAAATAAAGATCTTCCTGCTTTTGAAAAAAAGAATTGTATTTCGAAGGCTGTAATGAAAGAACTTCTTCCAAAGCTGGAAGGCCTTTTAGCACACACGGGAAATAAAATTCTTAAAAAGGATTCGAAGGGCATTTATCACTTTAACGGCGAGTTCAGGAATGTTGAATTCCTTCGAAACTTTTGCGCAGGTCTTGCTTCTAAAAAAGAGCTTGCCCTGCTTGAAGAGCTTTATGAAAAAACCTTTAATCATCAGAGCTTTACAGGCCGTAGCGGTACCTTCTATGCCTACGAAGGTCTTGGAAGCATTTACTGGCACATGGTTTCTAAGCTCATGCTTGCAGTTCAAGAAAATCTTTTTGCGGCAATTAATAACGGTGCCGATGAAGAGATTGTAAACAGACTTACACAGGCCTATTATGATGTAAGAGCTGGAATTGGTTTTAATAAAAGTCCCGAACTTTACGGGGCCTTTCCTGCAGATCCATATTCTCATACTCCGGAAGGTCAGGGGGCAAAACAACCTGGAATGACCGGGCAGGTAAAAGAAGAAATCCTTACAAGATGGGGTGAGCTTGGTGTAAATATCAAAGATGGTTGTGCAACATTTGAACCAAAGATTTTGAAGGCTGAGGAATATTCTTCAAGCGGTATTCTGCGCTTTACCTGGTGCGGTACAAAGGTTGTGTATAAGCGTGGTAAAAAACAGCATATCGTAATTAACGGTAAAGTTGTCCGCGACGGAAATTCTCTCACTGCTGGGGAAAGTGCCGATTTGTTTGCACGCAATGGTAAAATCACAGAAATTGTAGTAGAAGTAATTTAAAATTTTATGGAAGAGATAGATACTTTATTAAATGGAAACAAAATTGTGCAGGACACGAAGGGCTTTATGTTTGGAATAGATGCCGTTCTTCTTGCGCATTTTGCATTGAGCCAGATTAAGAAAAATGACAGGGTAATAGATTTGTGTACGGGCACTGGTATTGTTCCTTTGCTGCAGGAGAAAGCTCTTCCTTCTACTATTACCTTTACCGGTCTTGAGCTTCAACAAAAATATGCCGACCTTGCGCAAAAAAGCGTGGAGTTAAATGGACTTATAGAAAAAATAAAAATCATTCAGGGTGACCTTAAAAATGTAGACCAGATTTTTGATAAGCACAGCTTTAATGTAATTACCTGTAATCCGCCTTATATGATTCCGGAGCAGGGGAAAGCCAACCCGAATGATGAAAAGGCAATTGCAAGACATGAAGTTTGCTGTACTCTTGCTGATGTTTGTAATGCGGCAGATTTTCTTTTACACACCCACGGAAGCTTTTTTATGATTCACAAGGCCTCCCGCCTGCCCGAAATTTTTGCCTGCCTCTTAGAGCATAAAATGGAGCCAAAACGTTTGCAGCTTATCCAGCCCTTTGAAGGGGAAAAAGCAAATCTTCTTCTTGTTGAAGCCCGAAAGAATGCAAGTAAAGGATTAACTGTCTGCCCGCCGATTATTGTAAGGCAGAGCCAGGGGCCGCAGAAAAATGAATACACTGCTCAAGTGCAGGCAATTTATAAAATAATGTCAGAAGCAAGAATGTAACTGTAAGAAACCCCGTCTTCTTCTGTGACTATATATTTTCCGATTATTGTAATTTCCTGATCCTGCTTTGGATAATCCTGCGGCCATTTGTGATTGCCGGTCCATACAAAATCAATTCCTTCCTGGCAGCACATTGTTACGTCATTTATGATTACCGAAAAATATGGAAGCCCTTCCGGCGTAAGTTCATTTGTTGACGCCTGGAACTTTCCTTTGATTTTAAAAACTTTATTTTCATAAGTTGGCGGATCTACAAGCATTTGAAAAAAGAAAGACGAAATCATTGTAAAATTCATTTTGGAAAGATCGTAATCTACCTTTGTTTTGGGACTTGCCGCGTGAAGTGGGGCGGTTAGGAGAAGGAATATGAGAAGGCCCTTCGACAGGCTCAGGGACCGCACGGAGCTTAATTTTCTCATCTGGCAAACTTTCCTATAAGAGAGCAGATTAAAAAGGCTGCAATATCAACTGCAACGATTGTACTTCCTACAGGAGTTCCGCCGATTATAGAAATCAAAAGTCCGGAAACAGAACAGAAAACCGAAATAAGAGCAGAACAGATTGTAACAGACTTAAAGCTTTTAAAAATCCTCATAGCGCTTAGAGCCGGGAAAATCACAAGGGCCGAAATTAAAAGAGAGCCTACAAGATTCATTGCAAGAACAATTATAATTGCAATGATTATGGCAATTACAAGATTGTAGGCGCTTGCGTGGGTTCCTACTGCCTGGGCAAAAGCTTCATCAAAAGTTACTGCAAAAATCTTATTGTAAAAAAGAACAAAGGCAATGATTACACAAATAGAAAGAATTGTGCATAGCCAGACTTCGGCTTTTGTGAGTGTAAGAATAGAAGTTGACCCAAAGAGAGTAGAGCAGACATCTCCGCTCAAGTTTGATGAAACAGAAAAAAGATTCATTAAAAGATAACCGATCGCAAGGGCCCCCACAGAAATCATGGCAATTGCAGCATCACCCTGAATCTTTTTATTGCGGCCAGAACGAAGCAGAAGGATTGCACTTAAAATTGTAATTGGGAGCACCAGAAACATGTTGTTAGTTATGTTTAACACCGAAGCAATACAAATACCGCCAAAGGCAACGTGACTAAGCCCATCTCCAATAAAAGAGAAGCGTTTAAGTACAAGGGTTACACCAAGCAGAGAGGAGCATAAAGAAATCAGAACTCCAACAATAAAAGCATAGCGTACAAAAGAAAAACTAAAATACATTGCAAGATTCTGCATCAGGCTTCCTCCAGTTTGTCGGGAGAAATAAAGAGAGCTGATTTATCCTGGACTTTTAAAATTTTTGTAGCATATTTTTTTGCAGCATCAACATCGTGAGTAATCATCATAATTGTAATGCCGTCTTTATGAAGCTGTTCTATAAGTTCGTACATTTCCTGGGTAACAGAAGGATCAAGGCCGCTTACAGGCTCATCAAGTAAAAGCATTTTTTGTGCAGCACAAAGGGCCCTTGCAAGAAGAACTCTCTGCTGCTGGCCTCCGCTCAGTTCCCGGTAACATCTTTTGGCGAGAGCTTCTATTTCCATGCGCTTCATTGCTTCCTGGGCAAGACGCTTTTCTTCTTTATTGTAAAAAGGACGTTTACCGCAGCGGGACTGACAGCCCGAAAGAACAATTTCCCAAACCGAAGCCGGAAAGTCTCTCTGAACCTGTGTCTGCTGTGGAAGGTAGCCTATTTCGTCCGGAAGCACTCCATCGCTTGTAAAAATCCGACCTTCAAGAGGTTTTTGCAGACGTAAAATTGTTTTCATTAGTGTAGTTTTTCCGGAACCGTTTTCACCGATTATGCAAAGGTAATCGCCTTTTTCTACGGAGAAACTTACATTTTCCAGAACTATGTTTGAGTTGTATCCTAATGTCAGATTTTCACAAATCAGCTGTGCCATATATTCCTGTTTTGTCCATATATTTTTATCAGTTTGGACGCAGTAAAGTCAAGTTGTTTTGCATTATATTAATATAATTTTTACCGCTGAAAAGCTGACTTAAAGTAAGCCCTTCCATTGAATCAAAAACAAGGGTGTCGCATTTAGGATTTTTAGAAGCTGCAATTACCTGTTTTGCAAGCTTTTTGTCGGAGTTATCAAAGACATAAACGGCGCCTGCATTAGTCTGATCAATTTTCCGGCCAAATTCTTTTATTGTTTCAGTTTCCGGCTGAAATTTTTCTGGGGCAGGGCACTTGTCGTAAAGTGCAACATAATTAAAGCCGTATTCTTTGAAAAGCGGGCCAAAAGGCATGCGGTCGCAGATTATAAAATCCTGATTTTGAGTTTTCTGAGCTTGAATCTGGAAACTGTTATCTAAAATAGAAAGAAGACCTTTGTATTTTGAACAGCTTTCTTTATAAGAAGCTTCATTTTGCGGGTCCAGCTTACATAAATAATCCGATATTTCCTGACAGCAGACTTTTGCTTTGACTGGAGAAAAAATAAAGTGCTCATCCGGCGTTTCCGAACTGTCATCAGTAATGCAATCAATAAGTTTTAAAACCAGCCTGCCGTCTTTTGCAGAGGGATTATTTTTAATAATATCATCAATCCATTGTTCCGAAGGGCCGCCAACATAAATAAGGAGATCTGCAGAATTAATAAGATTTTCTTCTGTTATTCCCGGGGAGAAGGAATGATATTGCAAACCATTTTTTACAATAAGATTGAGAAAAAGTCTTGTGTTTTCTCTTTCGTCCATGAGGTTGCGGGTCCAGTCATAAAGGACCGGAACAGACGCAACCACCTTTAATCGCGATGATGTCTTCTTCTTAGGCATACAGGAAGAAAGCAATAGGAATGCCAGAAATAAAGTAAAAGCAAATCCTATACGCAATGCGGTCCCTGAGCCTGTCGAAGGGGTCGAAGGGGCCGAAGGCTTAGAACAAACCTTTAAGCTTAGATTTTGCTGCATCTTTAGCCTTATCCTTTGCCGAATTTACAGCATCATCTGCTGCCTTTTTTGCCTTACCAAGAGTTGCATCTTCAAGCTCTTTGCGTTTTGCTTCTACCTGAGCATACAAATCGTCTATCTGTTTTTTGTAAACATTAAGCTTGTCAGAAATATCATTAAAGCTGTTAATCTGACCTAAAGCACCATTTGTATATTCGTTGATTTTATCCATCAGCTGGGCTTCAACTTTTTCTTTTATTGCCACAAGCTGATTTGACATTTCTGCGCTAAAGGCATTTATGAACTGTTTGTCTACATCTGTATCAAGATTAAGATTTATACCCTTTGATTGTGTAAAGCCAACACTTACACCAAGACGCATTGCATTAATTTTTTCGAGAGTATTTTCATAAATGGTATAAACAAAGGCTGGTTCAAAAGCAGGTGCAGAAAGAGCAAGCTCTGTAAAGAATCCTGTTCCTGTTAAATCAAAGCCGTCATTTTCAAAAACCTTAAGGATAAAATCGAGCTTTGTTTTAGAAGAATCAATTCCCGGTAGTCCAGGAACATCACCAAACTTGCTTGAAGGATATGCAAGGGCAAGCTTATCGCAATTGTATTTAGTTGTAACCAATGGTTCTTTAGAAGCAGAACGGGTGTCTACAGTAATCTGTGCCTTGTGGTCAATATTTAAGAAGCTTGCCGAAACATTTACCTTAGCAGGCTTTCCTGTAAGATCCATGTTGTTTGTAAGATCAAGACCATCAAATGCAAAAGCCGGACCAGAACCTGCAATCTTTTTAATCCAGAATTTTGGAGTAGAATCATTTTTATAGTAAACGGTTCTTCCTTCGGCACGGGTAATTGTGTAAGTTTTCTTTTCCTTCTTTTCTTTTTTAGGTTTGTCCTTTTTGTTGTTTTTTGCTTCCATAAGCATGTTTACTGCTTTTGTATAATATGGATAATATTTTCCAAGCAGCTGATAGATTATAGAATCAAAAGTTCCCGAAACAAAGTTTTTGCCTGTATCAAGATTCAATGAAGTAAATTTATTAATCTGTTTTTCAACAAGGCCTTTATCATTTGCAATTGCATTTTGAATCTGAGTTGCAAGACCTCCGGCTCCGTTAATATCAGACTGAACTTCATTGAGGGCTGTGTTTGTATCTTTTTTAAGAGATTCCAGATTTGTTTTAAGACTGTTTGCAGATTCAAGTGCTTCTTTAATTTTTGTAGGATTTGACTTAAGAGAATCAACATCAATACTTGATAAGGTCTGAGCCGATTCCTGTACTGTTGAAAGCTTAGTTTTAATTTCTTCAGGCTTTGCCTTGTATTTTTCAACAAGAGCTTTTGCTTCATCCTGAACCTGTTTTGAAACTCCAGGTGTCTGAAGATTATTCTGAACTTCTTTTAGAATTGTTTCTGGATTATATTGATCAAACAATCCGCTTACAGAATCCTTTAGAGTGCTCATAGCGGCATCTTTTTTAGATTCAAGAGAAAGCATAAAAGCTGATTTTTCATTTTGCTTTGCCTTCTTCTTTGCCTGCTTTGCTTTTTTCTTCTGGATTTTTGCAAGGCGCTGTGCAGAAATATCTCCGGAATATTTGCGGTCGGTATTTGTGTCAACGCCAAGAACAGAAAGTTCATTTGCAACAAAACGTGCTTTTAAAAGCTGGTTCATGTCAAAATCAAAAGTCATCGATTCAACGCTGAAGAGATTTTTCATAGGCTGCTTTTTATTTGCAACCTGCCAGCCTTTCATGTTGAAGGTTGATTTAATAAAACTGATGTTTAAATAATCAATATCACATTTTGCTTCAAAAATACTTTCGCAGGTAGAGGTAATAACCTTACGGGCAATAAGATTTTTTGTAAGGGTCAGTGTAATGATTACTGCAGCAATAAAGGCGATTGTAACAAGAAGAGGAAGAAGTTTGATTCTTCCCTTGTTCTGTTTAATTTCAAGATAGATTGTTTTTAGTCTTGCAACTTCTTTTTTCTCAAAAAGAGTATCCTTTGGAACAGTATAAAGTGCCAGATCTTTTTTGTTTTTTCCGGACTCTTTAAACAAATCCTGAACATATTTCTGGTCTTCAGGAATATACAGTTTGTTTAAGAGCTTTTTATTGAGCTGCTTTTGAGTATAAGTTTTTTTGTAAATCTTTGGCAGCTTTTTAAGCGGATAAGTTTTAAGTTCCTTTGGGGCCTTTGGTGTTTTTTTTGCTTTAGGTGCTTTTGCAGGTTTTTCTTTTTTTGCAGGAACTTTTTTTTCTGCTGTTTTTTCTGGAGTATTAGTATCTTCTTTTTTCATGCCATTTCTCCTATTTTAACAATAAGTGGAAGCTTTGAAAGATAAACAACAAGCTTTGATTTTCTTACTGCAGGAGCAAGGAAGGCTCTCCAGTATTTTAAGAAAATTCTTACAAGAATATAAAGGGGTATATATGCCGCAAGAGAGAAGAGCAGGGAACCCATTACAATTGTGTTATTGAATCTTGTAAAGCCTACAAAAGGAATGTCGAGCAGCCATGAGAAGAATGGGGTGAGTTTTTCGAGATTCAGGAACCACCAGCCCATTGTGTCGAATAGAGGATCTAATACAGGTGCAAGCAATGAAAAAAGGAATGTAAATAAAATAAAAGATCCTTTGTTAATGCGCACAAAAAGAAAGAATACTGTAAGAATGTACCAGAGTGCATTTGTTTTTGGCATAAATCCCAGCATCATTCCGAGACAAACTGCATGCGCAACAGCCCCCGGATGAACGTTACTGTTGAGTGCCTTAAAGAATTTAATGATTGCTTTAAGCATAAAATATCTCCTTTTTTTCTATATATATTCTATTCCAACAATAAGCAAAATTCAATATTATATTAACAGGCGGCCCCTGAGATATTAACACGGGGTCCCTGAGCTTGTCGAAGGGTATTTTTATAGGAATTATCATGAAGAGAAGAAAATTTTTAATTTGTTTTTTTGGCTTGATTATTTTGTGTACTGTCGGATATTTTGCCTGGGAGCATTTTTCTGCAAAAAAGACTTATATGCCTTACAGCCGCTTTTATTCTCTGGTTGAACAGAAGCAGGTTAATAGTGTTCTTATAAAAGAAGATTCAATTGAATTTTCCATCGAAGGTAAAGAATTTCAAACCGAAAATCCTCAGTCTCCTTTTTTGCATGAATATCTTTTGCAAAATGACGTCAGTGTAAAAATAGAAAAAGATTCTGTAGAAATTTTTAACCTGATTTTTGATCTGCTTTTTTATGTATTTTTCTTTGGCCTGATAATTTTTGTGTTCAGAAAGTTTGTTTCACCTAACACATTCAAGGTTGTTCATAAAACTGGTGTGAAGTTTGATGATGTTGTTGGAATGGATAACCTCAAGCGCGATATGACTCAGGTTATGAAGATTATGCAAAATCCAGCGGCCTATGCTGCAAAAGGAATCCGCATGCCAAAAGGAATTTTACTCGAAGGTGAACCCGGTAACGGAAAAACTCTTTTTGCAAAGGCACTTGCGGGTGAAGCAAAAGTTAATTTTATTCCTGCCAAAGCAACCGATTTTGAGAGCATGTTCATGGCAATTGGTCCTATGAAAGTAAAACTGCTTTTTAGAAAAGCCCGCCGCCGTGCTCCATGTATAGTTTTTATTGATGAGTTTGACGGAATTGGTACAGTCCGCAATTATTCAGGCAGCGCCATTGAAACAGAAAATACAAGAATTGTTACAGCTCTCTTAAACGAACTTGATGGTTTTGAGCCTACAAACGGTGTTCTTGTGTTAGCTGCAACAAACTCCATCCAGGCGCTTGATCCGGCTCTTATCCGCCCTGGCCGTTTTGATGCACGTTTCTGTGTTCCTTATCCGGATTATAATGCGAGAGTTCAGCTTGCCGCTATGTACAGTAAGGGTAAAAATCCAGCAAGCGAATGCACCCCTGAAGCAATTGCAAAAATGACCGACGGATATTCCTGCGCAAAAATCGAATCTGTTTTGAATAGGGCAGCATTAATCGCAGGGCAGGCAGAAAGAACAGAGTTTACACTTGATGATGTAAAAAGAGCCGCTAGTGAATTATAGAATCTGCCAGGCATGTAATCCAACTTGCCTGTTCAGTGTTTCTGTCGGCAACCAGGGGAATTGTTTCTAAAAGATAATTGCCAAGTGTTATTTCAATTTTTCCATATTCGCTGCCGGCATTTATCTGGCCTTGTAAATAATCAGGCATTGTGACAGTTACTTTTACATTAGAAAGATTTTCTGCAAGAGAACTTCCTGTAATAAAAGGAACGCAGATTGTCTTTTCATCAAAGGCTGTAACAAGATTTAAGGCTTTTGTTTTGCTGCCGTATACTTTTATAAAATAGCTGTCAGCAATGTCATCCAGCATATAATCCCGGAAGGTTCCAAAGGCTGTTTCCATAATTGCTGTTCCGTCTGTAACACGACCTGCCTGACCTTCCCGTGCATTACGTCCCTGGCCTTTCATTGTAACGCTTAAAAATCTTGTTCCCTCGCGTTCAACTGTAAGTGCAAGGTTGTAACCGCTTTCGTCAATGTAGCCTGTTTTTAAGCCGTCGCAGCCTGCAAGCCGTCCGAGCAGAGGGTTTGTGTTTTCCTGTGTAATTCCCATTGTGATATGTTCCGGAAGTCCGTTAGTCCAATCCTGTGGGCCGTAATGGTCGCCAGGGGCCATGTTCTTTTCTTTTGGATATGTGAATGACGGAAGGCTGTGGAATCTACGCAAGGAATCCGGATGTTCAAGAATATAAAGGCGACAGAATGCTGCCATCTCTCTGGCTGTAGTTGTGTTCTGCTCGCTGTAGCCGGAACTTTCTACAAAATGCGTATGTGTGAGCCCTTTGTTCCAGGCAACTTCATTCATGCGGTTTACAAATTCTTCCATGGAACCACAGACTGCATAGGCAAGCGCATAAGCCGCATCATTTCCGGAGCAGATGGAAAGTCCAAGCAAGAGCTCTTCCAAAGTTACAATCTGTCCTTTGCCCAAAAACATAAGTGAGCTGTGAGGAGGCATGTTGCAGGCCCAGCACTCAGGATGTAAAGGAATTATGTCACTGTAATGAAGGCGGCCGGCAGCTACTTCCTGCTCAACAACATACATTGCAAAAAGCTTTGTCATGCTTGCAGGTGGAATAACCTGGTCGGCATTCTTTTCCCAGATTACGCAGCCGTTAGAAACATCAATTAATATTGCTGCTTCTGCTCCAATTTGTATTCCAAGATCTGGCAGCGTGTAAGGGAGAGGTTTTAGAAGCTCATCATTTTTATTTTTTTCAAATACAACAGGCTCCGCAGAAGTCAACTTATTAAAATCCGCCCTGCGCACTCCTGTAAATATAAAAAATACTGCTGCCAGAACAACTGGTAAGCTGCATGAACTAAGCGCTATGATTTTTGATTTTTTCATTACTGTTTCTTCTCAGCTGCGATTTCTTCTGCAAGTTCTTTGACTTTTTTTAAGGGGAGATCTTCTGCTTGTGCAATTTGTTCGTGTGAAAGAACATTCATTACAAGCAATTTTTTTGCTGCTTCAACTCTAGCTGCCCATTTTGCATCTTGAATACGTATTGGTTCGCACATATAAATCCCCCTTAGAGACTCGTCTGTCTTAACTTTCTTTACAGCTAAATCAATCGTATGTGTAAAATTATCTGTGGGTCTCTTATTCTTAATATAATCAAGAAATGAACGGATTTCAATATCTTCAGCCTTATCTGCAGCATCGGAATTAAAGAAATACTTTGTTGACTCATCATTAAGTATAAGTTCTTTTTCTTCCAGACAGATATTCTTGAAAGTGTATTGCGGAAATCCTTTGCCAAACGGATCTCCCGTACAAATAAAGATTATTATGCTTTCGGGTAACTTCCTATACTCCATACCCTTTAAAAGTTCGTTTGAATCAATCATAGACTGATAATAACGGACTCGTTTTGGTAGTTCGTCCATGTCTTCGTTCTGGATTTCAATGTCATAAACCTTATCTTCATTCTTTACATACACATCAAGCTTGATATATTTAGACTGATAATAAGGTTTGATTTCTTTTTGCAGCTCCTGCCGTTCAATATGATCAATATTAATTTTAAGCAGCCGCTCCAAAACTCCAATGCAGATTTCATCATCCTGCATAACCTGATAGAACATAAAGTCATCCGCTAGAGTAAGCTCCTCGAATGGTTTGATATTGTTTGGCATAAACGCCTCCTATTGAAAAATTCCTATACTATAGTTAACAAAAAATTTTTCTTTTTTAGGAAGTAAAATTCAGAAAAAAATGAAAATTTTCTTCTTTTTTGCATTATTGAATTTATATAGAAAAAACTATAAAATATTCTCCAAAATATTTGTGCGTCCGTGCAGAAAAGGGCGCGCTCAGGAGGAAAAAATGAATATTTTTCGTGGTGCTTTTACAGCTTTAATTACACCGATGAATTCGGATGGATCTGTAGACTTTGAGGGCTTCCGCAAAAATGTCAAACATCAGCTCGAACAGGGCATCGATGGTCTTGTTCCTCTTGGAACCACTGCTGAAACTCCGACTCTGGATGAAAGGCCTGGTGAAGAAGAAGACAAGATTATTTCGATTGTTATGGAAGAGGTTCGTGCTTTCGAAAAATCTACAGGCAAAAAAATCCCAATCATTCTTGGAGCCGGTTCAAATAACACAAAAGATGCCGTTCATTATGTAGAACGTGCAAAGGCTGCCGGTGCAGATGCTGCTCTTGTTGTTACACCTTACTACAACAAGCCTTCAAAAGAAGGTATCTATCAGCATTTTGCAGCTGTAAGCAAGGTTGGTATTCCAATCATCGTTTACAACATTGCAGGACGTACTGGTTTGAATATTCCGACCGACCTTCTTGCACGTATTGCAGAACTTCCAAATATCGCCGGTGTAAAAGAGGCTAGTGGAAGCGTTGCCCAGATGATGGAAGTTATCGGCCAGATCAAAAAAAAGAAGCCAGACTTTGCCGTAATGAGTGGTGATGATGGTTTGACTTTGCCTTTGATTGCTGCCGGTGGAGACGGAATTATTTCTGTTGCTTCAAACATGATTCCAGCTTTGATGCATGAGCTTGCAGCTGCCGCCCTGGACGGAGACTTTAAGAAGGCTCGCGAGATTCACTACAGACTCGCCCCATTCTTCAAAGCCGAATTCTGCGACGGAAACCCTTCTTCTATCAAGTATGCAATGAACGTAAAAGGCATGCCTGCCGGCGCCTTGAGACTTCCTTTGGTAGAAGTTAATGATGCTGCCAAGAAGCAGATTGAAGCTGCAATTAAAGAGTGTAATTTGTAGGTCATAGGTGCCAGGTTATAGGTGCCGGGTGCCAGGGGTTTTAGGGGCGGAGCCCCTAGGTGAAGGGGTAGGACGCAACGTAGTGCGGCCGAGGGGAAGGCTTTCCCCTTCTAAATCCCTGGAACCTAAAACCTGGAACCTAGAACCTAATTAAAAAGGAGAACAATTTATGGAAAAAAAGATACAAGTAGGTGTGCTTGGTGCTACTGGTATGGTAGGCCAGCGCTATATTAAGTTGTTGGAAAACCATCCATGGTTTGAAGTTTCTTATGTTGCGGCAAGTCCACGCTCAGCAGGAAAGCCATATTGCGAAGCTGTAAAGAACCGCTGGCTTATTGGAGCCGAAATTCCTGCCGGAGTTGCAAATCTCATCGTAGAAGATGCAAACGACGAAAAGAAGGCACTCGGAAAATGCCAGTTTGTTTTCTCTGCTTTGGAAATGGGCAAGGATGAAATTAAGGCTCTGGAAGCCGCTTATGCAGCAGAAGGAATTCCTGTCGTTTCTAATGCTTCTGCAAACCGCTGGACAGAAGATGTTCCAATGCTGGTTCCTGAAATCAACTACAGCCACCTGGACGTTATTGCAGAACAGAAAAAGCATCACGGCTGGGACAAGGGCTTTATTGCTGTAAAACCTAACTGTTCTTTGCAGACATACATGATGCCGCTGCACGCACTTATTCAGGCAGGCTACCCTGTAAAACGCATGATTGTTACAACTCTTCAGGCAACTTCCGGTGCCGGATATCCAGGTGTTGCTTCTTTTGATATGATTGATAACATCGTTCCATTTATTGGCGGCGAAGAAGAGAAAACAGAAAAAGAATGTCTTAAGATTCTTGGAAAGGTTGTAGACGGCAAGATTGAAAATGCCAGCGCGCCAATTGTTTCTTCTACCTGTACCCGTGTACCAGTCGTAGACGGACATACAGCCTGCGTTTCTCTTGAGTTTGATTTGCCTGATGACAAAAAACCAAGCCTGGAAGAAATTGAGCGCGTATGGACAAGCTACAAGTCTTTGCCACAGGAGCTGAATCTTCCTAGCGCACCGGAACATCCAATTGTTGTACGCCACGAAGAAAACCGCCCACAGCCACGCCGCGACCGCGAAACCGAAAAGGGCATGGCCTGTGTAATCGGACGCCTGCGCCCATGTAATGTATTTGATGTAAAGTTTGTTGCTTTGAGCCACAATACAAAACGCGGTGCCGCCCTTGGTGGAATCTTGAATGCCGAATTGCTTAAGGCAAAGGGTTTCTTCCTTTAATGTAATCTATAACTAACATTCTAGTATATCTTTTTAAAAAACTATGGTATTATTTTTAATATCATAGTTTTTTTTATTTGAGGTATTTATGCATATTTCCAAAAATCTTAAATTTATTTGTGAACCAAAGGATTTTTCCGGTGTAAAAAAAATTGCACGCAAGGTTTGCAACGATGTAAGGCTTGTGTTTGGATTTGATCCGGAGTTTATTGAAGCTAGTGTTCAGGACAATTTTTCGGCCCCAGGACCATGCCTGATTTTTGGAACGGCAGCAACTTCTCCTTTGCTTAAAAAATATCTTGGTGAAGATAATATTGGAAAGCGCGAAGTTTACACCTTTACCGTAGAAGGAGATAAAATCATAATTGCCGGAAGCGACAAGCGCGGTGTTATTTATGGACTCTTTCATTTTTCAGAATTGCTTGGGGTTTCTCCCCTTGTAAACTGGTGCGGAATTCTTCCTCCGAAAAAAAAGACTTTTGACCTTGAAGACTGCATTTATATTTCGCCGGAGCCATCTGTTCGTTTCCGTGGATTTTTTATTAACGATGAATGGCCTGCATTTGGTAACTGGTCAAATCACAACTTTGGCGGTGTAAATGCAAAAATGTACGAAAATGTTTTTGAGCTGCTTCTGCGCTTAAAAGGCAATTATCTTTGGCCTGCAATGTGGGCAAGCCGATTCAGCGACGATGGCCCGGGACTTGAAAATGCAGAACTTGCCGATGAACTTGGTGTTATAATGGGTGCAAGTCATCATGAACCATGCTGCAGGGCAGGTGAGGAATACCGTTATTTACGTGGTCCTGATTCTATTTATGGTGATGCCTGGAATTTCCGCAGCAATGAAAAAGGAATTACAAAGTTCTGGGAAGATGGCTTAAAGCGCAACGGACGTTTTGAAAATGTAATTACCGTTGGTATGCGTGGCGAAGCTGATACTGCAATTATGAAAAACGCAACCCTGGCCGATAATATCAATTTACTTCGTGATGTTCTTAAAACACAAAATCGTCTTATCCGCGAAAATGTAAATGACGATCTTATGAAGGTTCCTCGAATGCTGGCCCTTTACAAAGAAGTTGAACCATACTTCTATGGAGACAAGCATACTAAAGGTCTTATGGGTG
>Ga0247609_10001060_pt1 | contig 34460 bp, 36 predicted proteins | sample 172DNAGHGlowgp2_FD_193487 | JGI IMG/M metagenome (GOLD analysis project Ga0247609, IMG submission 193487) | Sheep rumen microbial communities from Palmerston North, Manawatu-Wanganui, New Zealand - 1728 DNA GHGlow gp2 | ecosystem: Host-associated > Mammals > Digestive system > Stomach > Rumen ... | reverse complement strand
AAGGAAGCCGCTTGGAACAAACTTATGGATGGCGTCCCCGAAGAATGCCAACGGGTTCTGGAGATGCGCTATGGCATCGGGTGCGATGAACCAATGACTTTGCGGGAAATAGCGTGTGAAATGGGACGTGATGTTAGGTGGGTTAAAAGGTGCTTGGTGGATTGCGAAGATACTTTGAAATGGAATGCTGTTAGGTACAAATTGAATATATCCGATTTTTTAAATTAATCGGCATTTTGAAATTTGGCGTATTTCGGGCGTTTGGCGATTCAGATGTGTAGTTATACCAGCAAAGATGTGTTCGTTTGAAATCAAAAGGATTCAACACACAGAACAAAGCAACAAAAAAGGGGGCAATTATGCTCCCTTTAAATATATCCGCTATATATCCAAAATTTTTTATTCGGTTTCCAATTCTCTTTTGATTTCGTCCAAGGCAACGTTTAGGTCAACGGTGTTAGCACCCGTAACGTTGGCGTTGATGTTCTTGGTTTCGGAATAGCCAGCCTTGCATTTAAGGTAAAATTGCACCATACGGGCTTGTGTTTGCGGGTCGCTTATTTTGCCGTGTATAAAATCAAACATTTTGTTTTCAACCCACTCTGTTGTCTTAACTTTGCATTCTTGGATGGCTGCTTCAAACGCTTCATCTTCCTTTCGCCATTGCATATAGCGGTTGAAAGGCAAGCCCAATTTTGTGTAAGCGGCATACTCATTGCCGTTTTCTTCATCCAAAGCCTTTAAGAAATCTTCTTTGGTTAAGTGTAGGTTTTTATGTGGTTTTCCAGCCATAGTTAATTCAATTTAGTGTATGTTTTTCCATTGTAATAAAGCACTTCTCCACGGTTTTTGGTGCGTGAAACGCTTATATGCACCCATTGCGGGTTGCGGATAGTCCCTTTTTCCAAAATAAGTTGGTCAAAAGGCAAGTGGTAGCGTTTAACAATCTCGTACAAAACGGCGTTGCTTTCTCCCTTAACGTGTATATCCGCAGCCAACCCCGTTAGATGTTGTGAGGTGCGAAAACCTCCAACGGCGCGGTTTAACTCAACGCAACGATACCCACAGTTGACGTAAATAGGTTTGCCGTAAGCCTCGCGCAAAGGATCCAAAACCATAGCCACCAAAAACTTCAAATTCATTACAACAGCCGCAGGCGGGGTGTTGTCAATTTTCAACCTTGTAGCCGTTGCCGATTTTGTCAGTTCGTTTATGGTAAAGTGTTTCATGGTTGTTAGTCGCGGGGTTTACACGAAGCGTTAGTTGCAGTAAATATTGTTCAAATAAAACGCAAGTTGTGTGTTGCCGTATGCTTCGTTGGTGTCCCGCATTTGTAGTAATAATAACAAAGGGGCGCAATTTGCGTCCCCTTGCCGTGTTTAACATATTTAATATATAAGTAACTATGAAAGAAAAAGGTTTAGATGTCCAAGTCTTTAAAAAACTCATCGTCCATAACCGTTTTGGGCTGCGTTGCGCTTTTGGCGGCTTTTGCCTCCCGCTTTTTTTCGTTTTTGGCGGCTTCGGCGTTGGCGGCTTTTTCATCCGCTTCTTTAATAAACGAAAAGTCGGTGGTTTTGCGCTCGCCGCTACTCCATTCCTCAACACCGCCAAATTCAACCTTGTGACAAAGCACATCGTGGGCTACTTTTTCCGTGCCGTCCTTGCCCGTGTAAGCCCGTTGGTTGTAGTTTCCAGTAACGTTTAAGATTCTGCCCTTGCAAAGTATGTCGCGAAGTTTGATAACCTTGTCGGCTTCGGGGAAGAAGCACAAATTTAGAAAACGTGAAATGTTTCCGTTTTCGTCACGTTCAATGGCGGTGCATTTAACGTATTGCACCCCCGATTTTGCAATTTGGGCGGAAGCTGTGTCCCCAAATACAGATAAGTTTTTTAATGTAATTTCAGCCATTTTTGTAAATTTTTATGTTTGTAATTTTTGTTTGTTTTGCTTGGGCTTGCCCGCTGGCGTTGCGCACCGCCTTTGTGCTTGCCCTTGTATTTATATATAATAAAAAATTGCGGTTTTTGGGTTAATCAAAATAGTAAAGTACTGGTTTGGCAGGCAGTTCCCACTCGCCAATTTTTCTAATACCCCGTTGTTGAAACAAAACCAAAACCGATTTGCATAAATTTTCAATATCATGCAAAGCATCGTTGTTGATAAATTTCCAATCGGATGGAATTCTTTTTGATAGCACCCACCTAACATTTTCTTTGAAAAAATTTCCAACCCAAGGAATTTGTGTCTTTCCAGAAGGCTTTAATGTTTGGCATTTCCATCCAAATTCCAAAACAAGCCATTTGGCTAACGTGTGTGGAAAGCGATAGCCCAACACATGATGAGGGTCTTTGTCCAACGCATTTTTGCAAAATTCACGCAAAGCAATGTTTTCGCTTATGTGCATTGTGTTTAGTCCTCCAAGTTTTGTTCCGTTGTTCGTTTTTTCGCCAAACAGCCTTTCGGCAAACACCAAAGCAAACGGTTCATAACCATCCAAAGGAAGAAAATATTCTGGGTACTTGATAGAAACATACGCCCTAATTGCGTTTAATTCATAGTCGGTAACATAACCGATTTGATGTTCTTGTTGATACATTGGTTCATTTAAATTAATGTCTTTTTTCATACTTTATTGATTTTTAGTTAGTTAATATTTTTTGTTGTTTTTGGTTGCATATATGCTAAAAATTTAATACGCGATAATCACACAGAAACCAAACCAAAACCACACGAAAAACATACCCAAAAACACACTCTTATAAATTGTAAGTCAATTAGTTATGGAGAGAAAAACACAAATGCCCCTGGTGTGGTTTCATTTTTAGTTAGGTTTTCCGCTGTAAATTTATATAGATCTATATTAATATATATTTACTGGGGTGAATAGGTAGGTACAAACAAAACCACACATGAAATTTTTGTGTTTATTGTGTTTTTCAGCCATATAAGTATTTATGTATCAAAATTTTACAACGATTTTTTTTCTGTGTGTTTCGTGTGGTTTCGTTTGGTTTTTCGTGTGATTTTCATAGGCGGGAGTATTGAAAACATAGTGTGTAATTTGTGTTTATTTCAAGCACTTTTCATATACGCCATGTTTTAGTTTCTTAATGTATTTCAACACAGTAAGTTGTTTTATCTCCCTGCTTATCTTGCCATCGTGCGCTTCCTTGCCGTTCACTTTAGCCCACGCATCCTTGTACTCCTTTGTTGTAAAACGCTTTGGCAACTTGTCAAAAACTATGTTTCTAACAAGACCAACGCCAGTGTCGCTAACGCCACGCACCATTGCACCCTCTTCCCTTGAACCCAACCAAGTAAGGGCATCCATCAAACGGTGCTGCATAAGTTGGTGGGCAAGTTCCACCCAACGCCACTCCAACGGAAGTTCCTCCGATGGCAAGCGGTTTGTGTTGGTTATGTTTGCCCGTGCCGTGTCAATGTAGTCCAATGCGGTTTTAAAAACAACGCTGCGTTGTTCATCGTCCCACACCGCTATGCCGTTAATGTCAAGGTATTCTTCGGGCGTTGTTTTTGGCAGTTTCGGCGCAATGTAGGTTTCAAATTCATCAAGGCTTTGCAACAACGCCGCCAAACGCAACGTGTAAACCTGCGAGCAACCAACCACCGCTTCCCTTGCCCGTGCAATATCGGTTATGCCGCCAAAGGCATCAACGGTTTTGTAGTAAAAATCGTTGTACAATTCGCCAAACTTTTTGTCATCGGCTTCCGATAGCACATACACCCAACGCCTTTTGGTAAAAAAGCAGTAAAAGTACCATTGCAGGAACATTAGTTCAATGTCGCTGTTGTCTTCGATGGTTGCCCGTGATTTGGCGCACACCCACTCCTCTTTGTCGTACAAAAACGGCATTATTCTGCGCAGTTCGCCGCCTTCCACCGACTTAAACAACTTTTTGGCTTCGGCGTGCGTGCCGCTGCAAAGCACCGACACGTTGGGGTTGTGTACTTTAACGGGCTTTTGGTTTTCAATGTTTTCGGCGGTTTCGTTGGACAACGTGTCGTTATCGTAAACGTTTTTAATTAGATCGCCAATGTTAATGCGCCCGTCTTCGTCCGCATCGTGCCAAATGCTTGCCTCGGTGGTCATTAGCACGCATTTTGCGTTGTTTGCGGGTATGATGCAAAGCAACGAGGCGTAGGTTGGTTTGCCGATGTTGTTGGTAAAGTAAAGGGGCGGGAGAACCGCCGTTGGCGTTTGGTTGCCGCTACTGCCGCCGTTGCCCGTATCTTGCGTTTCCTCGGCTTCTTCGGGTTCATCGTCTTCGGAAAACACAACCGTTGTGTTGTTGTTTTTCTTTCCCGCAGCCTTTGCCATCGCCCGTTCTTTTCTAAATCGGTTTCTTTCCATATCCGTTAGCAAGTCCATGAACCCGTCAAGGTGCGCCCCCACCAACAATTTGTAGGGTATTTTCATATCGGATTTTCCCGAACCCTGCGCACCTATTACAAGAAGTTGTTGGTTAAGCCCGTACATTGCGCCCTCGTTGTACATGATGCGTTGGTTGGGTGCAAACCCGCTCATTAGCGTTAGTGCCGAATACAACCGCAAATCGCAACGTTGCGGGCGTATTTTATCATCTTCAAACCAACGCCTCACAAGCATTGGCAATTTGTAGCGTGCGTCCAGTTCGTTCCAATTGTGCGCCACGCATTCCTTGTCGTGTGCGCTTGCTGGAAAATCAATAATGGTGGTGTAGGTTTCGGCTTCGTCACGTTCAAATTCCAATTCCTTTAGCAACCACTCAAGAACGGATATTGCGGGCGGTGTCTCTGCGTGTTGTGTGGAAACCTTGTTCCACCCCGCCTTGCCGTATTCGGGAAAGTTTTCTTGCAAAAACATATCCGCCCTTTGCAAGTCGCCGCCGTAAAGGGCGCAGGCGCAAGAGTTTAGCGGCAACATAATTTCGTAGCCTTCCCGCCCGTCAATGTTGAATTTTTCCGTGCCGTTGTGCCTGTGTCCGACCTCAACACGCTTGGGCGTGTATATGTAGTTGCCGTTTTCGTCCTTGTGCAGCCCCGCAACCTTTTTTCGCACTATTTCCCAATGCGCCTGCTTGTCGTATTCGGTTGTGCCGTTGTATTTTGGTTTTGGTTTGTTTTCCATTTTTGAGAACAATGTTTCAACGGCATCGGACATCATTTTCGGCACTTCCGTGTACGGGCATTCTGGGTTGTAGCGGCAATCCTTGTCGTGGCTGGCGAAGCAGCAATGTTCGGCTTTTTCACATTGCATATCGGTTTCGTAGCCGTATGTCAAATATAGGTACGCCGCTATGTTTCGGTACACTTGTTTGTAGGCATCGCGAAGTTTCTTGGCTTCGTCCTTTGCGCCTTCAACGCCCTTGTGCCGCACAACGCATTTCACGCCCTTCATTGATGGCGATACAAACACAAGCGTTGGGTTTAGGGTTTTGTCGGCAAACAATTTGTCACGAAGGCTTGAAGCATCTTCTATGTGGTCAATGTCAATGCACACCCACCCCGTTAGTTCGGTAACGTTATCTTGGTTTCGTTTCCCGTTGTAGTTGGATTGGAACAAGAACACATCGCTTTTTTGCGTTTTCTTCGCACGGTAGCCTTCTTCATCGCCTTCAAGCAACAACAACCGTGCTTCATCCACCCACTCTTTCGTGTGTGTATCTTCCGTAATTATGCAGTAAACGTCATCCATTGACCGCATTTCCCTTCTCACACCGTTTAGGTTTGAGCCGTTTTCGGAGGGAAAAACCGAAATTTCTTTCAAACTTTTTTTCATAAATTAATTATATATTCGTTGTTAATTACAATTGGGGTTGTGGATTGGGTGTTTGCGTACACCATCGCCGCCCCTTCTTTTGTGAGGGTAATATATTTAGGCGTTTTCATCGTGTCAACTATTGCATCCGTTGTACCGTCAAGCGATTGCAACGTAAGCAACGTTCTCCCCCGCACACCCATTACCTTTATAACCTCAAATGTTGCGCCGTTGCCGCTTGTTGTTGGCGGTTTTGGCGGTGCTGTGGGTGTTTGCACGGGCGTTGTTGGTGTTTTCTTGCACGCTTCCATATCGTTGCCAAAGGTAATTTCCGCCCGATAGCCTGTTTCGGATAGTTTATTTTGGGGTTGTTTTGGCTGCGGTTGCTGTGGTTCGGGTGTTTCCGCTTTTTGCTGTTCCTCTTGCTTGGGCTGTGGTTCCGTGTAGCCCTCGCACCGCATTCTTGCGGTGATGCCCTTTTCGTAGTCTTCCATATTTCTATACAGAACACCGTTGTCGTCCCGAATGGCGGTTCCTTCGCCTGCACTAACCAACTTGCCGTTGGCTAACTTGTACTTTTTTGTTTTAATTTGTTCCATACTTTATAAATTTTTTAATATTTTTAAGATTTTTTCGCGATTGGAATAATACTCACGCAGTTCATCAGAAAATTTGTCCATAAGCACTTGGTTCACTTCAGGTTCGCCCCCGTTGATTTTGATTTGGTACAAGCATTCCTCAAAGATTTGTGCTTCGCCGTCTTTAAACCCTTTTGGGTCGGTTAGATAAGCGCAGAGCAGGGTTTCAAAAGCCCCAAAATAGCCATTTTTAAAGTTTTTTCGCATTTTCGTTATTGGTTCCATTTTGTTAAGTTTTATTAAAAAAAATCGCCGATGCCGCAGGGGGTGCAGCCCCACGACACCAGCGTATATCTATAAGCCTATTGCGCCCGTACCTGCACCGTGCGTGCGCCTTTATATATTTATAATAAAAAATTTTGGTTTTTAATGTGTTAGTAATCAACCAATTCCCAAATTCCGTACCCACATTTCAGCCTTAATTTCGCAAGATTTTCGCGCATTTCGTAAAAAAGCAGCGTTTTGTAGGCGGTTTCCACCGCCCGTGGTGTCCTAAACTTGTATCCCGCACGCGCCAACACCATTGTTAGTTCGGCTATGCGGCGGGTGATGCCGAAGGGTCTTTCGGGGTCAAACCCCTTGTTACATATATCCGCCATATATCTGAAATATAAATACTTATGTATTATTTATAAGTATATGAGAACAAAAAAAGCAAGGGACACTCGCAGTGAACGCGAAATACAAATTGAATGCGTTGAATTTTTCCGAAACAAGTTTCCAAACCAAATAATTTTCGCGGTAAGTAACGAAAACTATGCTAAAAATTGGTTCAAATTCCAGCCAATGGGCGCGTTGGCGGGCGTGGCGGACTTGGTGGTAACGCTGAAAGACCGCGTTTTCTTCGTTGAAATGAAAACAGCCACGGGGGTTCAATCGGACAACCAACGGGCGTTTCAATGGCGGTGTGATGCGCTTGGCATCGGCTATTACTTGTGCCGAAACTTGGACGATTTCAAACGGGCAATTTTAGCCGAATGGGATAAAATCCAAGAAAACGAACCACCAAAACAAGAAATACGCAGAGAAATACGCTTATAAATATATTGAAAAGCGGCGGGACACGAACTCATCCCAGCCGAAGTTCATCACATTTCGTTTTTTACATATCATAATTTTTTGGTTTTTAGTAGAAAAGGGGTTGCAAATTGCAACCCCTTTTTGTTTCGTGTCGTGTTCGTGGTTACTATGAATAGTTTTCAGATGTCCACCCAGTAGGTAAGCCATTTGATCCAGATATGAAAGTAGCGTTTGATTTTTTGTAGGCTCGTCCAGTTGAAGAAGCACCATACAACCAATTTTTTAGAATGTTAACATCGGATAAGTCAGAAATGTTTGGTGCGTATGCTTCGGTGATTGATGTGCATAGTCTATAACACGAACCCAGCAAGCCAGCTGTTGTTGTGCCAGAATTAAAATCAATGCTTGTTACACTTTTTAGATTAACGCCTTTGGTCAAAGATGAACATTGGCTAAACATATATGCCATACCATCGTTGCGAATAATCGTTACATTGTTCATTTCTGGCGGGTCAACTATTAGCGAACAACCCTCATACATATAAGCGCATGTGTAAGGATTAATTTCGGTTAATCCGTTAAGGTTTGAAGCGGTTGTTAAGTTGAGGCAACTTTTGTGCATTTGATAAAATGCATGCGGCCATGCAGATGTAACACCGTTTAAGTTAATTGCACTTGTAATTTTTGTACCAGAAAACATTAAGTCACACCCATGTGTTTTTACCGTTCTTATTCTTTGCGGATTGCCAAAACCTGATAAATTTGATTGGTTAAACATACAACAGCAACCATAATCATTAATAGTTACAACATTTTCCAAAACTTCTGCCCTTGTTATGGTGCTTCCGCTGAACATACTGTAGCATCCATAATTTGGTATGGTGGCTAATGTGTCAATGTTGGTGTAGTCAATTATTGAAAATATGTTTCCACCAGCCCTAAATGGTCTTGAATTTGCTTCATATATGCGATAATAGTTTGAAGAACTTTGTGAAAAACCAGTGGTGCTTCGCAAATAAATTTGTTCTCCTAATGGAATAGAAATTGACGCTATGTTGCTTGAATAAGTAATTTGTGTCCAATTTATTTTGTCTCGGCTATACGACAAATCAGTTCCCGTTGTTGGTGATCCGTTTCTTTGAATTTTAATCGTTTCGTTATTGCTTGAAGAAGTGTTCCTTATAAACAAGTAATCAACATCAGCCTCCGTTGTAACCGTAACCACACTTGAACTTATTTTCGTGGTCATATCGCCAAGCACTATTTCCGCTCTGAACTTGTAAGTTGTTCCCGCCGTTAGGTTGTTGCAATTTACAATGTCCGCGCCGTTGGAAAATGCCCAGTGTATCAAAGAAGGGTCGGTGTCGGGGTCTTGGTTTTCGCCCCAACACGAAACGAAACCTTCGTAGAACCCGCCATCAACCGTGTATTCCAATTCAACTTCCACCGCCGTATCGCTTGGGTCGGTGCTTGTAATGTTAATTGTGTTCACCACAGGCATCACAAACGAGCTTTGAAAGTTGTCGGTTTCGGTGTATATGTCAATGCTCGTCACGTCATATATATACGCATCTCCAGGGGTTAGACCGCTAATGGTGAAAGTAATAGAATTCCCCGCAATAACACCTTGTGCGGCGGCGGTACTGCCCACCCTTAACACGCTTGAAGAAAGTGCGTATGTAGAGGTGTAGGTGTAAACAATAACGTAGTCCGAACCCTGCCTTGCCATTGATTGTCGTGTTAGTGCTATTGTACCCGCCACCAATGTTGTGAAACTCTCGGTGTTGCTGGTGCTTTGAATGCCGTTGTCAATGCAATAGGCGGTTGCTTGGTATGCGGTGTTGGGTGTTAAACCGTCCATTACAATTTGCAAAGCCTGTCCTTGTTCGGTGTATGTTCTTTGTATTCCTTGCAGCGTGGTGACCACCACGCCTGTTTCAGTTATAGCCATTTACAGTGTTTTTTATAATAATAAAGGGGCGGTTAATGCCCGCCCCCAAATTGTTTTCAAATTGTTGCAAGTTATTGTTGCGTGTCTGGTATCACCACCGCACCGCCGTCTTGCGGGTAAGTTAAGTTCGCCCTTGCGCTTGTTGGTGTAACATCGGATATTGTTAAACTAATGCTTGCGGGAGATGGTTGGTCTGTGGTAACACTTGTGGTTTCGGAATGGTAGCATCCGTTTGTTTCGTTGTTTTGGGCGGAAATTCTGACGGTGTAGATTGTGCCAGCCAAAATGCTCATAATGTTGCCGTTATCGTCCGTTTGTCCATCCTCGAAAACAACCGTTTGCGAGATGCCTTTCGTGGTTGTTAAAAGTTTCTTGTAAGGAGTGCCGCCGCTTGTTGACATTTCAACATAGCAATAGTTTGCCTTTAAGGAATCGGTTGAATTAAGAACAACCGATACTCCAACGCTGTTGTAGGTATGGGTGGTGCTTTGAATTTGAATTGTCGGGGGGTTGTACAAAGTTTGTACTGGTCTTGCGTATGCCCAACTCCCGTTGTAGGTTTCCCCGTTCTGGTCGGTTGCAAAAGGAACAACATAGTAGGTTTGATGTTCTTCCAAGTTGGTTCCAAACTGTATTCCTTGTCCAGTAAAGTCCCTGCCATCTCCATCATCGGCTACCAAGTAGTTTGCGCCGCTTGAGTTTTTGCTGTACCACACGCCGCAATGGGTGACTTGCACTACACTGTCGTTGGTGTCGTAGGTTAGTGTTCCAACTGCGCTTAATGTGCCTCTGCAAGACGGCGTCACGCTTGTAAGTTCAGCAAATATCTTGGTTTGAAACGGCACGGGTCCGTACCATTCGCTTTCAACGTTATCGCTGTTTTTGCATTTTGCACGGGCGCAATAGCGAGTTCCTGGGTTTAAGTCAACGCCAAGCGATTCATCATCTAAATTAATGTATTCTGGGCTTCCGCTTTCGTGTATTTGGTGTCCGACCAAAGTTCCTGATGCTGTTGTGCCAAGATACACCTCCAAATAAGTATCTGTAATTGTAGCCATATTCTAATGTTTTATTAAATAATAATTTGTTATGGTTGAAATTCGTGTATGGTCGGGTCAACTCCAGTAATCAGCAAGGCGTTAATGGTGCTGGTTTCGTTTGATATTTCGGTGTTCCCATTCACGCACATAAACTTCCGACCGTTGTAATATAGATAGTCCTTATCGGCAACTTCCTTGTCAAAGCAGGTAATTGTTACCGCCATGCAAGTTTTCAATTTATCAATTCCCATCTTGCTAATTGGCGGTGGAGGTAGCAAGCCCCAATGTTGCAACCTGCCGTATTGTCCGTATGTTAGCAAAACCGCGCCCTTTGGTTCCTCGTAATCAACATCCCAAACCGTTTCCCCATCCTCGTTGTAGGAACTTGTGATGGTGTATTGCCTAACCCTTGCCAAGCCGCCCGCAACCTTGTCAACATACATAAAGGGGCTTTCGTGCCTTTTGACGTTTTCCTCCAACCACACGCTGTTAATGGTTGTAAGTGTTGTTGGGTGTTCGCCATCAGACCATGAAACATTGGTGTTTTGCCCGAGTTGATCCGAACTTGGCTTTATTTCGGTAATTGTTGCCTTTTCCAATGTAATTGTTTCATCGGCACTAATTAGTTGCATTGTGTTCATTTCCCTTTTTGGCTTTTGCTGGTACAACCAACAAATACCAAAGTACAATTCTTTTAGGGTTATGTCACCGATGTTGCACCAATAGCCGATATATGAAATACCGCGCCAAGGAAATGTTATTGAAAAACTATCGCCTTGGTTCAAAGAGCCATCCCAATTGTAAATGTAAAAATCCTCGGTTCTGCCATCAAAGGGGTGTTCAAGTATGGTGTTATCGGGAAACCATTGCTTCAATGTCGGATGCCTGTGGCAATAAACCAACTCGGTATCGTAATCGTCCTCGGTTATTTCGTAGTTTGAGTATTCAATATCCAAAACGCCAGCCAACATTTGAAACTTGTTTGGGGAATTTGTGGTTGTACCGCTTCCCAAAACCAATTTGAAGGTATCGCCCTCGTTTATGCTAACCGTTATGGTTCTTTCAACCAAGCCGTTGCGCCTGCCGAGGTTGGTGGTATTGATTTGCAAACCGTATTCAAACACGCCGTTGCGCATTAGCGAAACCATAAAGGTGTTTAAGCCCGTTGTTATTTTCCTGCCCCAACTCACATAGAAATGCATGGTTGCGGTGCAACTGCGGTTGTATGTGAACTCGGTTGTGGTGCTTTCCATAACCTTTGAATTGCCATCCCAACCATCAAGGTCGTTGGTTATGTGTTGCCCGCCCGCCAATACAAGTTCGTTGTCGTCCAAATTGCAAGCAAATTCAATAACTTGTCTGGTGTTTTGCGGGCATACATATTTTTGCGCACCCATAAGCATAAGCGCGTTATCCACCGCAGGCAAGGTGAAATCTTGCAATGTGTTGTTTATATCGTTTATTACATCGTTAAGCCTTCTGGTGGGGTGTTTCATAGCCAGATTTGGCATATACGCGCTGCCGTAGTTGTAGGTTGGAAAAGCCTGCGGGTAAGCCGTTAGGGTGTTAACACTCCACACCCAAATGCTGTTGTAGTCATCATGCACAAAATCCCTCAACTTTTTGCCAAACACCTTATCGGGCAAAGTCCTTTGGTAAAGGCAAATGCTAATTTCATCTTCGGTAATTCCCGCAACCTCAACATACACATCCATCATTTGCCCGTTAATTTCCAATGTTGATGGGGTTAACTGCGTGCCGTAAAGTTGGGTTGGACTATCCAACAACCCCGAAACCTCCAATATGTTCATGTTGTTGTTGGTTTTGGGCAACGAAATATCGGTTGAGTATTGGTCTTTTATGCCATCGCTAAAACGAATGTTTTCCCAAGACCATTCTATATCTTGGGAGTAAATGTCCAATGTTTTGCCGTTAATGTAAAGGTTTATTTTGTTCATTGTTAGCCTTTAAGTATTTCGTATTCTATTTCAACATCCATTGCTTCATCGCTTGTGGCGGTTGCCTTGTTGGTTTTAACGCTGCATTCAATCCAATCACCGTTGTAGTTAAGGAATTCAACCTTATCCGCCAACAAAATATCAGTCCAATAACTATCCCTGCGCAGGTCTTGGTAGCCTATTTTAACGGTGTCCGCGCTATCGCTTATGTACCTTCTTGAAATGTTTCTAATAACGGTTGAGGTGTCCATTCGATAAAAGTTATCACCGCTTGCGCTTGTGGTTTCTTCTATGATTTTGCCGCCCAAGTAGCGCATAATGCCATCTGTATCAAGGTAGCGGGTTTCAAAAAAGTTAAAGTCAGGGCATTCCTCTTCGTAAACCAATGTCATGCAGTAACTTTCAAGGTAAAACTTATCATCCTCCCAAACACCTCCACCTTTGTCACCGCTTGGCACATCACCGCTGGTGTCGGTAAACCACAACTGCGCCTTCGCGCTAAAAGGTGTTATATCGGCAACATTTACAATGCTAACGGTTGATTGCGAAGTGCCGCCATCGCCTTTTGCACCCGCGTGGAAGCAAAGTTGGTAAGTGCCTGTTTCGGTTATGTACGAGCGCAGGTCAAGCGAAGTGTAGCCTCCAGCAATTATTGGTATGCCGTGTCCGTTGACGCTTAAGTTGCCGCTTGCGGGGAAAATGAAACCTATTTTGTGCAAATCGTTTTCGCTGTATGCGTAAATGGTTCTTGCACTGCCGTGGCTTCTTAAGGGCAATGTGCGCCCGTTCATAATGTCGGTATCAAATCCGTAACTATCCACCAAAAAGCCGTTTTGGTAAATGTCAATTACAACGTTGAAGGAAATGGCATCGTGGTATAGGCTTTGAATGGTGTCGTTAAGGCTAAACACCAACAAAGGTGTTTCGCCAAAGTATTGCAATTTCCTGTATTGGTTGCTTGCCAAGTCCGTTACCCGTATCTTCGCGCCAATGGCGTTGTTTGAAGCGTCTTCCAACTTTACAAACAAGTTATCGTAAAGGTAGGAAGTGGTATCTGGATAGGTAATTGTTATGTTGTTGTTGGTATATTCGCGCATTTTGCTTTGAATTTATTACATATTTATAGTTACTGCTTGGAGATGTTCTCTTTTACTTGCACACGCTTTTGCTTGTTGGTGATTTCCTTAACACTTACAACTGGGTTTGGCATTTCAACAAGGGCATCCGACATTGCATCGCGCATAACATCGCGCATTTCATCGTAATCAAACGACATATTTTGCGTTATGCTTGTTAAGTTTGGTACTACACCACCGCTGGCAAAATGCGGTATTTCAAAACCGCCAATTTGAGGCAGTTTTTTGCCTTTTTTGCCAATAATTTGGTCAAAGAAGCCAACGCCCAAATCACTAACCACTTCGGCGGGTATTACATACTCGCCCAATGTTAGTTTGGCGTTAACGGTATCATCCTTGCGCCTTGTGGTTTTGTTTCCAACCAAGCCTCCTTCTGCAAACTTTGGTTTTGATTGCTTTGATTGCTTTGCCTTTAGCAAGGTTGCTGTTGCGTTTGCAATTCCACTAACCACGATTCCCACCATCTCTGCAATGAATAGCGGGGCAGTGAACGGTGCTGCTATACCCGTTTGAGCCGCCGCCGTAATTGCGCCTTGAATGGCTTGGGCTATGGAAATTGCGGTGCTAATTAAAATTTGCAATTCGGCTAAAGCCAAAGCCCAACCTTGATATTTTTCATCGCTTTCGGCAAGTGTGTTGAATACATCGCCAATGCTGCCAACAACGCTGTTCATTGCCTGCATTACAGCGGTGGCGGTGTTAATCATTTTAGCCTTGACTTGGGTGTTGGCTTGTCCAACGGCAAGCAATGCATCCTTAACCGCAACTTCGGCTTCAACAACCTTTAATTCGCTTTCGGCAAACTTTACATTAAACTCTTCAACGCTGCCGTAAAGGGCGGCAAGTTCGTTGTCGGTGTACTTGGCACGCTCATCCGCCATTCTTTGGTGTTCGTTCCTTGCAACGTTTAGCCTTTCCTCGGATTGCTCGGCAAGTATGCGGGTCTTTTCAACCTCGTTGAAGCGGTATTGGTCAAGGTCTTTTGCGCCTTGAATTTGGCTTAAAATTTCTTGGTGCTTAATTGCCAAGTCCCATTGTTTGTCCTGCGAGGTTTTTTGTATGCGCAAACGCTCGTTTGCCGCCGCTTGGTCTATTTGCAAAAGGTTGTTTTGGTACTCGGCTTCCGCTTTTTCCATATCGCTTTGGTATATCGCAACCAATTGACGCATTTTGGCGATGTTATCGCCCGTTACAATGCCGTAAGCCTCCCAGACCTTTGAATATTTCAAGGCAAGTTCGTTGTAGTCAAGGCTGGGCAAGCCTTTTTCAACATCGCCTTCCAAATCGGTTTGGGCTTGGTTAAACACCGCCCTTGCATCATCCACAATTGTTTGCAACTGCGCCTTCAAAAGTTTGGTGTCCAAGTCGTTAATTTCCAAACGCACTTGCACCCTTGCGTCCTCGGTTGAAAGGTTACCCAATAGCCTTGTGTAGTAGGATTTTGCGTTTTCAAGTTGCTTTTGCCATTGTTCTTTGTCCCTGCGCTCCCTTATATCACCAAGTTTTAATTGCAAATCGCTTTCCAACAACACAATTTGTTGGTTGATGTATTGCTTTGCGGCTTTGGTAAGGTTCTTTTCGGTGTTTAGTTTTTCCTTTAGGGCGTTTATTTGTTGGGTGTATGCGGCGGTAGTTGCTGCCGTTTCCTTATCGTAAATGTTCTTGATGCCTTGTGTTAGGGTGTTTTCAAGTTCCTTAAGGGCTTCGCGCTCGTTTTTAAGCCTTTCCTTGCGGGTGCTTGCCCCCGTGTTGGATAGCGTTGAGATCTGGCTTTGCATACGCCTTGTGCCGTCATTGTATTCCTTTTCCGCCAACACCATTGCGGCTTCCAAATCGGTTAGGTGGTTTTTGGTTTCATCGCTTAACCTTGCCCACGCTTCTTTGGTCATTTCGGTTACGCCAATGCTTAAAAGGGCTTCTTCTTTTGCAATGCGGTATCTTTCGGAGGCGATGTCGCGTTTTTCGCCCAAGTCTTCCTTCTCCAAGTCCATTGCTTGTTGCAAGAACTTTTTGCGCTCGTTGGCGGAATACTTATCGGATTGCACCGCCTTGTTGCGCAATTCGCTTATTTCCTTTTGCCTTTTGGCGTTGTTAAGGGTGTATTCGCGTTCCTTGTCCTCCAAGGCATCCGCCGACCTTACCACGTCCTCGTTGGCTTTGCTGTACTCGCGAAGTCCAGGAACCAATTGCATTACCTTTTGGATAAAGTTTGAAATGCCGTTTATGGCTTTTGTAATTACACCAACAATGGCTTGGAAACCCTTTTCAATTATGTTTAACACGGGTTGTAAGGAAGCCATCAACGATTGCAGGGCGGTCATCGCCTCATCGTTTTTCTTGATGCTATCGGTTAGTTTCATCACAACGGCAACAATGGCGGCAATGCCCGCAACAATGGGGTTGGCAAGCAACGCCAAAAACTCCTTGCCAAGAGTTTTAACCATTAAAGCACCGTTCTTAATGGCAACGCTTAACTTGCCCGTTCCTTGGGAAAGTTGGTTGAAACCCGCTATAACCTTGCCGAAAGGCAAACCTTCAAGGGCTGATTTGTAATTTCCGACCGATCTTGACCAATCCATCTGGGCTTCTTCAGCCTTTTTTAGTTCGGTGGTTACTTCCCTTATTTTATCCAACATTTCAGTGCCTTTTGCACTGTTGCGTTCAGCTGCGGTTAAATCTTCATAAGCGGCACGCAAAGATTTAAGTTGTCCCCTCAATGCGTTGATGCTATCACCGTTTGCCTTTTGTTGTTGTATTTCGGCAACCAACACCTTTTGATTGGCTCGCAGGGTGTTTTGCATATCTTTCATAACACCCTCCAACTTAATATACGTTTCGGTGTTTTGCAAACCTTGTTGTTTCATGCCCTCCATCACTTGTTTAAGATTGGCTATCTTGGTTTGCAAGTCTTGTATCGTGCGGACAGTATCATTGGGTAACAACTTTAGGTCAATCACCACTTGTTTAGTTGAACCAACATTATTAGAAGCCATATATTGTTGTGTTTTTTATTATATTATATCAGTAGTTTACTTAATAATAACCAAAAACATTAGTTATGATAGAAAATGAAAAAATATGGGCTATAAAAGATGGCTATCTTGTAAATAGAGATGGAAGCATTTACAAGTTGAATTGGCATAACACGGGTACAATGCGTAAGATTAAGCAAAGGCAAAATAAAGATGGGTATTTAGAATTCCATTGCAATGGTGAAACAACGCTTGCACATCGCTTTGTTGCCGAGTGTTTTATATCTAATATAGATAACTTACCCTTTATTAATCATAAAAACGAAATTAAAAACGATAACCGAGTTGAAAATCTTGAATGGTGTGGACACAGTTACAACATTAATTACGGTACACGCAATAAAAGGTCTGGTGAATCCAATTCAAAAGTTCAAAAAAACGACCCCCGAAAATCCAAAAAAGTTTACCAATACACCAAAGATGGTATATTGGTAAAAGAGTGGTGTTCGACAATGGAAATTGTAAGAGTGTTGGGGTTTAACCAAGGACATATATCCTATTGTTGCAACGGCAAACTCAAGCAAGCATACGGTTTTGTTTGGAGTTACACCCCAAAAAATTGTTAATAACTTTTCTAACTTCCTCACAACCAGACTGTTAGATAATTTTGTATTTTCGCGGTGTAATTAAAAACAACGAAAAACATGAATTGGAAAACAACTTTTTGGCAAGATTTTACAATTGCAGACCGCTTTGGCAAAAGTGCCGTGTTGGACACCTACAAGCGGGCGTTCAACGAATGGAAGGAAAATTATGAATACCTTACCGAATTGGTTATAGTGCTTAACCACAAGATATGGCAATGGTGGGAGGCTGGAAACAAGGACTTTGCCGCCCTTTATGATAAATTGTGGAAAGAAGCCGATGCCTATGCCGTTGATAACCTTAAAGGCGATGAACTAACCTATTTTTACCGAGTAACCGATTAAAGGTGTGACTGTTAAATAGTTACCCTTTTGTTTTTCCATATCTTATTGATTAGCCGCAAGTTGCCAAAGTTGGTGGTTTGCGGCTAAACTTTTTGTGCGGTTTTTTGGGCTGCACGCCAGATTTATGCGAAATTTTATCAATTTCTTGACAATTTCTTATCAACAATTTTGTTAATAACTTATGCTGTCAATTTGTAACTTATTGATAACAAATAGTTCAGGCGTTGTTAATTTTGTTAATAACTTTTTTGTTTTTCCTATTGCAGTACTACAAATTTGTTGTATTTTTGCGGTGTAAAGTTAAGGACAAAAACGACAAAAATTAACAACCCTTAAAAATTAGAAAAAATGAAAAAGTTAGAAAAAAACGAAAATGTGAAAATCAACACCAACCTTTATTTAGAAGTTGAAACTGGCAAAACCTTCGAGGACGAAACCTTCGAGGAAAACGCCGAAGCACTTGTTTACAACCTTGGACTTTTTGTTGCCAACGAAAGCGGTTGCTATGAAAAAGCCGAACAAGTTGACGTTGAATCGTTCTTACTATTGGACTTTGACAACCTTGGTGATTTTGACAAAGCTGTTAATTGCAAAACGGTTGCCGATTTGCAAAAGTTTTATGATGAGGTGCTTGATGTGGACACATTTACCGCACAATATGCAGCAATGCAAACGTTTATGCTGCTTATGCCCTACTCCAACAACAGAGGCATTTGGTACGGACTTGGCGAAGACCTTGAAAAAGCCTACAATACGGCATTGGAAGAAGCCTTTATGAGCGAAGATGAATTATAATAAACAATAGTAATAACCTTAAAAATTAAAAAGTATGAAAAAGAAAGAAATTAAACCGTTTTTATTAGATGGTGATGGAATGAAATCCGAAATTGGACACCACCATTTTTACAACATTTACGACAATAATTTTAACTACGGTGGGCAATTTGTTGAAGATACACGTGATGGTGATTACATCAGAGTGGGTAATATGGGGTTGAACGAAGAGAAGGATGTGGATTGGTGGAGAAGACACAACGGGTATTGGGTGCGTTGCGGTATAAAAGAAAAAAAAATTACTTGAAAAAATAGCAGAACTTGAAGAAAGTTTAGTACTTGCAATTGAAAACAACTAACCAAATTTAATAACCTTAAAATTTTAGAACAATGAAAAATAACGAAAGGGTGGCGAACGTAAACGCTGAAGTTAGAACAATTGCTTGGTATGAGGAAAACCTTGCAAAAGCAAAAAAGGAATGGCACGAAATCGCACAATCGTACGGTGTTGAAGACGATGACCTTATCAATAATGGTTATGGTGATTGGGCTATTAATGACCACATCCCTAACAATGTCGGTGACGATTTCGATTATATAACCATAACCGACAAGCAAAGATGCCGCAGACTTACCTACCTCAACAATGTTATTAATAGTTGGGGTGAACAAATTAGAAAAATGAAGGGGGATAAAATTGATTATATTGTTGTAAGTCCTTGGTGCGAAGACCCACTTGCAAACGAAGCGGCAAGGCATTTTATGTGGTGCGTTTTTTATTTCGCAAAATACGCAAAATACGCAAAATACAAACTTTACAAAGAATCCACAACAAGTGTGTATGATTACGAAGCAGTAAACCTTTTAAATGCAGTGAAAACATCCTATTGTTTTTGGCAAACGTGTGTGTTTGGAAACATATCCTATGAAAAGTGTATTGTGGATGTGGATAAAAAGGTTGAAGGGTTTGGAAAAATGTGTGAAGATTGGTTCTATTGCAATTACACAAAAGGAAATCCCAACATGAACCAATTAGAACAGGAATTGTGGAGAAGCATTAACGTTGAGAGCTGGTATAAAAGAGCCTTTGATATGTTTATGTTTTAATATCTTAAACCAACGCCCTATGAAAACCGATTTTAAAACCATAATTAAGAATGCCATGAAAAGCAAGGGCGTAACGCAACAACAACTCGCCAAGGAGTTGGGTTCTTACCAACAGGCTGTTAGCAGTTTTTTGCTTGGACAACGCCCAATGCCAATGGCAAAATTGGAGAAATGCTTCGATATATTGGGGCTTGAAGTTGTGGAGAAACGCTGAACCAAACCATTTAACCAACTTAAAGGGCTAACTGTTAATTAGTTAGCCCTTTTCTATATATCCAACATATATCCATATATAGGTTGCATATATTAAAACAGGTTGTCGTTCACATACAGAACAACTCGGTTTTGCAAGATGTTGTTTAGTTCGGGCAACAACTCCGACATTGGTTTTTCCAAAACATCTTGCCTGTGGCTTGGGTTGCGGTACTTGTCACTGCCGTATTTGCGTATTTTGGTGTTGATCGCCCAAGCAAACTGCCTTGGGGTTTGAAACTTGGCGGGTACGGTGACGTGCTTATCGGCTATCCAAGTCTCCAAAATATCGGTAAAGTTCCAAGGCACTTTTCCCTTGTCGCGCCCTTTTTCGGCATAAAGAAAGTATGGGTTTGCGAGAATTTGAATGTGGTTGTCTTCAATAACGTATTCCAACGAATTTGAAAGGTTGCCCGATGCGTTTAAGCCTTGGTTCTGCATCTCCACTTGTATGCGCTTGACCAATTTATCAGCCCAATTTTCAACCTTGTTTAGTGTGTCGCTATCAATTATTTCAAATTTCATTTCCTCTTGGCTTTGTTTTTAGCGTCCATAATGTTCATGTATTGGCGTTGGTAAAGCATATTTGCCGCTTCGTCTTGCCACAATGTTAACCACTCGCTCACCTTTATTTTCTCCGCCGCTTCGGTGTTGTTAAGGTGAAACCATCCCACACAATCAATAAGCATACGTTGAGCAAGGTTTGGGAATATTATACCCTTGGCGGCTGCGGTTTCTTCTTGGCTTTTCTTGGTTTCATATAACTTAAAGAACTTTGCCAACGCCTCCATTTCCTGCTTGTATTGCTTTAACCTGCCAAACGCCTTTAACGCTTTGCGGTGTTTAAGCAACTTGGCGATGTAAATTTCTTCATCCTCTACAATTTCACCAAATTCACCGATTGACATTGCTAACACGGGCTTTTTCAAAGGAACCGCTGGCACTTTTTCCAATAATTCCTTCAAAGTTGCTTGTGTTAGCAGGGGCAAAATATCTTTCGTTTTGGTGCGCTTTGTTATTTTCATTGGGCTATCCTAACACGCTTTAAAATAACAGAATAATTATACGCAGAAGAATCTATTGAATTTGGGGAAAGGGCTAAATTTCCGTTGCTGCTGTAAAGGTAATGTTGTGTGCCATCTTTGTTTACTATTCGTCCATAAAGCCATTTGGCTTGGTTGCTGCCGTAAGAGTTTTTGTCATAAGTAAACCACCATTGTTGGGTTGAGGTTGAACCGCCCAACGGGTACATTGTTGCAAATACATCGTTGTTGATTGTTTTTGTTCCAAGGCTTCCGTACCCTTGTGAAAGCCTTGCGTACACACCGTTGTTGTCGGTTTGCTTAACAACATAAGAATGACTCACCATTTTTAATTGGCTTGTTTTATCGGGCAAGTGCCAGCCAATGGTTACGCCATCGCTTCCAATTGCATCCGTCCAAGTCATAACCGAGTAATAGCCATCAATGTCTATGTAATAGTTGTCGCTTGTACGTGTTAAAAAGTTGTCCGCCAAACTGCATCCGAGTGTATCCGTTGTTTTTGCGCCACGCCATGAGCCACTATTCGTTGCAATGCAAACCACATCCCCAACACTAAAACTATCGTAACCGCTGTAAGTGCTTCCCATAATACGCCAGACATACCCTTGGTCGGTGTAAGACCATTGCTCGGTTTCGCCTTGGCAAACGGCTTGCAACGAGGTATCGGCGGAGTAAACAGTGTCCCCGCCCATAAAAACATTGGTAACTCCAGTAAAATCTATTGCCATATTAGTCGGTTATTAAGTACAATGTATTGGAATCTTTTGGGAAAATCGCTTGGTATTGCTCCCAAGTGCCTTTCCAAGTGTTTGTGCTTTGTATTTGCGTGGTGTCAATTGAAACGCTTTCATACCCGCAACAATTAACATATTCAATTCCAGTGTTTGTTATGGTTACGGGCAAATTGCCTTGGCATTGTGCGGGCAACATACTTGCATCCAAGTTTATGTAAATGTAATCGTTGTCCCTTACATCGTATTGTACACTATCAAATTGGCTTTGCAATGTGTAGGTTTCGTATTTTTCACTTAATTGCAAGTTAATGTTTACTTGGTCAAAACCTTCTCCGCTTGGGTTGTATGTTGGTTGCAGTTGGCTTGGTGATGCGGTGATGTTTAGTGTTTCCAATTGGCAAGGCACATCTGGCACAGCCGTTGTAATTTCAATGTTTTCCCAAAGCCTCACATCAACCGTTTCAACACCGTTTTGGGTTATGGTTCTTCTTAAAGTGCCTTGGGGTTGCGGTATGTTCACCACAAACGTTGAAAAGCCATCTTTGTTGTAGGTTAATGGGTCGTAAATGCCGTTGGCTTCAACCGTCAAGCCCGTGTAAAGGTCGCAGGTTTGTGTGGGGACGGCGGTGGTGATGGCGATGCTTTCGTAGTTTGCAACGTCCCATATTTCCGTGCCGTTACTGGTTATGTCAACGCTTATTCTTCCCGATGGTTGCGGAACTTGCACGGTAACGCCCTGCAAGCCGTCATATCCGTTGTCAAACGTGACATAGCCGTTGGTGACGGTTGTTTTTTCCTGCAAGCGTATTTCGGGTGTTGGTGTTGGCACTTGCACCGTTACCTTGCTTAAGCCGTCATAACCCGTGTCTGGCGTTACAACGCCGTTGGCAACCGCCGTCTTTTCTTGCAAAACAATGGAACCGCCTTGGACGTTTACCAACGCCTCGCCGTATGCGGCAACGTTGTGTATGCCGTTACTGGTTATAACGATTTGGTTTGTGCCGCTGGTATCGCCGTCAATGCACCCGCCTTGCCTTTCGGCTACTTTCATTTCAAGCGACCACCCGCACACGTTGCAATCAAACCTTCCTATGGCGCATTTCACATTAACGGTTTCATTTTCAACTATTAATGTCTTTTCGTTTAGCACGGATGCAATGAATTGGTTGACGTATGGCAACAACGTGTCAAGTTTTTGCTGGACAACCTCGCCTTTGGCGGCAAGGTCGCAACGGTCGCATATAAACACCTCAACATCCACAATTTCACGCTTTACGCCCTTTGCCAAGTCTATGGTGTACTCTTGGAGCATATACAAGATGGCTGCGGGCGTTTCACGGCGGTCAAGCCGCAAGTTTGTTCCGTAGCCGCTTTCGTAAAGCACGGTTTTTATTCCCGTGATGCTGTTTAGTATGTTAAGAATTTTGTTTGTCAGTTGCATGGCTTGCTATTGTATTGGGTTTGGGTTTTCTATTGATAGGGACGAAACACTTGAAACATAACCGTTTCTAACGCCAATTACCTTAAAGTTTGCGTACACCCCAACCATATCCGCATCGCAAAGTGTCACGGTGTACCTGCATTCGCTATCGGCTTCAACAGTTCCAACTTGCCCGCTGTATGTTGCCGTTGCATCATAGGTTGTTGTTGTTGGGTCTTCGGGGAAGGTTGTTGCGTTGTTGGCGTTTTCCCAATTCAAGTAGTAGGTAACGCCTTCAACACCCGTTGTTTTCATTCTTATTGTCCAATTGTGGTAGGTCAGTCCGCTGCAAGTTGTTTCGCTTCCATGTCCGCTTCCTGCACCATGGGCTGTTAGCGTTGGTTCGGGTATTGTGCCAGCCCAAGCAACATCGCTATCGGTTATTAAATCAGCCCTGTTGCCGTTGTAATGGGTTATTGCCTTAACGGTCACATTTTCGCTTACTGTGAACGGTTGTGTGTAAAGTGTGCCGTTTTCGGGTGTTGGCGTACTGCCATCAACGGTGTAAAAGATTTGGCAACTTGCACCGCCTTCCGCTTCGGCAATTGTTATGGTGTTGTTGTTGTTGGTAATTACGGGGGCGTAAAGTTTGCCGTTTAGGTCGGCAATGCTCCAATTGTTGGGGATGTAGTTGTTGCCTCTTGTAACGGGCAATGTTGCGTTTTTGCAAAACACACCCGTTGAATGCACATCGCCCAACCATTCGTGTGTGGTGTCATAGTAATCGCTTGTACTATCTTCAAAGTCACCCCATGCGCTTATGCCGATTTTAACAACTTCCAACGCTTTGCAATGTATAAACGCTTGATAAAGTGCTTGCGTGTAAACGGTTTCAATATTTGACAAATCAACGTAAGTTAGTGTGGTGTTTGGGTTGGCAGTGCTTGTAGAAGCAATTGCACGCATACAGTTTTTATTCAATGATGTTATGTTTGGAAACATTGGGAAGTTTGTTAAAGAGTAACTTGCGTTAAACATCATATACAATTCACTGTTCTCCCCACTTGCACCATAGTGTGTAACGGGGATGCTTTCCATTACGCTTGTTAGATTGGTGCAACTTGCAAACGTCCAAGTAAACGATGTGCTTGTCATTGGCATATTGGGTATCGAAAGTTGCGAACAATCCACCAGCGTTGCGCTGTTTTGGAATGTTCTGGACATAAACCTACTTGTTATTACGGAAACATTTTCGGACATTATGCTCCACACGTCACCGCCAACCGCATAGTTGCCCGTGCAATTAAAAGTGTGGTAGTTTGTGTTGTTTTGCCCGAAACCATAGGTGTTACTGCCTTTCAAATACACCCTGCCGTTGGCGGGCAATGTTAATGTTTGCGCAAAATCCCAAGTTGTCCAAGTTTCTTTATCGGTGGAGTATTCCAAACTTAACCACTCTGCTTGGTCACCCGTTTTGGTTATTGAAATGCTGTTAGCCGCCCCGCTTCTATCCTCAAAGTAAAAGTAATTGGGTGCGGGTTTGCGCCAAAGCACCGTTTGAGTTGTTGCGTTTCTTATTTCCTTTATATCGGAACCGTTGATGCTTGCCGCTTTAACGGTTTGCCCGTCTATTCTCATTATGTAATCGCCCATATTAATATGTCTTTGCTATAATAATAAAGGGCTTCAACTGGGAAGCCCTTTTAAGTGTTGTGTCGTGTTGTGTTTTGGCTACAACTGTGTTAACGGCATCGTGTAGTTTACAATGCTGTCATCCGCCAACACAAATTGCAATTGCGCAACTTGGTCGTAACCAATCTTTATATCCATATCAATTGTTTGCCCGTATGTTTGGTAAATGGTGGGTGAAAACAACGTTATGTAGGTGTAAAGGTTTCTTTGAGTTTCGTTCCATTGCGATCCAACCGCATTAACCTTTTGGTTCATAACTATTGCAACCTCCGTGCCATCGGTGGTGTATGTGGTTCCTTCAGTACCAGTTAAATAACTCGTATCCACAACCCATCCAGCGTTCATTTTGTAGGCGTTAATTAGCGGGTAGCCGCCAGCGGTGTACTGCGAAAAGTCCTTCATTGTTCCCGCAAACGTGTCTTGGTAGAATTGCAAAAGGTCTTGCATTGGCAATGTTGTAAGTTCTATTTTGCTTCCACCGCCACCGCTTGCGCCTTGAATGCCCATAATTCCTTGTATTCCTTGAAAGCCATCCACACCGTTGGTTCCAGCGGTTCCTTGTATTCCTTGTATTGCTTGGATTCCAGAAACAACCGCATCCACATAGTTTTTCGAAGGCATTGTAACATCCGTGCCATAGGTTCCGCCCATACCGTTTGGCAAGATGTAATATGCCCCAACATCGCCCTTTACAACGGGGGTTTGGGTTGTTGCATCCGCTTCAAGCGCAAAACTTGTGTTGTACTCCAACAACAATGCGGTGTAGCCTTGCACGGTGTATTCTGGTATAACCGAAGTAACGGGGTATATGCCAACATAAACATCGTTGGAAGCCATTACGGTTTCCCAATTTTGGTAGAAATCGGCAAGTTCGGCTTGCGATTTGGTTGAAATGTCGTAACGTGTACCGCCACCGCTTCCCGTTGCACCTTGCAAGCCCATAATTCCTTGTATTCCTTGCAAACCATCAACACCGTTGGTTCCGTTTTGTCCAGCGATGCCTTGAATGCCTTGTTGCCCATCCACACCGTTGGTTCCAGCGGTTCCTTGTATGCCTTGTGAACCATCAACACCGTTGGTTCCGTTTTGTCCAGCAAAGCCTTGTATGCCTTGCAAGCCGTTTGTTCCTGCGGTTCCCTGCGCACCAGTTGCGCCTTGTACACCTTGTATGCCTCTTTCACCACCGCCTCCGCTTCCGCCAAGCGGTATCAAAAATAAATCTTTTGCCATATTATTCGCCCTCCACTATTTCGTTATCGTTATCGTTGTCATTTGTTTCCTCGGTGCTTGGCAAGCCAGCTGGGAAAGGTACGCCAGAAACGTTTTCAACAACGTTGTGAACGGCGTTGTTTTCTGCTATGTAGTTAAAAGGTAATGTTATCATGCTATCGTTGTTTTCTTTAATAATAAATTGTTTGGTGTAAAACCCTTTTGGGTGTTCCTTAATAAATTCATCAACAACCGCCTTTGGCGTGCTTTGGTTTATTTTATGCCCTTTCCACAAAACCGTCCTCGGATGTATGTAAATGTATTTCCATTCATCCGTTTCGGCGTTGAAATCGCTTTCCTCGGCGGCGTTTTTAATCATTTTAAGTTCCTCTTTGACGATGTTCAAATAGTCTTTAAGGCAACGCCCGCAGTTGGTACGCTTATACGACAAACCAAGTGCGTCCATTAGCATATAAATTTCTTCTTTTTGCTTTAGCGGGTTTGTTATGGCGTTAGCCGCTTGTAAAAGTTTTTCTTTGTCCATATATCCAACATATATTTGTCTTGGTATTTATATAGCAAAGGGCGGTGTTTAGCCGCCCCTGCCTTGTTAACCAAAAATAAGTATGAAAGAAAGTATCAATTCAATTTATTTATAACAGCCTACTCGCAAGCAACCAAGCCTTCAAGGTAGGTTTCGGTGTCAGCACCGCTTCCGCTTGTGTGTTCAAGGAAAAGGGCTGAAACGGGGGAACCAGTTTCGGTTAGGGTAATTGCCCAACCGCCTTCGGTGTCGTCACTGTATTTTGCGCCTTCAATTGCGGATGCAACCAAGCCTTTTTTGCCGCCGTAAATTTGGAATGTTCCTTTGCCGTCAGTGCCTTCGTACTCGTTTTTGATAACAACCACAAACTTGCCGTCTTTCAAAGCGTCAATAAGTTTTGCGGATGTGGGTGAGTTGTCGGGTACGATAAAGTGAAATTCCGAATCATACCTGTTAAAAATGTTGCCCTCGGTCATAGTCGTGGTGGTTCCAGTGTACGGGGTTTTGCCAAATTGGTTGATTTTGTAACCCGTGTAGGCAACACCCTCGTTCTCCTTCATGTTAATTGCCGTAACCAAGTTCGGATTGGTTTGGTCATAGGTGAGGGATTCCACCTCGCTGTGGTTGAAGATGTAGGCAACGGCGTCAACGCCTTGATATATCGGATTGTCGCAATTTGCGTTTAGGCATGAATCCAAAAGTTTAGTACATAAGTTTGCCATATCTTGTTTTGTTTATGTTCGTTTGTAATTTGTTTTAATAATGGGGCTTACCATATTGCAAGCCCCCGTGCCGCATTGTTAATGGTTAGTTGGCTTTCAAAACAGCGGATGATTGCATTGCGTTAATGCCGCCGCCAGCCACGCATTCGTATCTCCACACATCAACATTCTTGTAACCTTCGTGCCAAGTGTAAAGCACTGGGTTCAAAATGTTTTCGCCAACGAGGTAGTACTCGGAAGGTATAAAGGCAACAGCCTTGTAATTTGCACCCAAAAGGTCGGTGGTTATAATCCTTGTTGCACCGATTTGTTCGGCAACTTGCTCGGTGGGAATGTAAACGGGAGTGGAACTATCGGAAGCCTGTACCCTTGAAAGTGTTCTTAAGGATGCTTTGTCCATAAACACCAAAACGGATTTGTTGTTGTCGTTTTTGATGCTATCAACCATAGCCCTCATATCGTCAACCAAGAAACCGTTGGCTGTAACCGTTGAAACGGTTGTGTAGGCATCGGTTGTGGTTTTTGCAATGGCTTCAAATGAGTTGATTTTGTAGTCGCTATCGTTAGCCCTGCCGTCTCCAACCAGAATGGCTCTTTTCACTTCATAAAGTATCTGATCAACTAACTCATTAATAACGTAGGTGATCAATGCTTCATCGCTGTCCCAAATGGTCTGGTAGGAAAGTTCCTGAATTTTGTAAATAAACTGGGCTTCCAAAAGTTTAGCAGCCATGTTGATGGTTTGTCCAACTTTGGTTGTGCCTTCTTTGTGTCCCTTTGCCCTTGAAGTTTCCAAGGTCTGGTCGCTGGTGTTGTAACGGCAATAGAATTTCTTTGCGCCCGTAAAGTTCAAATCACGCAACCAATCTGCGTTTCTATCCCAAATATCGTTAATCATTCCCTTAACAGCCTCTGGGACGAATGCTGATTCGGAACCCTCGGTAATGGTAAAGCCGTTGGCAACCAACTTATCATTCCAATTCTTTTGAAATTCCTTTGCGTTTTTCGCGTTTTTAATGGCATCGGCGAAATCGTGCAAGGAGTTTTGTGATTTTAAGTATTCCTGTGTGTCCATGTTATCTTTGTTTACTTCGGTTTTGTTTTGTTGTATTTTCTCTTCAATGGCGGTGAGTTTGTCGTTTAGGTCGCTCACCGTGTTTTTAAGTTCCATTAAACCTTCCTCGTCTTCGCTTTGTTCAACCTTTTCCAAAATGCCTTCAAGGTTATCAATGGAGTTTTGAACAGCCGCTTTGTCTTCATCGGAAAGTTCGTTTTTAACAAGCAGGTTTTTCTTTGCTTCAAGTTCGTCCTGCAAATATTTGGTAAAAAGTTCTTTCTTCATATTGTTGTTGTATTGTGTTTTGTAAAATAATAAGGGGTGTGTTGAAAAAATGTTATCTTTGCAGCGTTCTTTTTAGAACATTGTTTTAATTACAACCCACCTGTTTGGCAATTACAAAAAGGTGTGCGGGTGCTTGCAAAAGCACCCGCTTTAATTTTGTGGTAAAACTACATATTATAGCAAGTACCACTTTGATTTATAAGGGGTTTCGGGTGCAACGGGTTTGTTTGCGCTTAAAAAGTTTTGCAAACTAAACTTTGCATCTGGATCCGCTGGCACAGCCACAACAGCAACCGCCGTAAGCAAAAAGTTTTTGACATAGTAGTTGCCATCGTTTAGTTCGGTAATTCCGTCCCAACCCCCAACAATGTAGCCCTCGCTTGAAAACGAGTTAATGTCGCCCGACATAATGCAAGGTTCAAGCATATCCCTAACCAACGCAACATTGCGGTTAAGGTGGGCGTTTAGCCACAAGCCATCGTTGCGTTTTTCAATGCCATCAACCCCGCCAATTAAACTGTTGGTGTGGTCGTAGTTTAGTGCTGGCACAACCTTCTTTTCGCCGTACAACTTGAAAAACTCGCCAAAGCTGTTTTCATCAACAATTTCCCTGTTTAGGTTCGGTTTGTTGTAGTGGCAAAAATAACCCTCAATGTTAAGGCGGGTATCGTTTTGAACAGCGTTTTGAATTTTGAAATCTTGGTTGTAAATGTATATTTTGTTGTTGTGTTCCATTAGTCTGTTTCCATTTAAGTTTTTCAAATAATAGTGCTAAACCTCTTTTATTTGCCTTTTAACTTCCTCGTAAAGTTTTTGTATGTCTTCTTCAACGTAAACACCGCTTTCGCCAAACTTTTTAAGCAAATCCAAATAGGCGGTTTTCTCCGCACAGTAGCCGCTTATGGTTTTTTCCATTTCGCTTACATTGCTAAACGTGTAGTTTAACGTGGTTTGGGGCAGCAACACATCGCTAACCGTCAAAAGGTTTTTAGCCAAGATTAGCAAGTTTTCGGCGTAAAAGCGGATGCAACCGTTGTAAAATTCACGCCTTGCCTCGGTTACGTTGTTGTATGTGGAGTTGTCATCAATCACCAACGGCACGGGGACTTGCCAAAAATTCAACAAATCCTTGAACTTGGAGGTTATGTTGTCCTTTAGTTGCAACTTATCAACCCCCAAATCAATGGTATGCACGTTTAGTTCCGCCTGCGACAAAAAATATTTCATTTGGTCTTCGCCCCAACCGTAGTTTTTTGTCATTGCGGCTTCCAAATCCGCCTTAAATTTTGGGTTGGCTGGGATGCTGTTGCCCGATATAATGGGCAAAACGTTTAGCGAATCCGTTGTGTTTGCCAAAGTGTTGCAAAGGTCGTTTAATATGTCCAATATGGGTTTGCACATAAAAACGGGGCTTTTGCGCATGGTTTGGTATTCGGGTGTGTACACAACAACGGCGTTGCGGTTAATTACACGCCCGTATGTGTCCAACTTGATTTGGTTTTGCCCAAGTATTTGGTAGTTGTAGTCCTTGTCATAGCCAACAACCATAAAACCACGCCTTACAAATTGGTCAAAAAGCAGTGTTGCGTTGTTGTTTACAAAATGGCAAATGCCTTTGGCAACATAATCGTCCTTGGTTGAGATAAAGGACACGTTGCTTAACCCCTTAATTATCCTGTCCAAGCAAATCCAAAGGTATGAGGCTGCATAATCCCTTTTGCCTTTTTTAAAGTTAAAAAGGTTCCAACCGTTTAGAAACGGCGGGGTTTGGAAATTGGCATCCACTTGGTTTGCCTGCACTGCGTTTTGTATCTTCTTATCTCTGCTGAAAAGCCCCATAATGTTAGTTTTTGTAAAGAGAATCCAATATTTCTTGCCTTGTTAACGTGGCGTATGTTTTCAAAACTTGGTTAGCCTGCGTTGTGTTCACGCTAAATATGTTTTTGTTGTTGACGTTAAACGTGGCGTTAACGGTAATTGCATCCATTGCGCCCAATTGCTTGCATTGGTTTTGCAAACTATCAACTTGTTCTTGCAAGTTGGTGATTTCGGACTTTTGCGCCTTTATTGTGCGGTTCTTTGCGCCCGTTGCAATTGCCAACGCTATCAAGGTTATGATAATAGCGGCTTCAATGCAATATGCTATGATTTTAATTTTCTTATCAAGTATCATATTCCTCGTATTTGTTGTCTTTTTCTTCTTGTTGCTTGCCCACCGTTAGCGTGGTGTCGCCCTTTGTAATGGTTGCCTTGTGTCCCTTATCTATCGCGTTTATTACCGTTCCTAATGCCGCGAATCCAAATATTTCTCCAACGGCGGCAAGCACGCTGCCATCCACAACAGCCATAGGCGGCACAAACCAACTTGCAACGATAAGTATTACGCTTAAAACAAGGCATATTATAAATGTCCATCGGTGCATGTTTGCCCATATATTTTTTATTTCGTCTGCCATGTTGTACCTTTTATAAAAAATTACAACCCCAACATTAACTCGCCGAAAACCAAATGGTTGCTTGTTTGGTTTGGTGTTAAGCCCAAAAATTCGCAAACCTCCAGCACGAATGCGATGCCCATTTCATAGTGCGCTTTGCAAATTTGGTAAAGGTCTTCGGGTTTTGGCTCGGTTGACCTTTCGTCATCCTTTATAACACTCGTGTACCGTGTTAGGCGTGTCCTATCCCACAAAAGGTATGCGTAAACCAAATGCTCTATTGCGGTTTTAAGCCCAGCAACGGTGTTTGTGCCATCAACGGCATCCGCATAGGTTGCAGGGTCTTCAACAATGTTTGCATAGGTTTCCGCCCCAAGAATCGGCTTTACAACGTAGAGTTCAACAGACCTTATGCCAAATTCAACTTCCTGTGTTGAAATGTCGTTGCTTGTTGGAAGCCCGCAATCAAAAAAAGTATTGCTATCTAAAATCATTTTTTGTTGTTCTTTTAAGTAATAATAACACACCGTTACAACATTAAATCGTAGGTGTTCACGGCGTAACGGACGCTATCAACCAAGTGGTTTGCGTATTTTTCCGTTGGCTTGCCGCTTGGGTCAACCTCGTATTCCGCCATTTCGTTTCTTAAGTTGGTGCTGCCTTCCACAATGTAAATCTTTTCGTAGTTGGTCATTTTCTTTAAGCCATCAAGTATTTTGCCCTTGACGGCGTTAAAGCAATAAAATCCGTGGTTAATGCCCGCTTCCACCCACTCGCCATCGCCAGCGGTAACGAGGTTGTGTATGCGGGTTTTGCCCAAGCCCGCCATATCGCAGGCAATGGGTTCGTATTCGTTTATACCCAACTCGGCGAGCCTAATTGCAAGGTTTTTGTCCCTTTGCAATTCGGCGTTGTCGTAAATGTACTCTTTGGCGTAAAGGCAGTTGTTGCAAACCTTGATACCCGACATTGCCGTTTGGTCACGGCTTTCCACAAAGCCAAAGTCCAAACCCTTAAGTTCCCTTGCTGGAAGTTTTTGGTATTCTTCCTCGGTGCAGGTGTAAAGCAACGGGAACACCTTTCCGCCCATATCGGCATCTTCGCCCAAATAAAAAACTTTGTATGAATACAAATCAAATGGCGTTGCCGTTGGTTTTAACGCCCTTTCCCTAATGGCTTCAAACTCCGCCATTTGGCTTTCTCCAAGATGCCCGTTGTCCTTCCAAGTGGTGCGCAGGCGGTTGTGACCGTCCTTTGCCACAAACTTATCAATCCAAGTGTTTTTGGAAGTCGGGTTGTAGTTAAGAAAAACCTGCGTTGTAATGCCTTGCACCAACGTTGTAAAGGACTTTTCATCCAAGTTGATGGCTTCGTTTAAAAACAATATATCCGCCTTTTGACCAACGCACTTTGTGTATTCGTCAAAGGACTTGAATTGAAACAACGTTCCGTTGGATAGTTGGTAGTGGTGTCCGTAAAGCAAACTGCCCGTGACTTGAAAGCCAAGGCAATCTTGAAAGTCTTGTATTGTGGCAAGCAATTGGTTGTTGGTTGCGGCGGCAACCATAATGTTAATTGGCTTTGCGCTGCCCAACAACCAAAGCCATTTGAAAGTGTTCCACGTTTTTCCCGACCTTCGCCCTCCAACAAGTATAACGTACCTATCGTTGTGGGTGTTGACAAAAAAACGTGCGTAGGTTTTATCAATGCCCAAAGAATTTCCCATACATCAATAATATACTGTGTATGAGATATTTATAGCAAAAAATTTTGGGTGCTTTGGTTGCAGATATAAAATATTTTGTATTTTTGCGGCGTTAAAGTTCTTTGAAAGAGATGGCTAATTTGGGCTTTGCAAACGGTTGTAAATCCGAGGAATGAAAAACAACACAACTAACAAACAATCAATGTTTTAGGTTGATGCACTGTGATTTGGCGGCAAAAATACATAAATTTTTCGCAGGTTTTGCAAAAACACAAGTGTTTGGTTTTCAATGCTATGCAAAATTGTTGACAACCGATTTAAGACCGATTTTATGTTTTGCACATACAAAAATCGGGTGTTGGTTTGCAAAGGTTGCAATTTTTTATTATATGTTTTTATAACCAAAAAATTGCAAATATGAAAGAAAATTACAACGTGGTTTTGCACCTCACGCCAGAACTAAAGGCGTTTATCAGTTTAGGCAACAACGAAAAAACTTGGAACCAACCATCCACATACCGAAGTTGCGGCGAGTTTGCCAACGCAATACAACAATGGGGGTGGGACGGCATCAAGCACAAGGTTGTTGAAACTGGGTTAAGCAAGCAAAGGGCAAAGGACGCAAGGGACACATTGGTCAAAGCGTGCGGATGCCAAAGCCTAAACACAAGGCAATGTTCCAAACCAGCCATCTTTTCCGATTTCACGAATTTACCAACCAAAAATAAGGAAAGGATGAAAAAAGCGAAAAAACAATCCAAAATCAAGCAACGTGTTAACGGGGCTTGCGTTGAACTTATGTTTGACAACCGCTACTTAAAAGATAGCGGCAAATACCCAGTGTGCGTCCGTGTGTACGCCAACAAAAAATACACCTACATCCCAACGGGGTATGACGTGACGCCCCAAGAGTTTGAACACTTGCCAATGCACATTGAGCAAGACCTTTGCGACAAGTACAACAAGGTTCGAGATTGGCTTGTTGCCAACAACAACGGCGGGTGGTGCGACTTGGATGCGCTTAAAAAGGTGTTAAGCGGCGGCGTGTGCGCAGGGCAAACCCTTTGCGACATAATACTTGAAAAAGCCGCCCTTGCCAACGCCGAGGGAACCGAAAGCAACTACCAAGCCGTTGCCAAAAGCGTAAAAACGGTGTTTGCGGATGGCTTGGACACAAGGCGTGTGGGCGTTGGCAGCATCAAAAAATACAAGGAACATTTGGAAGGAAACGGCGCAAAGCCCGCAACCATCAACATCCATTTAAGCATCATACGGGCAAGCGTAAATTACGGAATTTACAAGGGATACCTAAAGCCCGAACAATACCCGTTCAAGCGTCAAGCGATGGAAATTGACAAAATCACCATACCACAAAGCGACAAAAGGGATGAAAACTACCTATCAAAAACCGATATGCAAACGCTGTGGGGGTATTTTAAGCAAACCAAAACAAAGCACCTTGGCTGGTTTTTGTTTAGTTACTTGCACGGTGGAATGAACATCGCCGATATGATGGGGTTAAGGTTTACCGATTTTTGGTTTAGCGAAGGCGGCTTTGTGTACCAACGTGAAAAAACCAAAGGCAAAAACAATTTCAAAGTGGTGGTTCCCGCAACCACTTGGACATCCGAATTGTTGGATATTATGGGCATAACCCCAACAAAGGGTGAGTTGGTGTTTAAGGATATGGGCGGTTTGCGACAAAGCGACAAAGGCTATGCGGTTGCCAAAAACCGCCTATCAAACAACGCCAACCAAACGCTAAAGGCTGTTGGCAAAAAGGCGGGTGTTGGGAAAAGCATCAGCATGACAGTTGCCCGCCATTCCTTTGCCACAACCGCCACAAAGGAACGGATGCCGTTTAGCATGATTGAGCGTGCAATGGGGCATTCAACTGGTGGCGTGTCTTCACACTACATCGGCGGGTTTACCGTTGATGAAATGCGACCCGACTTTGAAAAACTTTTGTAGGTGTTTGTAATTTGCAATTTGCAAACAGTAGCCGATAACGCCCG
>Ga0247609_10001059_pt1 | contig 34470 bp, 33 predicted proteins | sample 172DNAGHGlowgp2_FD_193487 | JGI IMG/M metagenome (GOLD analysis project Ga0247609, IMG submission 193487) | Sheep rumen microbial communities from Palmerston North, Manawatu-Wanganui, New Zealand - 1728 DNA GHGlow gp2 | ecosystem: Host-associated > Mammals > Digestive system > Stomach > Rumen ... | reverse complement strand
TCGAGATAATCGCTCCCTCAGGTACATTCTGGATAGCGATGCCGATGCTGACAGCCAATGCACTGGCCAACGACAAACCTGTAGCTCCTTCTTCCGCCCCTGCGAACACCACACCTACGGCTATACCTTCTGGCAGATTGTGGATGGTAACTGCCAATGCTAGCATAGCAGTTCGAGAGAGGTGTGAGTGAGGACCTTCAGGCTTGTCGCTGCCTATATGTAGGTGGGGCGTCAGTTCGTCGATGAGCAGCAGGAAGCCTATACCCAACAGGAATCCGACGGCTGCTGGAAAGACTGACCAGGCGCCCTTTGCTTCTTCCAACTCCATTGCAGGAATGAGCAGCGACCATACTGATGCTGCCACCATTACGCCTGAGGCAAAGCCCAGCAAAGTTTTTTGCAGTCGGAGCGACATCTCGTCCTTCATCAGAAAGACGAATGCCGCTCCAAGCATGGTTCCCAACAGGGGGATAAGTAGTCCGATGACGAGTGCCATTTATGCTTTGTTGAATTTATCCTTGCTCTGTTTGCAACGCGGACAGCGCCAATCGTCGGGCTGGTCTTCGAAGGCTACGCCGTCGTGCTCGGCTGGGTCATAGACATAGCCGCAGATGGAGCAGACGTACTTGCCCGATACCTCCTGTTTAGTGAAATCGACCTCAGCAAAAATGGTCGGCACGGGGTTGTTGAGGTCTATCACGCGCTTGGCTTCTAAGTTCTCGTAGCCCTGCGGGGTGTGAGTACCCATATAGACCGTAGGATGGATGCGCACGAACTCGCGTACACGGTCCATCGTTTCACGGGCGGCCGCCAGGTCATCGAAGACGATGGAGAGTTTGTTCTCATACAGGGCTTCGTCAACGTATGTGATGTCGGCCTGGAACATATAGAACAACCCCTCGTTCTCTGCTATCACGAGGCTGTTGCCGTTGGTGTGTCCCTTGGCCTTGATGAAGTAGATGCCGTCGACAATCTTCTGGCTCTCAGGGAAGTTGTAGTAAGCTCCGTCGGTAAAGTATACGGGGACGAGGTTCGGAATGTCCTTCAGCTCTGCTGCGCCAATCTCGTCGGCATTCACGTAAATCTGCGCATTGGGGAACGAGCGGAGTTCACCGCTATGGTCGCTGTGCTTGTGGGTAAGGAGAATCTTCGTCACCTGCTCAGGCTTGTAGCCCAGTGCGGAAAGCGCGTCCACATAGGAGCAGATGGTCTTTCCTGTATAGCCCATTGCCGACTTATCCTTCACCTCCTCGGGGAATCCAGCAGGAAAACCGGTATCTACCAAGATAACCTCCGTGCCTGTGTCAATCAGATAGTTCTGAAGACTCCCGCGATAGCGAATGTTTTTGTCGAACTTCTCAATGCCTTCTTCGCCACCAAAGGCGAAAGGTTGGGTGTAGAACCCGTCCTTACGGAATTTTACTGCTTTTATTATCATTTGTTTGTACTAAATTCAAATAATTACATATTAATTTACCACACTTGCCCCAGCATCATCAGCGGTCCGCAGGTGGTTGTGGGGAAGGCGTAGATGTAGTAGGCGAACTGTTCGCGGGTCATTTTGTTGAAGATGACAAGCGAGAGCACATCAATCCATGCATCTTACAGGGACATTTCATCTTTGCCATAGTTGTCATGTTTTAGGAAAAAAAGGAGGCCGAAGCCTCCAAGATTTACTTTGCAGGCTCCCACTTGCAGCGGACGGGTGACACGATGGCCCCCTCCTTTTTCAGTTCTGCGAAAGCCTTGTCCACTTCCTTGCGGTCGGCACCCAGCGCCTTTGTCACGTCGCCTGCCGAGACGGGCTTGCCTGCCTCGCGCATAGCCTGTAATACCTTTTCTTTCATATTACTTAGTCGTTTGGTTGATCACATCATTGCGGTCAGGAAGTTCTCGTAGCCCAGCTTCTCGATGTAGTTCAGATACTGGCATTCCCAAGCCATGTGATCCTTCTCGTCGTCAATCCACTTCAAGATGAGCTTCTTTGTGGGATAGTCATCGTTGAAAGCCTCTGCCAACTCGCTCAGCATCTTGACGGCATCGGGCTGGAAATCAGACTCTATCTGCTGCTTCGGGTCGTCGTAGAAGGGGAACTCAATGGTCTTCATTGCCTCCTGCAGGTCTGCGGGCTTGCAGCCCAATTCCACCAGGCGCTGCAGCACTTCTTCTGCCTCGTCCCACTCTTCTTCTGCCTCTTCCTTCCATTTGTCGGCCAGTTTGTTCCAGCCCTGCAGACGGCAGTAAGCCGAAAAGGCAAAGTGTTGTTTACTGTTTCCAAACCATACAGCGCCAAGATCAGCAAACTGTTTCAAAGCTTCTTCTTTAGTCATAATTATTCTGCTTTTGTTAAAAATGTTAATCGTCTGCAAAATTACTGCTTTATTTCGACATTTCTGCTATCTGAAATGACACAAAACATGTCTGAAATGACACAAATCCTACAATAGTGAAGTGCATGGCATCAGTATTTTTTAATAAATACATATATATTTTTGCCGTATGAAACGAACAAAAAAAAAGACTTATTTAAGTGCAAGACGTCACTTTTTTCAAAAAATTTTAATAATTCCGAACAAGATTCTTTTCAACCCCAAAAACGTTATCGTGTGATGTGAATGTAGTTAAATAGAGATTTTTTTTGTACCTTTGCAAACAGAAAACAAAAAGGCATGCCCTCGGATCCATCACCAGCAACTAATATCTGGGAGAGGAACTAATGGGACTGCGGAGCAGCAAATTACACAGGTGTACACACTGAAGGAAAGTTGGATGGCCATGTTCGGCGAAATGCCGATGAGCGACTGGGACGGCAAAATGTACTGCATGGAGACCGATGCAGCCAAGACGTTCCGAACGAATGAGACGCAGGGTTTTCTCTCTGCCTATACGTTTACGCTGGTGACGGAAGGGTGGATTCAATTCTTGTGTAATGGCAGGATGCTGACGCTCCAGGCCGACGACCTCTATTTCTATTCGCCAGGCCTGTCAGTAAATATTGTCTCTGTCTCAGAGAATTATCGTGCTATTTGTCTGATGGTCGACGAGCACACCACCATCGAGATGCCCACCGTGCGCGACCTGGTGAACATCGCCTACCAACCCATCGTGCAGTTGCACGAACCGAAAGTGGCGTTGTCCCACCAGACGGCGCACCATCTGGCAGCGAGAATGTGCGAGATTATCGTCTATCTGCACTCCGACCACATCTACAAACAGGAAGTCCTGCGTATGCTCTATGCCGTCTTCCTACTCGACGTGCAGAACGCCCAACAACAATCATTCAGTCACCACCGGACGCCACAGCGCGTAGAGGAAATCTTCATCGGCTTCATACGTCTGCTGCCGCAACACTTCATTGGGCATCACGACATCGCCTTCTATGCCTCACAGCTCAACATCTCTTCGGTCTATCTCTCGCGTGTTGTCCGTCAGGTCACGGGCCGCACGGTCATCGACTATATCAACCAAATGCTACTGATGAAGCCTCGTTCCTGCTGCGCACCACCTCGATGAGTATCACCCAGATAGCCGACTATCTTCACTTCGCCGACAGCCCATCCTTCAGCAAGTTCTTTTCGCGGCTGAAGGGTATGTCACCTAAGGAATATAGGACAGAGAATTAAATCTTTTAATAAAAAGAGAAATAATAATCCTATGTTCCCACAAGAAGAGAGTGGACAGAACGTCCACTCTCTTCTTGTGATGATTTCGCTTCTCCAGAGAAAGTGTCGCTTAGTCCTCCTCTTTGAGTTCTTCCTCGTGAGCTTTGATAAGAGCTTGTTGGATATCGTTCGGCACAAGCTCATAGCTGGCAAACTTTGTGGAGAACGAAGCGCGGCCGCCGGTGAGCGAGCTTAAGGCGATAGAGTAGCTGGCCAGCTCCTTGAGAGGAATCTTTGCTGACAGTTTTTGGTAGCCAGCCTCTGAATCCATACCCATGATAATTGCCCTGCGGCCTTGCAAATCGCTCATCACATCACCCATGTAATCGGCAGGAACGAGCACCTCCAGATCGTAGATGGGCTCCAGCACCTTAGGTCCAGCCTCGCGGAAAGCAGCAGAGAAAGCGTTGCGTGCAGCCAGCATGAACGAGAGCTCGTTGGAGTCAACGGGATGCATCTTACCGTCATAGACGATGACACGCACGTCGCGGGCATAAGAACCCGTCAGCGGTCCTTGTTCCATACGCTGCATGATACCCTTTAGGATGGCAGGCATGAAGCGAAGGTCGATGGCACCGCCTACAACAGAATTGATGAACACAAGCTTGCCGCCCCATTCAAGGTCTATCTCTTCCTTGCCCTTGATGTTCATCTTAAATTCCTGACCGTTGATGGTGAAGCTGGTGGGGTCTTCCATTCCCTCTACGTAGGGTTCGATAATCAGATGTACCTCACCGAACTGACCTGAACCACCCGACTGCTTCTTATGCCGATAGTCCGCACGTGCCATCTTGGAAATTGTTTCGCGATAAGGAATCTTCGGCTCCTGATACTCCACTTGAATTTTCTCGTTGTTCTCCATACGCCATTTCAGCGTGCGAAGGTGGAACTCACCCTGACCGTGGATGATAATCTGGCGAAGCTCCTTTGACTGTTCAACCACCCAAGTAGGATCTTCCTGGCGCATCTTGTTCAGTGCGGTCATCATCTTCTCCGTCTCGCTCTCATTAACGGCTTTGATGGCACGAGAGAACTTGGAGTTAGGATATACAATGAAGTCGAACTTGTTTTCTACATCCTTGCCGTTGAGGGTATTGCCAGTCTTTACATCCTTCAGCTTCACGGTGCAGCCGATATCGCCTGCATTCAGCTGGTCAACCTGTATGCGGTTGGCACCGGCAGGAGAATAAAGGGTTCCCATGCGCTCCTTGGAGCCACGGTCGGCATTGGTCAAATCATCGCCGCTTTTCACGGTACCGCTCATCACCTTGAAATAGCTTACCTCACCAATATGAGGCTCGATACCGGTCTTGAAGAAGTAGAGTGAAGTGGGAGCATTGGTGTCGGCAGGAACATCCTGTCCGGCTGCATTCTGAATGACGGGCATCTCGCTCACGAACGGTACTACATTGCCCAGGAACTCCATCAGGCGGCGTACACCCATGTCCTTGCCTGCACACACGCAGAATACGGGGTAGATAGAGCGCGTCACAAGTCCCTTGCGGATGCCTTCGCGCATCTCGTCTTCAGTGAGGTCTTCGCTCTCAAAGAATTTCTCCATCAGTGTGTCATCACCGGCAGCAGCAGCCTCTACAAGAGCAGCCTTCATCTCCTTAGCCTTCTCCAGCTGGTCGGCAGGAATGTCTTCGATGATAGGAGCTCCTCCCTCAGGCTTCCAAGAGTATTTCTTCATCAGCAAAACGTCGATGACTGCATTGAAGCCAGGGCCAGTAGCGATAGGATACTGCACGGGCACGCAGTTAGGACCATAGATCTCCTTCAACTGACCTAAGATCTGATCGAAGTCGCAGTTGTCGCGGTCGAGCTGGTTGACCAAGAAGATAACGGGTTTCTTCAGCCGCTCCGTATTACGAAAGGCATTCATCGTGCCTACCTCAGGACCGTACTGGCCATTAATAAGAATAACGGCCTGGTCGGTGACGTTCAAGGCGGTAATAGCACCTCCTACGAAGTCGTCAGAGCCCGGGCAGTCGATAATATTCAACTTCTTGTTGTTCCATTCCACGTGAAAAACGGTAGAGAAGACGCTGTAGCCGTACTCCTGTTCCACGGGGAAATAGTCGCTCATGGTGTTTTTACCCTCTACGGTGCCGCGGCGTTTGGTGATGCCGGCCTCGTAGACCATTGCTTCGGCAAGAGTGGTCTTGCCGCTACCCGCACTGCCAATGAGTGCAATGTTTTTAATCTCGTTAGTTTGATATACTCTCATATCAGTTAATAGGTTTAAGTTATTGATATTGTTATGGTTTTTCGGTTATTGACGACCTGCAAGCAGGACATTTTCGTTTTGCGGCTTTAAAAGTAGGCATTTTTTTGGAAAACTCCAAGGAAATCTTGCAAATATTAAGCAAAATTAGTAATTTTGTAGCCATCATGGCAGGGATTTACATACATATTCCTTTTTGTGCAAGTCGTTGCATCTACTGCAATTTCTATTCCACGACATTGCTTGACTTGCGTCAGCGATATGTTGATGCCGTATGTAAAGAGTTCTCTCATCGTGCTGGATATTTGAAAGAGCCTGTACATACTATATATATAGGTGGCGGAACACCCAGTCAACTGTCGCTTGAGCAGTTGGAGCAGTTGTTCGAAACTACTGGCTCTGCCGATGAGATCACCTTGGAGTGCAACCCTGACGATGTGACCGATGAGTTTGCCGTAGGGCTCTCACGTCTTCCTGTTAACCGGGTGTCGATGGGTTGTCAGACGTTTGACGAGCATCGGCTGAGGTTTCTACGTCGCCGTCATTCTGCTAAGCAGATACCTGCTGCGGTAGAGCGCCTGCGGAAAGCGGGCATCTGCAATATCAGTATAGACTTGATCTATGGCTTCCCAGATGAGACCCTTGCCGACTGGAAGCAGGACGTAGAAAAGGCTTTGCTGCTAGGAGTAGAACATCTGTCTGCCTATGCGTTAAGCTATGAAGAGGGTACACCTCTTTATAATATGTTAAAGCGATGCGAGATTGAAGAGATTGACGAGGAAGTGAGTCTGCAGATGTTCAACTATCTTATAGATTCTCTTATGACTGCTGGTTATGAGCATTATGAAATCAGCAATTTTTCCCGTCCAGGGTATCGTTCCCGTCATAATAGCAGCTATTGGCACGACATTCCCTATCTGGGCTTAGGAGCAGGTGCCAGCAGCTATGATGGGGAGAGCCGCCAAACCAACATAGAAAATGTCGTGGAATATATTCAAGGTATTGAATGTAAACAGCTAAAACTGAAGTTTGACCGAGAAGTGTTGAGTGAAAGTGAAAGGTATAACGACCTGATTCTTACTTCGTTAAGAACAATAGAAGGATTGCCGTTGTCGAAATTGTCAGCCGAACGGTTAAGCTACCTCAGGCAGCAGGCTCAACCCTATGTCAAAAGCGGTCGCCTTATAGAAGAGAACGGATTTCTACGACTGACAAGAGACGGAATCTTCGTGAGCAATGGCATCATGGTAGACCTTATGTTATGACTTTATTTATCCCCAAAACTGAAAACATGAAAAAGATATTATTCTTGTTTCTTATCACGTTTCTGCCCCTTGTGATTTCTGGTAAGAGTCGGATTCTTCAGGATAATTTCAAGTCGCTTCAGGTGATGGTCAATCAGCAATGGCTGTCCATGCCCGTCATGACTTTAGGAAGCAGCGATGAGTTGAATGTCGGTTTCGATGAGCTTTCCCACAACTATCACAGGCTGATAATGCATTTGGAGCCATGTAATCCCGATTGGACGCCCGTTGAAGGAATCTTTGAAAGCGATTGGCTGGAAGGCTTCAACGACCTCCCCATTGAGGATTATGAGAACTCTCTCAACACCACCGTGCTTTATACCCACTACCAGCTGCAAATACCCAATGACCAATGCCGTTTGCGAGCCAGTGGCAACTATAAATTGTCGGTCATCGACGAGGATAATGACAATCAGGAAGTCATCGTGGTGGAGTTCAGGGTGGTAGAGCCGTTGATGAATGTCGGGTTGGGCATCACGACCAACACAGACATCGATCACAACGGGCGATGCCAGCAGGTGTCCATGTCGGTGAACTACAACGACGTGAGGGTCACCCGACATAATGAACAGATACAGACTTTTGTCCTGCAGAACTGCCGTGAGGACAATATGAAGACCAATATCCCTCCTACGCAGATCACCCCGCAGGGGCTTCGGTGGGAACACTCTCGCTCTCTCATCTTCGATGCCGGCAATGAATACCATAAGTTTGAAGTGCTCGATCCTTCTCATGCCACTATGGGGCTTGAGCGCATCTATTGGGACGAGGAGGAACGTCATTATCATGCCTTTCCTATCCTATGTGAGCCTCGCCGCAACTATATCTACGATGAAGATGCCGACGGTTCTTTCATCATTCGCAATAGTGACAACATTGAGACCGATAATACCAGTGACTACGTGTACATTCACTATCGGCTGAAACCTCTCCGCAGATATGAGCATACCTCCATTATCATAGACGGATACTGGACGACCGAGGCGGCTGATACATATAAGATGGAGTATGACGAGAGCCAGCAGCTCTATCATGCAACCATCCTGCAGAAGTTAGGCTATTATAATTACCAGCTGCTGATGCTCGATGCCGACGGTCTTACCCATCCCTTACCCGAAGAAGGCTCGTTTTTCCAGACGGAGAACCGCTATCAAGCTTTTGTCTACTTCAAAGGGGTGGGGGCTCGCTCATGGCAGCTGTTAGGTTATCAGGAGGTTGTGTTCAAATGACTTTTCCAAGAAATTATTTGCATAATTGACAAATATGGTGTAATTTTGCACCCATACATCTTGAATGAAACAATTTGGAAACCATGCAAAAATTATCTACATTAATCTGTGCCTTTTGCCTTTCCCTGGCAGTTTCTGCTCAGGAACAGACAACGAAGCTAACCCTGTTTAACAACTTCCAACCCGCCATCGTACATCTTACCACTGGCAAGGATATGACGCTCGCCTTTGCCAATATTGGCTTGAAAGATGCCAACCTGCTCTATCTGCACGGCACCTATACCATGCAAGCCAATATGGACAATGTGGCGGGAATGGATATCGGGGGACGCTCATTTGTGAAGATTGAAAAACGCCTCTCAGAACGTCTTGACACCGTGAAGAACAACCAGCTGTTCTGCACTACGATAATCGACATGCCTGCTTTTGAGCAGAACCAGAAGAACAGCAAGAATATCACCAACCTCGACTTCAGCAACGACATGACTTCCTACTCAACTATCGATTTGGAGAGCGAGGATGACCGCCAATTGCCTGTGATACATATCTTCCACTACAGATACAAGGGCGAGATTATCAAGGTGCATGAGCGGGAGATTTGGCGCAGGTTGCCAAAAGATAAGCGGCATATCTACAAGTCGATTATCTCGCTGCCGACATTCAGTTGGGTTGACCGGGCAAGTTTAGTACAATTATTAAAGGCTATCACTGATTGAGTGATAGCCTTCATTTTTTCGTTTCCCGCTTTTTTGTCGTATGCATTTATTCGTATCTCATGGAGTGTGCCGGATGAATGTGCGATACGAGGTAGCTGGGGGCAATCAGCACGAGAATGCTTATTAGCAGAGTTGCCGCATTGAGCAAGAGGAAGAGTGGGATGTTCAGTTCCATCGGTGCCTCACTCACGTAGTAGGTCTGTGGGTCGAGGGTGACAATCCCCGTTGCCGTCTGCAATACCACGATGCCGATACCGATAACGTTTCCCCACAAAAGTCCACGGCCTACAATGAACACTGCAAACCAGAGGAAGGTTTTTCGGATAACAGCATTGCTGGCTCCCAAAGCTTTCAGCACACCAATCATCTGCGTGCGTTCTAAGATGATGATGAGCAGTCCGCTAATCATCGTAAAACCTGCAACAGCAATCATCAGTCCAAGAATAATCCATACGTTGATGTCGAGCAGTTCTAGCCAGGAGAACACTTGCGGGTAAGCTTCGTGGATGGTACGCGAGGCGTAAACATTGTTGTATCTGTCGAGCGTCCTGTTTACATTTTCTATGATGCGATTGCTAGTGGCTTCCAATTGTTCAAAGTCTTCCACAATCAATTCTGCGCCAGAGCACTGTTCTTCAAACCATCCGTTCAGTTTATTAGTTACATATAGATCGGTGATGCAGAACATATCATCAAACCGCTTCATGTTCGTCTGATAGATGGCACAGATGTTGAAACGTCTTGCCCTTACGCTCTCGTCGGCTATGAAATAAGCAAAGATGCGGTCGCCAGTCTTCAGATGCAACTTGTCGGCTACGGTCTTCGAGATTACAAGCGGATAGTGGGTTGCCGTATCACAAAACTGGGGCAGTTCACCCTCAACAAGGCACTCTTGAAGAAACGAAAGGTCGTATTCTGGACCAATACCCTTGAACACTACACCCATGAAGTCCTCGTCGGTCTTCAATATCCCTTGGGTATTAGCATAGCGTTCGGCATGTTTCACGCCTTCAATACTGTTGAGCACTTGAAGCATGCTGTCATTGATGCAGATGGGATAATCCGACGCTGTGCTAAACGTCATTATGTTGCACACCTGAATATGACTGCCAAATCCGGCCACCTTATCGCGGATGGTATGCTTGAAGCCTAACACCACACTCACGGTGACAATCATCACTGCCAATCCGATGGCTACACCAAGTGTAGCAATGCGTATGGCAGGACGGCTTACCTCGCTGCCCTGCAGGCGATTGCCTCCTTCCGACAACTGTTGCAGCTTCTTTTCGCCGTAGATGCGGCGTGCAAGGAACAGGGGCAGATTCATGCGCTATTGTTCGTTGATGCGTCCCGGATAAGCCTCCAGAGCCTTACGCAATACGAAGAGTGCCTTCTCAAGGTCTTCTTTCTTCAGCACATAGGCGATACGCACCTGATTGATACCAGCCCCCGGCGTAGTATAGAAGCCTGCGGCAGGTGCCATCATCACCGTCTGTCCCTCGTATTCAAAATCACTCAGACACCAGCGGCAGAACTTTTCCGCATCGTCTACTGGCAATTTGGCCACAGTATAGAAAGCACCCATGGGGATAGGAGAATAGACGCCGGGAATGCGATTCAGTCCGTCAATAAGACACTTACGGCGCTCTACATATTCATCGTAGACATCACGCATATATTCGTCAGTTGTATCAAGCGATGCCTCGGCCACAATCTGTCCGATAAGGGGAGGGGAGAGGCGTGCCTGACAGAACTTCATCACTGCAGCCCTTACCTGGGCATTCTTGGTGATTAAGGCTCCAATGCGAATGCCACATTCGCTATAACGTTTTGATACAGAGTCGATTAATATAACATTCTGTTCTATTCCTTCAAGGTGGCAAGCCGATATGTATGGTGAGCCGGTATAGATGTATTCACGATACACCTCGTCAGAGAACAAGTAGAGATCGTACTTTTTCACCAAGTCGCGGATTTGATTCATCTCACGTCGGGTGTAAAGATAACCGGTAGGGTTGTTGGGATTGCAAATCATGATGGCTCTCGTACGCTCGTTGATGAGTTCCTCAAATTTCTCCACCTTCGGCAGCGAGAATCCTTCATCTATGGTTGTGGCTATAGTGCGGATTTTTGCACCCGCAGAGATAGCAAAGGCCATATAGTTGGCGTAAGCCGGTTCCGGCACTATAATCTCATCTCCTGGATTCAGACAGGAGAGGAAGGCAAAGAGCACAGCCTCTGATCCTCCGGAGGTGATGATGATGTCATCGGCATTGACGTGGATATTGTATTTTTCATAATAGCCCACCAGCTTCTCGCGATAGCTCTGATAGCCTTGCGAAGGTGAGTATTCAAGAATGTCGCGATTGATGTGCTTAAGTGCATCTAACGCCACTTGGGGTGTAGGCAGGTCGGGCTGACCAATATTCAGATGATAAACCTTTGTCCCTCTTTTTTTGGCGGCAGCAGCCAGGGGAGCGAGCTTTCGGATAGGACTCTCCGGCATTTCATGTCCTCGGATGGATATTTCTGGCATCTCTTTAGATTTTGTAAAAACGCTTGCAAAGTTACACTAAAAACAAGACATTTCAAAACATTTTTTCAAAAACTTTTCCCTCTTCCGCTATATTGCCTGTAATCGATTATTGGTTATTGTGAAGTTAATATTAAATTAGGAGACAATTAATTATTAACTGTCTCCTAATTAATATCGAATTTCAAGCAGATTGTTGTTGCTTTGTAATAGGCTGACATTCAGTCGGTTGCAAAACCGCTACTTCAGTTCCAATTCCTGTTGTAGGCGAATGATTTCGTCCCTGTACTGTGCGGCCTGCAAGAAATCGAGCTGTTTGGCGGCTTCCTTCATTTTTCTTGTTGTTTCGGCGATGAGCTTTTCCATCTGAGGCCGGGTCATGTGCTCGATAATCGGGTCGGCTGCAGTCATGCCTGCGGCTTGGCTCGTATCCGCTGGCATGGACAATTTCAGCTCTTTCACATCCGGGGTGTCGTCTTTGCTCAATGCACTCTGTCTGAGTGTCTTGACTATTTGAGTAGGTGTGATGCCATGCAACTCGTTGTAATGCAACTGCTTGGTACGCCTGCGGTTGGTCTCGTCAATAGTCAGTTGCATCGATTGTGTGATGGTGTCAGCATACATAATCACTCGTCCGTTAACATTCCTTGCGGCGCGGCCAGCCGTCTGTGTCAGACTGCGGTGTGAGCGCAGAAAGCCCTCTTTGTCAGCATCAAGGATGGCTACCAGCGACACCTCCGGCAGGTCGAGACCTTCGCGCAGCAGGTTGACTCCCACCAGCACGTCGTAGACTCCGTTCCGCAGGTCTTCCAGAATCTTCACACGGTCAAGTGTGGTCACATCACTGTGTATATAAGCCGTTTGCACGCCGTGGTTGAGCAGATATTCGGACAGTTCCTCTGCCATTCGTTTTGTCAGTGTGGTAACCAATGTGCGCTCATGGCGCTCAATGCGAAGGTTTATTTCCTCCAAAAGATCATCTATCTGGTTCTCGCTGGGGCGCACCTCTATCTCCGGGTCGAGCAGACCTGTTGGTCGAATGACCTGTTCAACAACTACTCCCTCAGCCTGTTGCAGCTCAAAGTCGGCAGGCGTGGCTGAAACGTAGATAACCTGATGGACTGCCTGTTGGAACTCATCGAAAGTAAGGGGACGGTTGTCGAAGGCCGCAGGCAGGCGGAATCCATATTCCACCAGGTTGGTTTTGCGAGCACGGTCGCCACCATACATAGCAGAAATCTGCGGCACGGACACATGGCTTTCGTCAATGACAAGCAGGAAATCGTCGGGGAAAAAGTCGAGTAGGCAATAGGGGCGTTCCCCGGCTTTCCGTCCATCGAAATAGCGCGAATAGTTCTCTATGCCCGAACAATGCCCAAGCTCCTTTATCATCTCCATGTCATATTCTACACGTTCTTTAATGCGCTGGGCCTTAATGGGATCGCCTAATTCGTTAAAGAAATCAATTTGCTTAACTAAATCGTCCTGAATGTCGTGTATGGCACGGTTGGTTTGCTCTTGCGTAGTCATGAAGAGGTTGGCTGGATAGAGCTTGTATTCAGCAAAGCGGGCCATACGCTGAAGAGTGACCGGGTCGAGTTCTTCAATAGAGTCTATTTCGTCGTCCCAAAAGGTAACACGCAATACCACATCGTTGTAAGCCATGTGGATATCTACCGTGTCGCCTTTTACCCGGAAATTGCCACGTTCAATCGCAATGTCATTGCGCACATAGAGTGCCTGCACCAATTGTCGCAGCAATACGTTGCGGTCGAGCTTCTGCCCTTGATGCAGTTCGATAATGTTCTCCGAAAGGGCTACGGGCGACCCCATGCCATAGATACATGAAATGGACGAGACAACCACCACGTCTTTGCGACCCGACATCAAGCTGCTCACCGCGCTTAGTCGCAGGCGGTCAATCTCCTCGTTGATAGCGAGGTCTTTCTCTATATACGTGTCAGTATGGGGCAGATAGGCCTCCGGCTGGTAGTAGTCATAGTAGCTGACATAGTATTCTACAGCGTTTTCCGGGAAGAATCCCTTCATCTCGTCATAGAGCTGAGCCGCGAGCGTCTTGTTGTGGCTCAATATTAGGGTGGGGCGACCGTAATTCTGAATGACATTTGCTACGGTGAAAGTCTTTCCGGAGCCGGTCACACCGAGCAAGACCTGTGCTCGGTCACCGCGTTTCAACCCTTCGGTAAGACTTCTGATGGCTTCGGGCTGGTCGCCAGTAGGTTTGTATTTTGAGGTGAGTTTAAAATCTGCCATATCAATCAAGTGGTGGTTTTGGGGATGCAAAAATACAAATAATCTGTGAAATCTGCATAATTGGCGGTTAAAAAATATATAAAGTCTTTGCAGTTCGGGTAAAAATAAGTAATTTTGCACACCAAAATCAAAAGCAATGAAGAAAACTCTGTTTTTGTTGGGCCTTGCCACTCTTTTCAGCGGATGTGCAGGTGAGTATAACAAGGTGTTCAAGTCTACTGACTTTGAATATCGCTACGAGTATGCGAAGCAAGCCTTTGCCATGGGTAAATACACGCAGGCCGAGAACTTGCTCATTGATTTGATTAACTATAAGAAAGGCTCCGATGATGCGCAGGAATCGCTCTACATGCTCGCCATGTCGCAGTATATGAATAAGGACTACGAAGCTGCATCGGCTACTTTTAAGAAATATCATACCACTTATCCAAAGGGGCAATATGCTGAGAAGGCCATGTTCTACGTTGGACAGTCACTCTATGAGGGGGCTCCCGAACCGCGTCTGGACCAGACCCCGACGATAGGTGCCATCAATGCCTACCAGCAGTTCCTGGATTTCTATCCCGACTCACCGCTTCGCCGCCAGGCACAGAGGCGACTGTTCGATTTGCAGGACAAGCTTATCATGAAAGAACTGCTTTCCGCCCAGCTCTATTTCAATCTGGGCGGCTATTTCGGCAACGTCAATTCTGGCAACGAGAGTAATTATATCTCCTGTATTGTAACGGCTCAGAATGCTCTGAAGACCTATCCTTATTCAAAATGGCGTGAGGACTTTGCCCTGCTGGTGATGAAAAGCAAGTTCAGCCTGGCAGAGAACTCTTCGGAGGACAAACGGGTGGAACGCTATCGCGATGCAGAGGATGAGTGCTACGGATTCATCAACGAATATCCGGACTCCAAGGAAAAGGCACTTGCAGAAAAATATATTGCCAAATGTAAGAAGGTGATAGGCGACTAGGCCGAACCCGACAGTGATAAAAACATAACATTATATTGAAAATGGATTACAAAAAATCAAAGGCGCCGGTAAACACCGTTACGCGCAACATCATGGACCTGTGTGAAGAAACCGGGAATCTTTATGAGAGTGTGGCAATCATTGCTAAGCGTGCCAATCAGATTTCCATTCAGATTAAAGAAGACCTTTCGAAGAAATTGGCCGAGTTTGCCAGCTACAACGATTCACTCGAAGAGGTATTCGAGAACCGTGAGCAAATAGAAATCTCGCGCTATTACGAAAAATTACCCAAGGCCACGCTGCTCGCAACACAGGAGTTCATTGAGGGCAAGGTGTACTGGCGTGACCCCTCTCGCGATAACCAGAACCAGCCAGAGGCATAACCAGCAGACAGAACATGATTCAGCGCAAACAGACTCTTTTCCTACTCCTGTCCTTTGTGCTTATTGTGGTATGCATGTCCACTCAGGTGGCTACCCTTTATGGCAATGATGGCATCGCTTTTGCCAATGTCTTCAACCTGTGGATTACCGACGGACAGGGACAGCACTCCTTCAGTTCTGCTCCACTCTTCGGTATTCTGCTTGTGTCGGCACTGCTCTCACTGGTAAGCATCTTCATGTATATGAAGCGTAAGCTGCAGGCAGGACTCTGCCTTCTGCTGATGTTCCTGCTTGTGATATGGTATATTGCCTTGGCCGTGCTCATTCAACATGTTGGTACAAACGCCCATCTGGAGTGGCCTACGGTGCTGCCCGCCGTTTCAGTCATCCTTACCTTTATGGCCCGTAAGGGTGTTTTAGCCGACGAGAAGTTGGTCCGTTCACTTGACCGGATAAGATAACGACATGGAAATAAAGACCGCAGAGTTTAGCATCTCTTCACCGATGGTATCGATGTGTCCCAACGACACAAAGCCTGAATACGCTTTCATCGGTCGCTCGAATGTTGGCAAGTCGAGCCTTATCAACATGCTTGCCCGCAACAAGAAACTGGCTAAGACATCGGCCACACCAGGCAAGACATTGCTTATTAACCACTTTATAATCAATAAAGAATGGTATCTTGTGGATTTGCCGGGCTATGGTTTTGCCAAGCGCTCTAAGAAGGAAGTGGCACGACTCGACCAGATGATTCGCGGCTATATACTCGGACGCGACCAACTGGTCAATGTCTTTGTGCTTATAGACATTCGTCTGGAGCCCCAAGCCATCGACCTAGAGTTCATCAATTGGTTGGGTTTATCTGGCATTCCGTTTGCAATGGTCTTTACGAAGTGTGACAAGTTGTCGGCGGCTAAGGTTGTGGCCAACAGAAAGGCATATGAGGCAAAGATGCTGGAGACATGGGAGGAGATGCCTCCCACTTTCCTTACCTCATCGGAGAAACGTGAGGGGCGGGAAGAACTGCTCGACTATATTGACCAGATTAACCAAAGCCTGAAAAATGGCTAAAGAAATACCATATCTCGACGTGCAGAACCTGACGAAATCGTTTGGTTCTCTTTTGTTGTTTGAGGACATCTGCTTTTCTATTGCTGAAGGGCAGAAAATTGGGCTAGTTGCCAAAAACGGTACAGGAAAATCGACACTGCTATCCATTCTTTCAGGTAAAGAAAGCTATGACTCAGGAAAAATCATCTTCAAGCGGGACTTGAAAGTAGGCATTTTGGAACAATCGCCCCGCTTCGACCCAGATGAGAGCGTACTTGATGCCTGTTTCAACCATCAGAACGATCCGGAGAAAGTGCTGAAGGCTAAACAGATTCTTACGCAATTGAAGATCAAGGACCTCAACCAGCCGATGGGGCAGCTGTCGGGTGGCCAGCAGAAACGAGTGGCATTGGCCAATGTGCTGATTACTGAGCCGGACTTGCTGATTCTTGACGAGCCTACCAACCATCTGGATTTGGAGATGATAGAATGGCTGGAAGGTTTTCTTAACAGGGGTAACAAAACGTTGCTCATGGTGACCCATGACCGATACTTCCTTGACCGTGTCTGCACGGTGATACTGGAACTTGATGACAGAACCATCTATACCTATCGCGGCAATTACGCTTACTATTTAGAGAAGCGGCAGGAGCGTATTGACAATCGTCGTGCAGAGATAGCCCGCGCCAATAACCTCTATCGTACAGAGCTTGAATGGATGCGTCGTCAGCCACAGGCACGCGGGCACAAAGCTAAGTATCGAGAAGATGCCTTCTACGAACTGGAACAGGTGGCAAAAGCCCGTATCGAAGAGCGACAGGTAAGATTGAAAGCCTCTAATGTCTATATCGGGAGTAAAATTTTCGAATGTCAGTATATCTCGAAAAAGTTTGAGCCTGACACGGTCATCATGCACGACTTCTACTACAACTTTGCCCGTTTTGAGAAGATGGGCATCGTTGGTAACAACGGTACGGGAAAGTCCACCTTTATCAAGATGCTCCTTGGCCAGGAACGGGTCGACAGCGGTAGTATTGTAATAGGCGATACGGTGCGCTTCGGCTATTTCTCGCAAGAAGGACTGCAGTTTGATGAAAACCAGAAGGTTATTGATGTGGTGCGCGCTATTGCGGAATATGTCGATATGGGTTCGGGAAGACATCTCTCCGTCAGCCAGTTCCTGCAATATTTTCTTTTCACGCCGGAGCAACAATACAATTATGTTTATAAGCTCTCTGGCGGAGAACGGCGTAAGCTATACCTTTGTACGGTGTTGATGCGCAATCCCAATTTCCTTGTGCTCGACGAGCCGACGAACGACCTTGACATCGTGACCCTACAAATCTTGGAGGAGTACCTTCAGGATTTTCCCGGTTGTGTCATCGTGGTTTCTCACGACCGTTATTTCATGGACAAGGTGGTAGACCATCTGCTTGTGTTCAAAGGGCAGGGAGAGATAAAAGACTTCCCCGGTAATTACACTCAGTATCGTGCCTGGAAGGCTTTGCAACCCAAGGAAAGAACATCGGATGCCTCATCGCATACCACTGACACGAGGGACAACAGAAGAAAACCTTCTGAACGTCCCCGGCGAATGACCTATAATGAGAAACGTGAGTTTGAGAAGCTGGAAAAGGAGATTGAAGCCTTGGAAGCTGAAAAGAAGCAGATTGAGGATGCGCTTTGTTCCGGACAGTTGTCCGTTGAAGAACTTACTGAAAAGAGCAAGCGTCTGCCCGAACTGAACGAAAAGCTTGATGCCAAGTCTATGCGCTGGCTTGAACTGTCAGAAATCGAAGGGTGACACTTTAATCAACAAGGAAAGCGATGATACAGCAATACCCATCCCGTCTGTTGGAAACTTCGGTGCAGGAGTTTGCAAAACTCCCTGGCATAGGCCGCAAGACTGCATTGCGACTGGTGCTTCACTTGTTGCGGCAGGAGCGCAGCGAGGTGGAGCAGTTTGCCAATGCTATATCCAATATGCGACGGGAGGTCCGATTCTGCAAGGTGTGCCATAATGTGAGCGACGAAGAGACATGCCCCATCTGCGCAGATAAGAGACGCGATGCGCAAACTATCTGTGTGGTAGAGAATATTCAGGACGTGATGGCGATAGAAAATACCCAGCAGTTTCATGGACTCTATCATGTTTTAGGAGGTGTGATTTCTCCGATGGATGGTATTGGACCAAGTGATTTGGAAATAGATTCACTCGTGGACCGGGTGACAAGTGGCAATGTAAAAGAGGTGATATTGGCACTTAGTCCTACAATGGAAGGCGATACCACCAACTTCTATATCTTCAGAAAACTGGCCGGTAGTGACGTCAAAATCAGTGTGATAGCCCGTGGCATCAGTGTAGGGAATGAACTGGAATATACCGATGAGGTGACGTTAGGACGCTCAATTCTGAACCGCACCCCCTTCGATGGTAAATAATTATAATTAAGGTGATATGAATGGTACACTAAGACCTGTAAAAATATTCTTCTGGGGAGGATTGGGATTCATAGCCGTCTTTGCCATAGTTTCAGAATTCTTCTTGATAGACGAGGTGAGCTGGGCATTTCATGGCGATGCTAAGGGAGAGTTTATCTTCCAGACAGTCAGTGTGTTCTTCACTCTGGTATCAGTCTATTTGGCCATACGCCTAATGACTTTCAAGTTGTTAAAAAAACGGATACAGAAAGACCCCGCAAAGAAAGAGGAAAAATATAGGCAGTTAAGTACCTGCCGGCTCTCTTTACTATTGGGTCCCGTGTTTCTGAATCTACTTTTCTACACATTGTTCCTTAATCCTTCGTTCGGGTGGCTAGCGGCAATGTCTCTGCTCCCTTATCTCTATTTTTATCCTTCAGAGAGAAGAATGGAACGCGAAACCATGAATAACGAATGAAACTAAGCGTCATCATAGTCAACTATAATGTGCGCTATTATATAGAACAGTGCATTATCAGCGTCTTGAAGGCAGTCGAACCGCTCGATGCTGAAGTGTTTGTCGTGGACAATCATTCCAGCGACGGCTCCGTGAAATATCTGCGAAAAAGGTTTAAGAAGCGCATCACTCTTATTGAATGTCAGCATAATTTAGGTTTTGCCCGAGCCAACAATATCGCTATCGGGCAAGCGACGGGTGAATATCTTCTGTTGCTCAATCCCGATACCATTGTGGGAGAAAAGACATTGGAACAGGTTGTCCGCTTTATGGATGAGCATCCTAAGGTCGGATCTGCTGGAGCGATGATGCACAATAGCGATGGCACAAGAGCCCCGGAATCGCGTAGGGGATTGCCCACACCAATGGTGTCCTTGCTAAAGATGCTGGGTTTTTCACGCCGCTATTATATGACAAATCTGCCGTGGGACCAACCGGGACAGATAGAAGTGGTTAGCGGGGCGTTCTGCATGCTCAGGCGTGAAACTATTGAGAGAGTAGGTCTGCTGGACGAAGACTTCTTCATGTACGGTGAGGATATAGACCTGTCTTATCGTATCTTACAGGGAGGTTATGAGAACTGGTATGTCCCTGCTCCTATTGTACATTATAAGGGAGAATCGACACAGAAGTCCTCCTTCAGGTATGTACATGTTTTTTATCAAGCCATGCTCATTTTTTTTAGGAAGCATTACGATCACCTTGCCCTTTTAGTGTCATTGCCTATCAAACTGGCCATATATTTTCGTGCTTTTTTGGCCTTGGTACAGATGCTCTCCCACCGCATGCGTATGTCACTGGGTTTCGTCAATAAGCATCATCGCCACCAACCGCATTATGCTTTTGTGGGGAGTCATGCTATGCTGCGCGAATGTAGGCAGCTGGCCGCCCGAAAAGGGTTGTCAGCAGATTTCTATTCGGAAATGCCACCCGCAGAGCTGTTGGCAGGACGTCATGTTGTCTACGACACCGAACTGTTGAGCTATGATGGGGTTATACGTCTTGCCTCTGGCAATCTGCAAGGTCTTTGCACCCTTTGTACCTATAGTATGCGCTCTCATGTCCTTATCACCCCAAACGAGACGATCAGATGAAGAAGATAAGACTACGTGCCATAGAACCAGAAGACCTGGACTTGCTCTATAGAGTAGAAAATGACAGGGAGCTTTGGGGAATCGGTCTGTCGAACGTACCCTATTCGCGGTACGCCCTTCATGACTATGTGGCAAATGCCATGAACGATATCTATGCCGACGGACAGGTGCGCCTGATGGTGGAAACAGAAGATGGCGTGGTGATAGGCATTGCCGATATCGTGAATTTTGATGCGAAGAACTGCAGGGCTGAAGTGGGCTTGGTCATAGAGCGCAAGTATCGTTGTCAGGGCTATGCCTCGCAAGTGTTACGACTTTTAGACGAATATGCTGTGACAGGGCTACACTTGCATCAGCTCTACGCCTTTGTACCCTCAGACAACAATCCTTCAATATCCCTGTTTGGCAAACAAGGGTACAGCACCTCTGCCGAGTTGCCCGATTGGCTTTATGACGGGCGAGTCTATCATTCCGCATTGCTCATGCAGAAAATACTTACATAAAGTAGTTCTGGTTGACAGCCCGACTTTGCAATATGACAGGAAAAATAGCCTATAAGTTTAATTTATGCCAAAATATTTGCCTATTCGGAAGAAAAAGTGTAATTTCGCACCGTAAAAAAGTGACACAATTGTAAAACTCAATAAATATTCCAGACAAGTTATGAAGAAGTACAACTTTAATGCAGGTCCTTCGATGCTTCCCCGCGAGGTTATCGAAGCTACTGCCCAACAGTGTTTAGACTTCAATGGCTCCGGTCTCTCATTGATGGAGATTAGCCATCGTGCAAAGGATTTCCAGCCCGTCGTGGACGAGGCTGTTGCTCTGGTCAAAGAGCTGCTCTGTGTGCCGGAGGGCTATTCGGTAATCTTCCTTGGCGGTGGTGCTTCTCTTGAATTCTGCATGATTCCTTACAACTTTCTCATCAAGAAAGCAGCCTATCTGAACACTGGTGTATGGGCGAAGAAGGCTATGAAGGAAGCAAAGCTCTTTGGTGAGGTCATAGAAGTAGCCAGTTCTGCCGATGCTAACTATACCTTCATCCCTAAGGACTGGACGGTGCCTGCTGATGCTGACTATCTGCACATCACTACCAATAACACCATCTACGGCACAGAGATTCGCAAGGACCTTGATGTACCTGTACGTCTGATTGCCGATATGTCTTCTGATATCTTCAGCCGTCCTATCGATGTGGCTAAGTATGATGCCATCTATGCCGGTGCGCAGAAGAATCTGGCTATGGCCGGTGTGACTATCGTAATCGTGAAGGATGACGCTCTTGGTAAGGCTCCACGTGAGATACCTACCATGCTCGACTATCGCACGCATGTAGACAAGGGTTCCATGTTCAATACGCCTCCTGTCGTGCCTATTTATTGCGCTCTAGAGAACCTGCGCTGGATTAAGAAACAGGGTGGCGTTGAGGCTATGGATAAACTGGCCCAGCAGCGTGCAGAGATTGTTTATGGAGAGATTGACCGCAACAAGTGCTTTGTTGGTACGGCCAAGGAGGAAGACCGCTCGCTGATGAACATCTGCTTTGTCATGGCTCCTGATTATAAGGAACTTGAAAAGGACTTCCTTGACTTCGCCGTTTCAAAGGGCATGGTTGGCGTAAAGGGCCACCGCTCAGTAGGTGGTTTCCGTGCCAGCTGCTATAACGCTCAGACCATTGAAGGCGTCAACGCACTCGTGGCATGCATGAAGGAGTTTGAGGCAAAACACTAACTTAGGGGGCAATAATAATGAAAGTACTTGTAGCAACAGAAAAACCTTTCGCAGCAGCTGCCGTGGAAGGCATTCGTAAGGAGATAGAAGGAGCTGGCAACGAGTTGGCACTGCTGGAGAAATACACGGAAAAGGCCCAACTGCTCGATGCCGTGAAAGATGCTGATGCACTGATTATCCGTTCTGATAAAGTAGATGCAGAAGTGCTTGATGCAGCCAAGCAGCTGAAAATTGTGGTTCGTGCCGGTGCCGGTTATGACAACATCGATCTTGCAGCCGCAACGACCCACAATGTTGTGGCAGAGAACACGCCAGGTCAAAATGCTAATGCCGTAGCAGAGCTGGTTTTCGGATTGTTGGTTTATGCAGTACGTCAGTTCTACAACGGAAAGGCCGGTACAGAGCTTATGGGCAAAAAATTGGGCATCCTCGCTTTTGGAAATGTTGGCCGCAACGTGGCACGCATTGCAAAAGGTTTCGGAATGGAAGTGTATGCCTATGATGCCTATTGCCCTGCAGAAGTTATTGAGCAGGCTGGCGTACATGCAGTTTGCTGTCAGGACAGTCTCTTCGCACAGTGCGATGTGGTAAGCCTGCATATCCCTGCCACTCTTGAGACAAAACAGAGTATCAACTACGAACTGGTGAACAAGATGAAGAAGGGCGGCATCCTGGTGAACACTGCCCGCAAAGAGGTTATCAACGAGCCGGAGCTGCTGAAGCTTATGGAAGAGCGCACAGACTTGAAATTCGTCACCGACATTATGCCTGATGCCAACGATGAGTTTAAAAAGTTTGAAGGCCGCTACTTCTCCACTCCCAAGAAGATGGGGGCTCAGACAGCAGAAGCCAATACTAATGCAGGTATTGCTGCTGCTCGTCAGATTAACGCATTCTTCAAGGATGGTGATACCAAGTTCCAGGTGAATAAGTAGGTGCTCTTTTCCCAAAACAAACTGTCCTTGCAACTACAGAAAGTGCAAGGACAGTTTTTTCTTAACTTTGCCAAACAAATGAGGGTATGCAAGACAATAAGTCTGTAACCAGTTATCGTCAAACGCTCCGTGGACGTATTCTTGATGCTTCCATGAAAGCTTTTGCCGCACAGGGCATCCGTGCTGTGCGTATGGATGATATTGCTCAGTCGCTTGGCATTTCGAAGAGAACTCTCTATGAGATATACGAGAACAAGGAAGTGCTGCTTTTAGAAGGATTGAAAAAATACAGGGGGATGCATTTGCAAAACATGGCGATGATTGCTGCCAGCAGTAAAAACGTTCTTGATATCCTTATCAAGGCCTATCGGATGAAGGTGGAGGAATTCAAGATGACCAGTCCTCAATTCTACGTTGACATTCTCAAATACCCCTCTGTAGTCAACTATCTTCATCAGACGGCCGAAGAATCACACAGGAACTTCATTACGTTCTTGCAGCGCGGTGTAGACGAGGGCTATTTCCGTTCTGATGTGGATTTGGAATTGGTAGCAATGATGTTCAATTCTATTACTGAGTACATCACGTCCCATGAATTGTATAGGAGGTATCCTTTTGAAAAGCTTTTCCATGACCTTGTGTTTGTTTCCTTAAGAGGACTTTGCACGCCAAATGGTGTTATTGCATTCGACAGATATTTCACACAGACCCTATGAATGGCTAAGACATCTTTGTTATGAGATATTTCATCACTTTAAGCTATGATGGTACTGCCTATCACGGGTGGCAGGTGCAGCCCAATGGCAGGTCAGTACAGGGTGAATTGCAGAGGGGCCTTTCGTTGGTGTTGCGTAGCGATGTGAATGTTACGGGGGCAGGACGTACAGATGCAGGCGTTCATGCCCGGATGATGGTGGCTCATTTTGATATAGGACGTGAGATAGACTGTGAACAGTTGGCCTACAAACTGAACAGGCTGCTGCCTCGCGACATCTCTATACAGAAAGTTGAACTGGTAGAAGACTGCATGCATGCCCGATTCTCCGCTGTTTTGCGCACTTATCATTATTATATACATACACAAAAGTCACCATTTAACAGATATTATTCCTGTCAGATGCCCTACACGCTCGATTTTGAAAAGATGAACAAAGCAGCGCAAATGCTATTGGAGTATGATGATTTCAAAGCCTTTTGTAAAAGTCATTCCGACGTGAAGACCACTATCTGCAGAGTGACTGTGGCTCAGTGGCATCAAACATCCTCTTTTGCTTGGTATTTTGAGATCAGTGCCAATCGCTTTCTACGCAATATGGTGCGTGCGGTGGTTGGCACATTGGTAGAAGTGGGCCGTGGACGGCTCTCTCTTGAGGGTTTCCGTCGTGTCATAGAAGGCAAACAGCGCAGTGATGCGGGGGAATCGATGCCAGGTAACGCCCTGTTCCTTGAAAGAATAGATTATTAAGAATAAAAATAAATTCAATGTGGTTAGTATTAGCATTCTTGTCAGCCGCCTTCTTAGGTGTTTATGATTCGTTGAAAAAGAAAGCACTCAAGAATAATGCGGTTATTCCGATTCTCTTTCTAAACACGCTCTTTTCCTCACTTATCTTTATTCCCTTTATCATTCTGAGCAGTAGTTCCGACATGCTCGATTCCACTATCTTCCATGTTGGGTCAGGCTGTTGGGAGACGCACAAGTACATCGTGTTGAAAGCCATAATTGTGCTTGCGTCATGGGTTTTGGGCTATTTTGGAATGAAACACTTGCCGCTCACAATCGTCGGACCTATCAATGCTACGCGTCCTGTGATGGTACTGGTGGGAGCGCTGCTCGTTTTCGGTGAGCGGCTCAACGGCTGGCAGTGGATAGGTGTTCTTTTGGCGGTAGCATCGTTCTTTCTCTTGAGCCGAAGTGGTAAGAAAGAAGGAATCGACTTCAAGCATGACCGGTGGATCTATATGGTGGTGGGGGCTGCTGCTCTTGGAGCGATTAGCGGACTTTACGACAAGTATATCATGGCCCCAATAGAGTCGGGTGGAGTAGGGCTTGACCGTATGATGGTACAGTCGTGGTATAACATCTACCAGTGTGTCATGATGTTTGCCATGATGATGCTGCTCTGGTGGCCTCATCGAAAGAAAACAACACCCTTCCATTGGGATTGGGCCATTGTTGGGGTAAGCCTGTTTCTTTCCACTGCCGATTTTATGTATTTCTATTCTTTGTCCCTGTCGGAAGCTATGATCAGTATTGTTTCCATGGTGCGCCGCGGCTCTGTGATAGTGAGTTTTGTGTGTGGAGCCCTGTTCTTCCAAGAGAAAAATCTTAAGGCAAAAGTACTGGATCTGGCTCTCGTCCTGCTAGGTATGGTGTTCCTCTATATCGGCAGTCATTGATAGGATGTATGAGCAAAACAGGTAAAAAAGAACATGGAAACGCGATTATCATAAAAAAATTTGCAATATTCGCGTTTTTGTTTTAACTTTGCTACCAAATTATAAAACAAACTGTTTAGTCGTATGATTGAGTATATTTCCGCAAATTTGTGGCAGCTCTGGGCGGTGATAGCCGTTCTTTGTCTGGTAGTGGAACTGTCATCGGGTGATTTCTTTCTGATGTGCTTTGCTATCGGTGCTGCCGGTGCATCCGTGGCATCACCGTTCGTTGGCTTTTATGTGCAACTAATCATTTTCGCATTACTCTCTGTCCTATGTATCATCAGAGTGCGTCCCTTTGCTCTGCGCTACCTGAACAAGAGTGACAAGGCACGTCCTTCCAATGCTGATGCAATCATCGGGAAAGTCGGTTTTGTCAGTGAAACTATTGAAAGCGGGAGGCACGGTCGGGTGGCCGTTGGCGGAGATGACTGGAAAGCACTAGCAGTAAATACAGAAACGCTCCCTGTTGGTACACGGGTGAAAGTGATTTCGCGTGAGAGCGTGGTGATTACTGTGGAGAAAATAGACAACTAAATAAACCTTAAAAAATATTCTAACAATGGGAACAACATTCTTTTTCCTTCTTGCATTGGTTATCGCAGTGCTCATCCTTGTTAAGCGTTCGCTGGTTATTATTCCGCAATCTACAACAAAGATTATTGAGCGATTAGGACGCTATCGCTGTACGTTAGAGGCAGGCATACAGGTCATTGTACCTTTCATCGACCAGGCTAAAGACATCGTTGTGTTTAATCATGGCCGTTATTCTTATTCTTCAACCATCGATTTGCGAGAGCAAGTGTATGATTTCCCAAAGCAGAACGTAATTACAAAGGATAATGTGCAGACAGGCATCGATGCCCTGCTCTATTTCCAGATTGTAGATCCCTATAAGGCTGCTTATGAAATAAACAACCTACCTAATGCAATTGAGAAACTCACTCAGACAACCCTGCGTAATATCATAGGTGAAATGGAACTCGATGAGACACTGACCTCGCGTGACACCATCAATACCAAGCTGCGTGCAGTGCTTGATGATGCAACCGACAAGTGGGGCGTCAAGGTCACTCGCGTGGAGTTGCAGGACATCACACCTCCCGACTCTGTGCTCTCTGCCATGGAGAAGCAGATGCAGGCTGAACGTAACAAGCGTGCCCAGATCCTGACCTCAGAAGGCGAAAAAGCTGCTGAAATCCTGGCTTCAGAAGGTGAGCGGACGGCCATGATTAACCGTGCCGAAGCTGCCAAGCAGCAGGCTATCCTCAGAGCTGAAGGCGAGGCTCAGGCACGTATCCGCAAGGCCGAGGCTGAAGCAAAAGCCATAGAACTGATCAGTCAGGCTGTTGGCAAGTCAACCAATCCTGCCAACTATCTATTGGCGCAGAAATATATCCAGATGATGAAGGAACTGGCAGAAGGTGACAAGACGAAGACTGTGTATCTGCCCTACGAGGCTACAAATCTTCTTGGCTCCATCGGCGGCATCAAGGATTTGTTCAAAGAATAAGTATAAAAGTATTTAATATTATGAGATTAAACGGAAGAAGAGAAAGCAGCAATGTTGAAGACCGCCGTGGTATGAGCACTGGCGCAAAAGCCGGAATGGGTGGCGTTGCGGGTATCATTATTATTGCCCTTATGACATTCATGCAGGGTGGAAACCTTGGCGATGTTCTCACCAATGTAGTGCAGCAGCAGAGCTCCTTGGGTGGTGTACAGGAAGAGCAGGTGGAAGGGCAGCGTGAGTTTACGGCTGAAGAACAGGAACTGGCTAAGTTCTCACGAATCATCCTTGCAGGAACTGAGGATGTGTGGTCAAAAATCTTCCAGCAGGAAGGATTAGGCAACTACACCCCTCCCACGCTGGTGCTTTTTACCAGTCAGGTCAACTCTGCCTGCGGCTCTGCTTCAGCTGCTGTCGGACCGTTCTATTGCTCTGGAGACCAAAAGCTCTATATTGACCTTTCCTTCTTCTCTCAGATGAAACAACAGCTGGGAGCCGATGGCGATTTCGCCTATGCCTATGTCATTGCGCATGAGGTGGGACATCATGTGGAGTACTTGACGGGAACCCTCAACCAAGCCCATCAGGCGATGAATCAGACGGATAAGGTGAGTGCCAACAAGTTGAGTGTACGTCTGGAGCTGTTGGCTGATTTCTATGCAGGTGTATGGGCTCATCACGACAACGAGATGTTCCAGTCCATTGAGACAGGGGACCTTCAAGAAGCCATCGACTGTGCCAAGAAGATTGGGGACAACTATCTTCAGGAGAAGGCACGTGGATATTCGCAGCCGGAAACGTTCACTCATGGCACATCGGATCAGCGCATGAAGTGGCTGAAACTGGGCTTTGACACTGGCGATATACGTAGGGGTAACACCTTTGAGATGAGCGATTCGGAACTGTAGGCTCATGACATAACATAATCATTCTCCCTCTAACTAAAACAGAAAACAACATGATGCATCCGATGCTCTCCCTTTTTCTACTTGCAGGTTTTCTGAGCTGCTGCCTTTCAGCACATGCATCCATCAATGATGAGCGCGAGTTTACGGTGATTAACGCTGCCAGCGGCCTTGCCGACAATAGTGCTCAGATTGTGGTTTGCACCAAAACGGGAAGAATGATTATCTCTACTCTTGGCAATTTGAATTTCTATGATGGTTCAACCTTCACCCATATTGACACCCATCAGAAGTTTCATTATCTGCTCCCCGCCTATCGAGGTCACTACAGACTCTATTTTGATCATTACCATCATATTTGGCTGAAAAACCACGGCTACGTAACCTGTGTGGATTTGTTACAGGAGCAGTTTATTGCCAATATGGACAGTGTGGTACGACAAGTCTTTGGATGCGATGACTCCGTGGAGGATCTCTTTGTTGATAGCAACGGTGAGCTCTGGCTACTTACCGATAAAGGTATTTATGACACGAAGGAAAAGAAAACTTATCAAGTGATGCGCGATCGTAATCTTCAAGATTTGGATGTGATGAACAACCTGCTGATTACAATCTACGATAACGGTGAAGAGATAGGAATTAATTTGTTGACAGGGCAAGTAGATCATCGTTCTAAGTGCTATGAGCGCGATGAAATGCAGAGATACCTGGGGTCGTCTGTCATATCTCCTTATAAAGAAGGCTTTTTTCAGATACGTAATGGATATACAGACGGCATTTTGCTGTATTTTGACATAAGGACACATCAGTGGCAGAGAATCATAGAAACAGGCTACCATCTGAACAATATGGCCTTGCATGGTGACTGTCTGTACGTTGCAGCAGAATACGGTTATTGGATTTACGACATAAAGACTGGTGAGAAAAAACATATAGAAGAGCTGAAACTCTATGGTTCCAACCGTACGCTCAAGACGGAATGCAACACGCTCTCCTTTGATAAGCAAGGCGGCATGTGGATAGGAACTGAGAAAAGAGGATTGCTCTATGCCCGTCCGATTATGTCTCCCTTTAATGTATATGGATGGGATCATCCCATGGCTTTGAAATATAGTCGCATGATGGAATACATAGAACCTTATGTGGGCGATTTCAAAGGCATCAAGACCAACTGCTATTATAAAGACAGCAGAGGATGGACTTGGTTCGGAACCACTATGGGACTCTATATGTACCGCACCCCCCAATCAGAGCCTGTAGTATTCACAAAAAAATCGGGATTCCTCAACAATGTGATTCACTCTATCGTGGAAGATCTGGAGCATAATATTTGGGTAAGCACCTCTTGTGGTATCTCATGTATACTGTTCGATGGGGAAAAAATTAGTTTTGTCAACAGTTTCAGCCGGGATGACAACGTACCCAACGAATCATTTGTCAACTGCAAGGCAAAATGCTTGGAAGACGGAACCGTCATCATGCAGGCTATAGACCATGTTGTGGCATTTCGACCAGACAAGTTAGATATGGTGAATAAGCGCCAGCCTACTTTCTTTAATCCTAAATTGGTGAAATTACTGGTCAACGGCAATTACGTAGCTCCCAGACAGGAAGAAGACGGCAATGTAATCATTGACCGTGCTATCACCCGCGCCAAGGAGATTAGCCTTAATGCCAATCAGAATTCTATTTCACTGACGTTTTCCGGTCTTAACTATTTCCGTCCCCTTCAGACTTTCTATCGTGTAAAAGTGAAGGGCTTAGCTGATGAGTGGAAAGTCTATTCCTATTTTGATGGTGATGGTTTTGTAGACAGACGAGGTATGCTCCACTTACCGCTAATTGGGCTTAAGCCTAAGACTTATGAGGTCTCTGTCCAGGCTTCGCTTTTTCCCGATATATGGTCAGACGAGGAACCGTACACGTGGATTGTTAAAGTTAATCAGCCTTGGTGGCAGACTTCCGGTGTCTACTGGCTCTTGGGACTCATCACCTTCGTGATACTGCTTGTCAATATCTATTATTATGGGCGAAACACACGCATGCGTGCAAAATTGAACAGCGAAGAGGGTGATTTGATACGCAAGATACGTTCCTTTACAGAGAGGTGTTATGGTATCATGGACCATCGCTACGAGCCCAGCAAGGACGATGCCTTCAACCTACAAGACAAAGAACTGCTCACTCCTGCTTTCATGACCATCATGTCGAAGGTAATGCCTTATGTAAAAGACAACTTGAGCGGGCAGCTCACTGTACATAAGTTGAGTGAGGTGGGAGGCGTTGATGTGGCTCAGTTCTATAAAGATGTTTCTGGGCAGCTCTACAAGAATCCTCGCTTGTTGGCACGTCATATCCTCTTGAACAAAGCAGCATTGCTGCTGAAAACAACTGATAAACCAGTGGAACAAATTGCCAATGAATGTGGTTTCTATACTCCCAATTTCTTTATAGGCAACTTCTTCCACGAATATAAGATGACTCCCAAGGAATACCGTGAAGAAAACAGGTCTTAGGAGGGAATAGGGACTAATAGTTTGTTCAGTCCTTCTTAGCTTTGCTACGGTAGATGAAGATACCGGCAATCACAAGTATTGCCACAGCAGCAATATCAAGCCAGTTGTTCATAATAATAAACAATTATGGGTTATACATATCTTTACAATAGAAAGCCATGATGTCGTCGAGCATCTTCTTAGCTTCAGAAGCCGGGCTTTCAGGATCAAGGCGGGCAGCCTCAATGTAGCAGTTGATAGCTTCATGGAAGTTGCCCGCTTTACGATAAGCGTTGCCTTTTTGATACAGTTCTTTTGCGTTCATCGATAAAACTCTTTCTTTCCGGCTGCCAGAGTATTCTTCATCAGAGAACAAATTGTCATGGGACCAACACCACCTGGTACAGGGGTGATGAACGAGCACTTTGGTGCCACCTCATCGAACTTTACATCCCCATTCAGGCGGAAACCGCTTTTGCGCGATGCATCAGGCACTCTTGTGGTGCCTACATCGACGATGACTGCCCCTTCTTTCACCATATCGGCCGTGACGAAATCTGGTTTGCCGATAGCTGCGATGATGATGTCTGCCTCACGACACTCTTCTTTCAGCGTCTTGGAATGCGAGTGGCATACGGTGACAGTGGAGTCGCCATATTGTTTCTGCATCATCAGTTGTGCCATGGGCTTGCCAACGATGTTGGAACGTCCCAGGATGACGCATTTCTTACCCGATGTCTCTATATTATATCGCTTCAGCAGGGTGATGATACCCAGTGGAGTGGCAGAGATGAAGCAGGGTAGTCCTATGGTCATGCGCCCCACGTTGATGGGGTGGAATCCGTCCACATCCTTACGATAGTCAATGGCCTCAATGACTTTCTGTTCATCGATGTGCCTAGGAAGTGGCAGCTGGACGATGAATCCATCGATGTCAGCATCGCTATTCAGCTGTTCCACACATGCCAGTAGTTCTTTCTCTGTCACGGTCTCTTCAAAGCGTATCAGCGTGCTCTTAAAGCCGCATGCCTCGCACGCGAGCACTTTGTTCTTTACGTATGTCTCCGAGCCACCATCGTGACCTACGAGCACTGCCGCCAAATGGGGCTGTTTTCCGCCATTTGCTACAATCTCTTTCACTTCCTCGGCTATTTCCGCCTTGATGGCAGCAGCCGTTGCTTTTCCGTCAATCAGTTGCATAGTTTATATTACAAACTTCCTTACTTCTTTACTTCTATAACATCTCTGGCTATTATTTCTTCATGTTTTTCATTGCGGCAGCCATCTGCATCATCTTTGCACGATCCATACCCGTGACCATCTTCATCATTTTACGTGTTTGGTCAAATTGCTTCATGAGACGGTTCACATCCTCGATTTTAGTGCCGCTGCCTTTTGCAATGCGCAGTCGCCGGCTTTGGTTGATGATATCAGGATTGGCTCTTTCTTTTGGGGTCATTGAATTAATGATGGCTTCGATACCCTTGAAGGCGTTTTCATCGATGTCTACATCCTTGATAGCCTTGCCTACTCCGGGAAGCATGGCTGCCAAGTCCTTGATATTACCCATCTTCTTTATTTGCTGAATCTGCCCCATGAAGTCATTGAAGTCGAACTTGTTCTTTCGTATCTTCTTCTCAAGTTCCTTAGCCTGTTTCTCATCAAACTGCATCTGGGCTCTTTCTACCAGTGACACCACATCGCCCATGCCAAGAATACGATCAGCCATACGTTCAGGGTGGAACACATCGATAGCTTCCATTTTCTCACCAGTACCCACAAACATGATAGGCTTTGTAACGACAGTGCGGATAGAAAGGGCTGCACCGCCACGTGTGTCACCGTCGAGCTTGGTGAGTACCACGCCATCGAAATCGAGACGTTCATTAAACTCCTTTGCCGTGTTCACTGCATCCTGACCTGTCATTGAGTCTACGACGAAGAGCGTGTTCTCAGGGTTGATGGCTTTCTTCAGCGTTTCAATCTCATGCATCATTTCTTCGTCCACAGCCAAACGGCCTGCGGTATCTACGATAACAACGTTATAACCTTCCTGCTTAGCCTTGCGGATGGCATTGTTGGCAATCTCCACCACGTTCTTATTGCCTTCTTCCGTATAGATGTCAACGCCAACGGTCTGTGCGACCACTTTCAACTGTTCGATAGCTGCAGGACGGTAAACGTCGCAGGCAACTAAAAGCGGATTCTTGTGTTGACGAGTTTTTAGCAGGTTGGCCAGTTTACCAGAGAATGTTGTCTTACCAGAACCCTGTAAACCTGACATCAAGATGATAGCCGGTCGGTTTTCTAATTTCAGTTCTGTAGCCTTACCGCCCATCAGTTCTGTCAGTTCATCGTGTACGATTTTCACCATCAACTGACTCGGTTTGATGGCTGTAAGCACGTTCATGCCCATAGCCTTCTGTTTCACCGTATCTGTAAATTGTTTGGCTACCTTATAATTCACGTCGGCATCAAGCAATGCACGGCGAACGTCTTTCAGGGTTTCAGCGACGTTTATTTCTGTGATTTTTCCTTCGCCCTTCAAAATTTTGAATGAGCGTTCCAATCTTTCTGATAAATTTTCAAACATATACCTTATTAATATAAATAGACTGCAAAGTTACTACAAAAAAACGAGACAAGGATAAAAAACGTTGATTTTTTCATTTCCATCCCTCTGTTTCCTATTTTTTTTTATACCTTTGCATGCAAATTGAAATTAATTATAACAATTCAAACAATGTCACAAGCAATTCAAAAGACTCTGAGAGACTCGGCTGCAATGCGCTGGACTGCCTTGTTGTTGCTGGCTATGGCCATGTTCTGCAGCTACATTTTCATGGACATTCTTTCACCAATCAAAGACCTCATGCAGGAGACCCGTGGCTGGGATTCTACCGCATTTGGTACGATGCAAGGGGCAGAGGTGTTCCTTAACGTTTTTGTGTTCTTCCTGATTTTTGCTGGAATCATTCTCGACAAGATGGGAGCACGTTTCACAGCCGTGCTTTCTGCTTCCGTCATGTTGGTAGGGGCCTTGATAAAATGGTATGCTGTCAGCGAGGCGTTCATAGGCAGCAGTCTTGAAATATGGTTCACAGAAAACTTGAACTATATCCCATTATTTGACGAACTGGGTGTCTCTCCTTTCTATAAAGGGATGCCGGCTTCTGCCAAGTGTGCCGCCTGTGGATTTATGATATTCGGATGTGGCTGTGAGATGGCTGGTATCACAGTGAGTCGTGGTATAGTAAAGTGGTTTAAAGGTCGCGAGATGGCTTTAGCTATGGGATCGGAGATGGCATTGGCTCGCTTAGGAGTGGCCACATGCATGATTTTCTCTCCCTTCTTTGCCCGTTTGGGCGGTGAAGTGAGTGTAAGCCGTTCGGTAGCTTTCGGCTTGGTACTCATGTGTATAGCTCTCATAATGACCATTGTCTATTTCTTTATGGATAAGAAGCTTGATGAGCAGACAGGAGAAGCAGAGGCGAAAGATGAACCCTTCAAGGTGTCGGACATTTGGAAAATCATTACCGACAGCGGCTTCTGGATTGTAGCCCTGCTTTGCGTACTTTATTATTCTGCTATTTTCCCCTTCCAGAAATATGCGGTCAACATGCTGCAGTGCAATCTGACGCTTGTTGCCCCCAATCCAGATTCTTTCTGGGCCAGTGACCGTGTAACCGTAGTACAATATGTAATTATGCTGGTGGTGGCTGCAGCCGGATTTGCCAGTAATTTCCAGAAAAACAAATCTCGCCGTTATAGTTTGCTCTGCCTTTCCATCATAGCACTGATTGGTTATTGCTATATGGGCTATATGCGCCAAACGGCTGAGAGTATCTTTGCAGTGTTCCCCCTGCTGGCAGTCCTTATTACACCAATTCTTGGTAACTACCTTGACCTGCATGGAAAGGCTGTCTCAATGCTAATCTTAGGCTCGTTGCTGCTGATTGGTTGTCATCTCACTTTCGCATTCGTTCTCCCTCTCTTTAAGGGCAGTGCCGTGGGAGGAGTTATTATCGCCTATGCAACGATCCTGGTTTTGGGCGCCTCTTTTTCACTCGTGCCAGCCTCTTTG
>Ga0247609_10001058_pt1 | contig 34481 bp, 36 predicted proteins | sample 172DNAGHGlowgp2_FD_193487 | JGI IMG/M metagenome (GOLD analysis project Ga0247609, IMG submission 193487) | Sheep rumen microbial communities from Palmerston North, Manawatu-Wanganui, New Zealand - 1728 DNA GHGlow gp2 | ecosystem: Host-associated > Mammals > Digestive system > Stomach > Rumen ... | reverse complement strand
TCAAACTGCCGCGTTTCGAGACAGAATCGACCACCGAGGATTTGATTGGAACACTGAAAAATATGGGCATCAACCGAGTGTTTGGCAACAGTGCCGAAATACCAAACATGTGCGACTCTGCTGTATATATAAGCAATATGCTGCAAAAAGCCCGTATCAAAGTTGACGAGAGCGGCTCTGAGGCGGCGGCTGTTACAGTTGTAGAGTTTGCGGTACTTAGCGCCGGTGAGGAAGAACCCGAGCCTCCAATTATCTTCCACGCCGACCGTCCTTTTGTGTATATGATCCGCGAGGCCTCCACGGGGGTGATACTCTTTGTGGGAAAATTCACCGGAAAATGATGGTTTTCTTTTTAATGTCCACTACAGCACAAAACGCCTGATTACATGCTTGTTGGCGAGACAATAGCCCTTGTGGTGGCAGTGTCGTGGACAGCCACGGCTCTGTTTGCCGAAGAGGGCTCCAAACGTATGGGGTCGCTGCCGTTCAATGCGGTGCGGATGACCCTGTCGCTGCTTTTGCTTATCCCCACGCTGTGGCTTATCATGGGAGCTCCCTACCCGCGCTTTGCCGACACGCAGACGTGGCTGTGGCTGCTGCTCTCGGGTGTGGTGGGCTACACCATAGGCGACTACTGCCTGATGAAAGGTTATATCATCATCGGGTCCCGTTTCGGACAGCTTTTTATGACACTTTCGGCCCCCACAGCGGCACTCTTCGGAAGACTGCTGCTTGGCGAGAGCATGCGCCCGCTTGCCCTTTTGGGTATGGCGGTTACCGTTTTCGGCATAGCCCTGTCTATACTTGCCAAGCCGCACGACGGACATCTTTCGCTAAAACTGCCTGCAAAGGGCATTTTCTTTGCCGTGATGGCCGGCATCTGTCAGGGAGTGGGGCTGGTGCTGAGCAAAAAAGGACTGATACACTACTCCGACTCCATTGCCGCCGAAGGCTTGGATATATCCGCCGCCGTTCCGGATGCCATTGTCCCCATGCCCTTGAATGTAAGCATCACTTTTGCATCCACCATGATACGCGGAAGCATAGGGCTGGCGGGTTTTTTGCTACTGCTGATGATTTTCGGCAAGGACTGGAGGGGACAGCTGCGCCGTGCTGTAACCGACCGCAGTGCCATGCGTGCCGCAGCCCTGTCGATGCTGTTCGGGCCTTTTGTGGGTGTGAGCCTCTCGCTGCTGGCTACATTATACACTTCCACCGGCGTGGCACAGACCATCTTTGCCCTTACTCCGGTGCTTATCATCATCCCCTCGGTTATGATGTTCCACCAAAAAGTAACTGTACGCGAGGTGGCAGGGGCGCTGATAAGTGTGCTGGGCGTAAGCCTTTTCTTCATGTAAAAAAAATTGACGCAGACCATAAGCCTGCGTCATTTCTATCAACTTGTTCCTACAAAATTTATTTGTTTCCCAAGCCGACCCTTGCGCCGGCAAAAAACATAATGCAGGGTTGCGGCAGTGAGAATCGAAGAATTGTAGTGGCAAAAAAACTGCAACACTTTTCGGTGTTGCAGTTTTATCAAGTGTTGGAATTTACAAGTTTAGTTCTTGCGCTGGCACTTTTTAGGTGTAACGCAGGTGCCGTGAGCGCGGCATACCAGCACTTTTTCGGGAAGCACGTCGGCTGCCGAGTCGCTGATGTCGGGACGCGGGGCTATAACCTTGTAAGCCTCGAACGACATCTCGCGCGAGGTGTTGCCAACGCGTGTTATCTCACCATAAGCCTCGATATAGTCGCCGGCGTAAACGGGAGCCTTGAACTCCACCATGTCGTAGGCGCAGAAAAGGCCTTCGTCGCCGTCCTGAATGATAAGAAGCTCTGTGGCCACATCGCCAAAGAGGTGGAGCATGTGTGCTCCGTCAACCAGATTTCCTCCGTAGTGGGCGTCCTTGGCGCTCATACGTACTCTTAACATCGATTTTGCTGCCATAGTGCTTATTTTTTAATGATGTAGTCAACCAAAATAGCCTGTGTGCGGATGGCTTCGTGAGCCAGGGTGCCGGTTTTCACCACTTCCTGCGGTTCCACGATAACCAAGTCGGCGGCGGTGGCCATCAGCGGACAGAAATTCTGCGATGTGCCTTTGTAGATAAGGTTGCCGTCCTCGTCGGAGATGTTGGCGCCGATAAGTGCAACGTCGGCGTGGAGGGGTTTCTCGAGCAGGTATTCCTTGCCGTCAACGGTAACTTTTTCCTTGCCGTTTTCAACCACGGTGCCAAGGCCGGTCTGTGTAAGAACGCCACCCAAGCCTGCTCCGCCGCTGCGTATGCGTTCGGCCAGAGTGCCCTGCGGACTGAATTCCACCTGCAGCTCGCCGCTGTTCATCTGGTTTATAGTCTCCTCGTTGGTGCCGATGTGCGACACAATGAGTTTCTTAATCTGATGGTTTACAATCATTTTGCCTACGCCACGATTTACGTAAGCTGTGTCGTTGCTGATAAGGGTGAGGTCTTTCACGCCTTTGGCAACCAGTGCGTCGATAATGGATTCGGGTGTACCTACGCCCAAAAATCCGCCGACCATGATGGTCATGCCGTCGTGGATTTTTTCTACGGCTTCCTGTACTGTTATAAATTTGTTCATATTATCTGTGTTTTATTTCTGTTGTGTTTTGTGTTTATTCTTTTGGAACGCAAGTAGTTTCCGATTCGAAAGAGATGCCCGAACGGTCGGTGGTGCTGTATTTTGTTATATCTTCGCACTTGCCGTCGTCGATTTTTATCTCAACTAGGAAAGAGTAGGTGTTGACATCGTCGGCGTATGTGCGTTTGTATTTGCAGGAGCATGTTTTCTCTTTTTTGCACGACGGTGCCAAAAGACCGATGGCTATAATCAATCCGATAATATATAGTGTTTTTTTCATGGTTCGATAATTAAAAAGGTTTTACTATAAAGTGTCCTCCATGCAAAAAAGGCGGACTTCTTCAAGGCCGTTGGCGTCGTTCAGATATCTGAAATCGATGCATTCACCATTGTCGGTGTGCAGGCGTATCACATCGCCTTTGCCTTCTACCGAGCACACACAGTCTTTTTCTTTGGCACACGAGTAGATAACCGCTACAACCAGCGTTACCATAATCGCGAGAATTACTTTTTTCATATTGTATGTTTATCGTTTTGGGTAAAAAATTACTCTTCTTTTGAAACTGCAAAGATACGTCTTTTTTCTTGTTTTACAAAATATTGTGCGGTGTTTTTTGTTTTTCTGTTTTCAATATTTTTGTAAAACACAGTGCATCAATGTTTTATAATTTTATACACATCATCAGTCCGTCCCTTATGGTGAGCAGTATGTTTTCCACCCTCGGGTCGTTTTGTATCATGTCGTTCAGTTGTTTCAAAGTCTCGGTCTCCTTGTCGCCGCTACGCTGTTCGTAAAGCACCTTGCCGTTCCACAGCACGTTGTCTATCAGCAAAATGCCGTTGGCGTTTATCATCGGGACGATGGTTTGGTAGTAGTTCAAGTAATTTATTTTGTCGGCGTCGATAAAAACGAGGTCGAATTTTTCGTTGCCCAGTTGTGGCAGTATTTCGGTGGCAAGGCCGATATGGACGGTGGTTCTGTCGAAAAGGCCGGCTTTTTTCAGTGTGTCGGCAATTATCTCCTCGTACTCTTCGTTGGCCTCTATGCAGTGTATTTTGCCATCGACCGCAAGGCCTTTGCCAAGACATGCGGTGGAGTATCCCACGTAAGTGCCGATTTCGAGTATTCGTCGAGGTTTCAGCAATATGCTTATGGTTTCCAGAAATTTGCCCTGATAGTGTCCGCTTAGCATGTGGGGCTGTGGTGTGTTGAGGTGTGTCCAGCGGTTGAGGGCATGGAGGGTATCGTTTTCGGGCGAGGTGTGCTCCTCGGCGTACTGCTGTGCGTCGGGATGCACTATATGGTCGAGGAAGTGATTCAGAGCCATGCCGTTACAGGTTCTTCAGTATCTCTTCGAGTTCCACTTCGCTTTTCACAAGCACTTCGCGGGCTTTGCTGCCTTCCGAAGGTCCCACAATGCCTGCGGCTTCGAGCTGGTCGATGATTTTTCCGGCACGGTTGTATCCCAACTCCAGCTTGCGTTGCAACAACGATGTGGAGCCGTGCTGCGAAGCCACCACCAAGCGTGCGGCCTGTTCGAAAAGGGCGTCCTTTTTGGTGAGGTCGAGGTCTTTGTTGGGGGCGTCGTTCTCGTCGAGGTATTCGGGCAGGGCGAAGCATTCGGGGTATCCTCGCTGACTGCTGATGAAATCGACGATTTTCTGTATCTCTGGGGTGTCGATCAGGGCGCACTGTATGCGTTGCAAGTCGTTGCCGGTGGATAGCAGCATGTCGCCGCGACCGATAAGCCGTTCGGCGCCGCCACCGTCGAGGATAGTGCGGGAGTCCACGCCCGACGTTACACGGAAGGCTATACGTGCCGGGAAGTTGGCCTTGATGGTACCTGTGATGATCTTCACCGAAGGACGCTGTGTGGCGATGATAAGATGTATTCCCACGGCACGTGCCAGCTGGGCTATACGGGCAATGGGCTGTTCCACCTCACGTCCGGCCGTCATGATAAGGTCGGCAAACTCGTCGACTACCACCACTATGTAAGGCAGGAAACGATGGTAGTTGTCGGGACCCACCTCTTTTTGAGGATTCAGTCGGCGGGCGATGAACTTGGGATTGTATTCCTTGATGTTACGCACCTGCGCATCCTTGAGCAGGTCGTAGCGGTTGTCCATCTCGATGCACAGCGAGTTGAGGGTACGCACCACCTTGCGCACGTCGGTGATGATGGCCTCCTCGCTGTCGGGCAGCTTGGCCAGATAGTGTTTCTCGATGGGGTTGTATAGCGAAAGCTCCACCTTCTTCGGGTCCACCATGATGAATTTCAGCTCGGCAGGATGTTTCTTGTAAAGCAAGGATGCGATGATGGCGTTCAAGCCTACCGACTTACCCTGTCCGGTGGCGCCGGCCATAAGCAGGTGCGGCATTTTGGTGAGGTCGGTAACGTAGGTCTCGTTGCTAACCGTCTTGCCTATGGCAATGGGCAGCTCGTAGTTGTTGTTCTGGAACTTGTCGGAGTTTATCATAGTAAGCATCGAAACCACCTGCGGTTTGGCGTTTGGCACCTCTATGCCTATGGTGCCCTTGCCGGGGATGGGCGCTATTATGCGTATGCCGAGGGCCGAGAGGCTCAGCGCTATGTCGTCCTCCAGCACTTTTATCTTGGAGATACGGATGCCCGGGGCGGGGACAATCTCGTAGAGCGTTACGGTAGGACCCGGCGAAGCCGTGATTTTGGTAATCTCGATGGAGTAGTTTTTCAGCGTTTTGACGATTTTGTTTTTGTTTGCCACCATCTCCTCGCGGGTTACCTCCTCGTTTTTGTCCTCGTGGTGTTCCAGGGCGTCAGTGGAAGGGAACTGGTAGTCGCGCAGGTCGAGACGCGGGTCGTAAGGCTCGTCGACGTTGTAGTGCTCCCTTTCGTATTCCTCGTTGTCCTCTTGCGATTCATCCTTTTCGGGAGTTGATTGTGTTGTGGTGTCGATAATCTCGAAATCGGAATTGTCGGCCAAATCCACGGCGGGTTCGGGATTTTTTGGGGATATGTCGTCAATGTCATCCGCGTCGTCGAAAGTTACGACGGGTTTCTTTTCAGGGGTGATGATATTCTGAGGTTCGACAGTTTTAGCCACATGCGGCTGGTTTGCGTTGGCGGCGGCTTTCTTTCTCTCTTCTTCATCGAGAAGTTTCTGCGCCTTGCGTTGTTCTATTTTCTCGTTGATCTTATTTACAACGCACTTGAACGACACATGGTGTATGAGCCACAGTCCCAGCACAAGGCTGAAAGCCAGAATGATAATCAGTCCGATCTTGCCCAACAAACCCTGAATCCATGTGGCTATGCTGTAGCCCACCACGCCGGCAAGTATGCTTATCCATTTCATATCTTGCGAGCCGTCTAAATTCGTAGAAGCATCGGAGAACAGGTAGAAGAAACCGAAAAACAGCGACACCCACACCATCCAGAAAATGGTGATGGTGGCCGTTCTGCCGAGTTTCATTATTTTGATATCCAGCAGGTGGAAACCTATGGACAGGAACAATGCGATATATCCCAAGGCTCCTATGCCGAAGGTTTTGAATATGAAGAAGTTGGCAAGCTTAAAACCTATCTTGCCGCCCCAGTTGGCATATTCTTCAGGGTTGCTGCTGTCGTGGCTCCACGATAGGAAATACGACACGAAAACCACCGCCAGGAAAAGCGCCAGAAGTATCGAAAATCCTCCGCAGATCTTGGCGAACATGTCGCTTTTCAGGAAATTCACAAATCCGTTGGCGGCTTTTTTCTTGCCGGAACCTTTTTTCTTTGCCTCGTTTTTTGCCATTTTGATGCTGTTTTCGCTGGTTATGTCTAAATTTGCAAAATTACACCTTTTCGCAAAAAAAATCCGTCATTGTGGCGACGGATTTTAAACTGTATATTGTTGAAAAGTGACTATTCGTCCATTTCGACGCCGAGGTTCTGGAACTGTTGCAGAAGGTTTTGGAGCTCTTCCGGTGTAGTCTTCTGGCAGTCCTTGGGAGGAACGAGGTCGTCGTTGGGCACTTTCTGTTCTTTTATCTCCTTGGCGGTGAGCACTATAGTGATGTTGCCCATTCCAGCGGCAGACGACTGTATGTCGAACTGCAGTGGCACCATACCTTCCAAACCGGGCATGGTGGGCAGTCCCGATTCGATGGTCAAGTCGCGGGTAACCCACAACTCTACCGAGGCGCCTTCTTGCGGAGTCTCAAGTCTGATTTTTTCGGCTGTGTAGCCGCAGATTGTCTTTGTCTCGCCAGTAAATTCAATCTTCGACTGCTGGTCGGCGGCGTTGTTTTTAACGGCATCGTAGGGGTTGTCCATACAGTAGGTGCCCAACCCCAGCATCGACATGTCTATCAGCGAGGTCACCACACCTTTTTTTGCGTCGACAAAGGTTTTCTGTCCCATGATGGACATCATGCTGCGCTGGCCCCTGGTCTTGAACACGGCGGTAAGCATGCTCGCCGGCATCATATCCATACTCGAGGTTATGGACGGGTCGCCCGACAAACTGATGGTGTAGGTTATCACCCCTTCGAAAGTTTTTTTGCCTTTGGCCAAAAGGCTGTTGCAGCCCATACCTATGGCCAACGCCAATACTATTGTCAGTATTTTTTTCATGATGTGTGGTGTTTTTTCGTTAATCTTCTTTCAGCAACTCCTGAGCTTCGTTGAAACTTTTCATCAGTGCCGAGAATTCCTCTTCGTTGAGCAGGTCGTAGCCTTCGGGCAACATAAAGTCGGTGGCTTTCACCTTGCCTTTGTTTATTTCTGTAGCTTTATACTGTATAGCCTTGCCTTCATCGCCCGATTGTACAAATTCCAGCGGGAAGCCTTTGAGTCCGGTGCAGAGCACAAAGTCGTACTCGGGACCTATCTCGGTAGTGTACCACACGTCGAAACCTCTATCTTTGCCTTCTTCGGTGAAAATATGATATTTGGCTTTCTGTGCTTTGTAGCCGAGGATTTCGCGGGTTTCGCCAGCCAGATATTCGATGTACATTCCTTTGGTGTCGGGGATAGAGAAACTGTCGAGCTGTTCCTGCTTCAACTCGTGGCTGGCTATAACCTTTCCGTTGCCTTCATAGTCGGACTCCCACACATCGTTGGTTTGGAAAAAGGCTATTGCTTGGCTCAAGTCCAAAACCGAATACACTTTGCGGCCATTAACAATGGTTTTCATCTGTTCATTGCCGACATAGGCTTTGTCCTGATAAACAAATATTTGGAACGACTTGGTTTGTAGCGGCACGTCCACTTCGCCTACCGATTCGAGTTCGTAGTTTACTATGCCCGCGAATTTGTTCTGCGCGCTGAGAGTGGCTACTGCAAAGGCAACAAGTGCCAAAAGTGTCATTGTTTTTTTCATGATTCTTTTCTGTTTTGAGGTTTAAAAATATTTGCAAAGATACTTTTTTTTTCGCAATTAAAACGGATTTGCGGATAAAATATTGTTTTTTAATCCGTATTATTAGTAAAAAAAGTGGTCAACAACATACGGAAAAGAAAAAAATATCTGTTTTTTTCGTATTTTTGCCGACGATTTCCATGGCCGTTTGCTGCCAAAAAGAAACAAAACGAAATACCGTAAGATGAAATTTTTGTCGAAAAAAAAGAATGCCACGGGCAAAGAGAAAAAACCGAGGAAACCGCTGTCGAAACGGCGGAAGTTTTTCTGCATTTTCCTGCTTTCGGCGACACTTGTAGCGTTGATTTTTACGGTAACGGCCAATATCATCGTTTCCTGCCATTCGTCGGGCCGCTGCTACGACGATGCGGATTCCATACCCCACAACCGCGTTGGGCTGGTGCTCGGCACCTCGCCCAAGACCAAGCGTGGCACCGTGAACCTGTATTTCAAATACCGCATCGAGGCCTGTGCCCAGCTGTACCATAGCGGAAAGATAGAATACATACTTATCAGCGGCGACAACCGGCACAAGAACTACAACGAGCCCGCGGCCATGCGCAACGCCCTTATAGAGCAGGGAGTGCCCGACAGCGTTATTGTCCTCGACTACGCCGGGTTCCGCACCTACGACTCCATGGTGCGAGCCAAGAAAGTGTTCGGGCAGGACCGCCTTACCGTCATATCACAGTCGTGGCACAACGAAAGGGCCTTATACATCGCCCATCGCGTGGGCATCGACGCCGTAGGCTACAACGCCCGCGACGTGGCTTTCCGTAAGATAGCTCTGAAAAACCATATCCGCGAATGGTTTGCACGTGCCAAGATGGTTTTTGACCTTATTTTCCAGCACGACCCCCATTTTCTGGGCGAGCCTATTGAAATTTAATCTCGTTTTGGGTAAATCCCTTTGGTGGTTTTTATATCTATTAAAGGAATCAAAAATGTTTTCTTTTATAAAAAACTTTGCTTTTTGAGAAAATAGTCATACCTTTGCAGATTGAAAAAATACTTTTTTCACTGGTACAAAAGACATACAAATGAGAGTAGTAATACAACGAGTAAAGCAGGCGGCGGTGGCCGTGGAAGGCAAGGAAATCAGCTCCATAGGCCAAGGACTTATGATATTGCTCGGCATCGAGGACTCCGACACGCGGGACGACATATCGTGGCTTTGCGCCAAGATTGTGAACCTGCGCATTTTCGACGACGAGCAGGGCGTTATGAACGAATCCATCCTGCAAAAGCCCGACAACGATATTCTGCTGGTGAGCCAGTTCACCCTCTTCGCCTCCACCAAAAAAGGTAACCGTCCGTCGTACATACGTGCCTCCAAGCCCGATTTTGCCGTGCCTATGTACGAGAGTTTCGTGTCCGAACTATCGCAACAGCTTGGCAAAGAGGTGAAAACTGGCGTCTTCGGTGCCAATATGCAGGTGTCGCTTGTAAACGACGGTCCCGTAACCATTTGCATCGACACAAAAAATAAAGAGTGATTTTTTTAGTACTCACACAATAACAAACGAACATCTGCGTTATCTTTACCCATAAAAAAACATACGCCATGAAAAGAATAACTACCTATTTGATGATAGCCATAGCGGCAATGTCGTTGGCAAGCTGCGTAACGAGCAACGAGATGGCTTCGGAATATCTTGAGAAATTCCCCGGGGACAAAGATTTCCCGCAGGTAAAGATTTATGTGTGCCTCCCCACCGAGGTGATACATACCAACCAAAACCTCAATCAGATAGACAATTTTCTATACCTCTCGCCTTCGGTGCAGGATTCTATAATCATTGCCAACACCAAGTTTTTGAACCGGATAGACGACAAAGTGTTTTTGCAGCAGTTTACCGACAACCTGCTCTATCACCTGCGTCGCACCGGTGCACAGGTGGAGGCTGTTGCCGACAGAAACGCCATTCCCCAGACCGGCGAAAATTGCTTTGTGCTTAACATACCACAAATCGAAGCCGAAGAGTTTATCAAGAAATCACGTTCCGAATTCGTAGAGAAAAACGGCACTTACTACCACTACGACTATGTCTTGAACGGCTACAGCACCAACGTGTGGTACCTGTTCGGCAACGACACCAACGCCGTTTACTACAAAAACTTCGAGATAATGGACAAATTCAAAGGTCAGGTGGAGGAGGTGAAAAACAAAAAGGCTTCTGTTACGGGCAAATTCAGACGTATAAACATCAACGATGTGTACGAGGATGTGGCCTTTGCAGGCAAACGCACCGCCATTCTCTTTGTGGAGAAAATTGTCAGCGAATATCTCGCCTCTAAAGGACGCGACAACACTTACTACATATGCACCCCGATTTACAAGGCCCTTGGCGTTGACGCTCTGTCGGCACAAGCCGTTAAAAACCGTACCTTCCAGAAGATAAACAACAAGTAACATAAAAGCGACAATAGCTCAGTTGGTAGAGCGGCGGCTTCCCAAGCCGCAGGTCGCGGGTTCGAGCCCCGTTTGTCGCTCAAAAAACACGGAATTTCTTCCAACACTTTTTTTAAACAGAAATAAATCCTTGCGGCACCGCCGCCTACTCCTTGTTTTCCGTAACTCGAAGAAAAATCAACGCCGTTTGTTGTTTTTTCGCCCAAAAAACCGATTTTTTATCGTACATTTGCAAAACGCAATAAACGCATTTCTTTCTTGTAACATCAATAAAACAAATAAAATACATTCAATCGTCCATGAAAAAGCTCAGCATAATTGCCATAATATTGTCGTTGACCACCCTTTCGTTGCAGGTGTTCATTTTCGCCACCTCGGGTTCCAACGCCACCGAATCGCCCAACCACAAACAAACCAAAAGCACTCCGCTCTGCTCGGCGCCCGACCTCCCCGACTCCATCACCTTTGCCGGTGAAAAAGTGCCCCTCGACGATTTCTACGTCCGCGAGTCGCTCGACCGCGAGCTTGTCTTCAACATGTACCGCCACTCCGCCACCATATTGATAATGAAACGCGCCTACCGCTATTTCCCCGTCATAGAGCCCATTCTCAAGAAAAACGGCGTGCCTATGGATTTCAAATACCTGTGCGTTTGCGAAAGCGACCTCACCAACGCCACCTCTCCCGCCAAGGCTCAGGGGTTCTGGCAGTTTATGAAAGCCACCGGCGCCAGCTACGGCCTGGAAATCAACGACGAGATTGATATGCGCAACAACCTTGAGGCTGCTACCGAAGCAGCCTGCAAATACCTCAAGGACCTGAAACGCAGTCTCGGCAGCTGGACCTCGGCGGCGGCAGCCTACAACTGCGGCGAGGGCGGCCTGCGCAAACGTCTCAACGAACAAGGCGTAAATTCGTACTACTGCACCCTGCTCAACAGCGAGACCACACGCTACGTGTACCGCATCCTTTCCTTCAAGATAATAATGGGCAACCCCCAGAAATATGGTTTCTACCTGCGCAACTGCGACATGTATCCCAAGCTGACATACAAAACGGTGGAGCTGAAAGGTCAGAACGTGGACATTGTAGATTTTGCCAAGAAAAACGGCACCAACTACAAAGTGTTCCGCACTCTTAACCCATGGATTTTAGGCAACAAGCTCACCAACAAAGCCAACCGCACCTACACAGTGAAAATCCCCGGCGCCGACGGCATCAGCTGGAGCAAAATGCAGAAAAACGACGACAAAAAGACCGACTTCATCACCAGACTGTAACAATGGACGACTCCACTAACAACGGCAAACTCGAGATACTGGGTGCCCGCGAGCACAACCTGCAAAACATCGACATAGACATACCGCGCGGCAAACTGGTGGTTTTCACCGGACTGAGCGGCAGCGGCAAGTCGTCGCTCGCTTTCGACACCATCTACTCCGAGGGACAACGCCGTTATATGGAGACATTTTCGGCCTACGCCCGCCAATTTATCGGCAATATGGAACGTCCCGACGTGGACCGCATCAACGGGCTGAGTCCCGTCATCGCCATAGAGCAGAAAACCACCAACAAAAACCCGCGTTCCACTGTGGGCACCGTCACCGAGATATACGACTTCATCCGTCTGCTCTACGCCCGCGTCGCCGACGCCTACTCCTACCTCTCGGGCAAAAAGATGGTCCGCTACAGCGAGACACAGATTCTCGACCTGATAAACGAAAACCACAGCGGAGAGACAATCTACATCCTTGCCCCGCTGGTGAAACGCCGCAAGGGACACTACCGCGAGCTGTTCCAGCAGGTGGCCAAAAAAGGATTCCTGCGTGTGCGCGTTGACGGCGAGATAAAGGAGATAACCTACGCCATGCAGCTCGACCGCTACAAAACCCACGACATAGAGCTGGTGGTGGACAAAATGTTGGTGAGCGGCAAACAAGGCGACAAACGTCTGCTGGAATCGGTGCGCACCGCCTTCAAACAAGGCAAAGGCGAGCTGATGGTGCTCAACTGCGACAACGGCGAGATACGCCATTTCAGCAAGATGCTGATGTGTCCCGACACCGGTCTCTCCTACCCCGAACCGGAACCCAACACCTTTTCCTTCAACTCGCCCTACGGCGCATGCCCCAAATGCAACGGACTGGGCGAGATATCGGAGATAGACATTGCAAAGCTTATCCCCAACCAGAAGAAATCCATCCGCGAAGGCGCTTTCGACGTGCTGGGCAAATACTCGCCGAACAACTTTTTCTACAAACAGCTGGAGATGCTCGGCCGCATTTACGGTTTCAGCATCGACGACCCTGTGGAGAGTTTCTCCGAAAACGCTATGAACGCCATTCTATACGGCACCACCGAGATGCTCGGAGTAAAAGACTCATCGGTAAGCAGCTACGATGCCTCGGGATTTATCGGTGTTACAAACTACATATCGCAGCTGGCCAACGAGGACAGTCCTGCCGGACTCCAGAAATGGGCCAACAGCTTTATGAACACCGTCCCCTGTCCCGAATGCGGCGGCGCACGTCTGAAAAAAGAGTCCCTCTATTTCCGCATCGACGGTAAGAACATCGCCGAGCTTGCCAATATGGACCTCGTTACCCTCTACTGCTGGTTCGACGGACTGGAGGAACGTCTCGACAATCGTCAACGTGCTGTGGGACACGAGATTATTGAAGAGATAAAGAAACGCATCCGCTTTATGCTCGACGTGGGCATAGGCTACCTGTCGCTCAACCGCAGCTCCAAGTCGCTGTCGGGCGGCGAGTCGCAGCGCATACGTCTAGCCACACAGATAGGCTCGCAGCTGGTCAACGTGCTGTACATCCTCGACGAGCCGAGCATAGGCCTGCACCAGCGCGACAACCACAAACTTATCGACGCACTGAAAAAACTCCGCGACATAGGCAACTCGGTGATAGTGGTGGAACACGACCGCGACATGATCCTCAACGCCGACCACATCATCGACATCGGCCCCGGAGCCGGCATCAACGGCGGCAAGATAATGGCGCAGGGCACCCTCGACGAGATTATGAAATCGCACTCGATGACCTGCGAATACCTCAACGGCACACGCCGTATTGAGATCCCCAAACGCCGCTCCACGGCCAACTGCAAACACCTGATTTTGGAAGGTGCCTCCGGAAACAACCTGAAAAACGTAACCCTCGATCTTCCGTTGGGTGTATTTATCTGTGTAACAGGAGTTTCGGGTAGCGGAAAATCGTCGCTCGTAAACGAGACTTTGCATCCGATATTGAACAAATATTTCTACCGTGCGGCCAAACGTCCTCTGCCCTACACCGACATCAAAGGCATAGAAAACATCGACAAGGTGATAGAGGTGGACCAGTCGCCGATAGGCCGCACACCACGCTCAAACCCAGCCACTTACGTGGGCGTTTTCAACGATATACGTATGCTGTTCGCACAACTGCCTTCGGCAAAGATACGCGGCTACAAGCCCGGACGCTTCTCGTTCAACGTGTCGGGCGGACGCTGCGAGGCATGCAAAGGCGCGGGAGTGCGTACCATAGAGATGAACTTCCTGCCCGACGTATATGTGGACTGCGAGGTGTGCCACGGCAAACGCTACAACCGCGAGACCATCGAGATTCGCTACAAAGGCAAGTCGATAAGCGACGTGCTAGATATGAGCATCAACGAGGCGGTGGAGTTTTTCGAGAACATCCCCTCCATTGCCCGCAAGATAGAGACCATCCGCGACGTGGGACTGGGCTACATCACCCTCGGACAGCCCTCCACCACCCTCTCGGGCGGCGAGGCGCAACGCATGAAACTGGCCACCGAACTCTCCAAACGCGACACCGGAAGAACGCTATACATTCTCGACGAACCCACCACCGGACTGCATTTCGAGGACGTGCGGGTGCTGCTGGGAGTGCTTCAGAAACTTGTGGACAAAGGCAACACCGTGCTGGTGATAGAACATAACATGGATGTGATAAAGGTGGCCGACCATATCATCGACATAGGACCGGAAGGCGGCATGGAAGGCGGCAACATAGTGTGCGCCGGCACTCCAGAAGATGTGGCACAATGCCCCGAAAGCTACACCGGACAGTTTCTGAAAGAAGAGCTGGGAAATTGAAAATTGAGAGTTGAAAATTGAAAATTAGGGGGCAGGGGCCAGTATTCAATTTGCAGTTGGTAGTTTGGAGTTTTGAGTTGGGAGTTGAAAACAATTGACAATGAACAATTAGTTCGGAACTCGGAGAGCGGAACTCGGAAGTGATTGGCAATAATTTTCGGATATTCAGATGTTCAGATAATCGGACAATCTGAAAGTCTTTCGGTGGCGGATTGTCATTTCCATTCGATATCCCGGAATCTTTGGATTAGAATCTTGATGCGTTGCATTAACTCTTCGTATCTCAAAGCGTTGTCGCGGTCGTAGATGTATGTTGCCAGCATATTGTCATAATCGTCTTTGTATTGGGTTTCTAACTCTCCGTATGGAATAAAATTGATGCTTTGTGGCATATTCTTTTCATAATCCACACCACCAACATGATAGAATCGTTTGCGATGGGCAATTATGGACTTATATAGTTCTTTGTTTTGCAAGGCGTCATTAGCGAAAGGAGTATCCATCAACCTCTCTAAATCATAAAGATGACGGCTCATTCGCAGACTGCGAGGTTTAGCTCGTTGGAATTCTTCATTAAGCAGAAAGGCTTTTTCCAAGAAAGTACGCGACGGAAGAACCGTGGGAATTTCCATTGAGGATTCACTGTCCTCATCCGGAAATTGTTGAAAAACCAAAGAAGAGATTTGCCTTACTTCAAAAGGCTCTTCCATGCCGAGACAGCTAATCTCAATTCTCACCGTCGGTTGTACATAAGTGCTCCGGTTCTCTGCAATGCTGTTGTATTCCAGTTCAATCACTGAGGGGTCGCTGTCGTGGTCAATGGCGACAATAGTACCATTGGGCAAGGGTTTGGTTGATACAGGTTTGAGGCGGAAATCATGTATTCCGAACGACTTGATTTGTTTTTCGAGTGCATCGCAAAATTCAGAGACAATATAGTCGTGGGACGCCTTTCGCAACAACTTTATTTGCTGATTGTTGGCACAAGAAGCAAATGACAATTGTTTTACATCACAAAAAAAACTTCTTGACAGAATGATGTCAATGTCTTCCGAGAATCTGGAAATGATTTGCCAGCCTTTACTAAGGCTGGTTCCTCCTTTGAACAACAGATATTTGCCTATGGGCAAAGAGAAAAGTGCTCGTAACGCAAGAGTCACCCACCAATCCTTTTCGGCTGCACTGTCGGCGAATTTCATCTTTGCAGCCACTTGCTGAAGCATAACAAGCCGCACTTCTTTATTATTGTTAATCCAAAGACTCATTTTGTATAATATTTAATTTGGTTATAATGTCCTGTTCCCATTTGGCCATAAGGGCAAGGTCGTGACGGAAAGTTTTTGGTTCGGGCATGTTCTGCAAGAGCAAGGCAATCTGTCCAAGCAACTCTTGAGTGATATTTTCTTTCCCGATAGCCCGAAGGGCTTGGTGTAACACCGGCATCAGTTTTCCTTTGAAAGCGAAGTTGTTTGCTACACCGTGTTTCAGACGTATGGTTCGATTGCCCACATTTATATCCCGAGCCGCCCCGTTGGTCAAAAACTCATAGTTTGTGGGCACTTGTGTCGTTAATCCAAGTTGATGTATTGCCGTGTTGCCTGTTGGCAGGATAACAGCGTGGTCGCGTTTGGCAATAGTACAAATCAATTCATCCACAGTGGGGAATAAGATACCCAGACGGGTTTTTACGGGTTTATAGTAAATACCCTGCGAGAGGCGAATTAGAATTCCCTCTTTTACAAGTTCGGAACAGACATTTCCCACATATTCGTCGTCATATTCTTTAAAAAAGTCACGAAATAGTATTGCTCCGTCTTTTCTTCTGATAATGCGCTCTTTAAGTCTCATTATTTAACTATAATAATGTGGGATTTTTTAATAATTTTTCCCACTTTTACGGCTGCAAAGATACGAAATATTTTTAATATGCACAAAAAAGGTGCAGTTTTACAACAAAACTGCACTTTTTTTAGTGTGATAAGAGGCAACGTGAGCGTTTTTACTTTATTACCAAGATGCGACGAGCGGGAAGAACGCCAATTTTGACAAGGTAAACGCCCGTGTTTGGAACATCAAACACAATGCGTTCATTATCTTCACGTTTGACAGCGAGTGTGCGACCAACAGCATCGAATAACGATACTGTATTCTGTCCCGCACCATCTACTACCAACCTGCCGTTGCGTTGATAAATTTTCACGTTAAGACCTTCCACTTCATCAATGCCTTCTTGGTTTATAAAAACGGTGTCGTGAATATAAACTGTGTCGTGTATTGGTATATAAGCTATTAGCGTATCATGTATGTTAAGATAGGTTGTGTCGTGAACAGGCACGTTTATGTAGGCGATTGCTGTATCATGTATGGTTTGATAAGTAGTGTCGTGGATTGTTGTTGTATCATGAATATACACGGCATAAAAAGTGGTGTCGTGTATGTATCTATCTACATACTGTATTGTAGTGTCGTGGATATAATTGTTCAGGTACGTGGTATCATGAATGTAAATCGTATCGTGTGGCAGGGGACCGCTGCCAAATGCGGCTGTAATTGTCTGACTTTGGGTAGCGACAAATTTTAATGGATTAACCTGTGAGCCGGTGCTCCAGCCTATAAAACTTGAGCCTGAAAAGGGGATTGCGGTAAGTGTTACGCTATCGCCTATCATATAGTTTCCACCGCCAGAAACTCCGCCACGTATGGCGTCGTTGACTGATGTTGTGATTGTGATACACCCGTCAGTTAAAAAGGCACTATACCTGCTCCAGACATTTGAATTCTGATAAAGTGATAATAATCCACATCCGACATAAATTCTTAATCTGGAACATTCCAATGCAAGAATGTAGTCGTTCCCAGCAGTATTTGTTGCGGGGGGATATCCTTTCATAATCATTGTTTCTAAGGGACAATTTTGAAAAGCGTGACTTCCCAATGAGGAGACACTTCTCCCGATTGATAAATAACTAATACGACATTGGTAAAAAGCATAATCTCCTATATAAGTGACCATATCCGGTATGATTACCCTAATAAATCTGAAACAACGGTTAAATGCATAATTTCCAATAGTAACTAGAGAATCCGAAAATGTTATTGAATTAAGTAAAGAATCATTACAAAATGCATAATTACCTATACTACGGATATTGTTTCCCATAGTCACAGAAGTGAGCCCGTCACATTCATAAAAAGCATAGTCGTCAATCCCCGTAACAGAATAGATGATATTTTGATATGTAACACTATCCGGTATTACAAGATTTCCAGCCGGTTTTGTGCCATTGTAATAATATGTTTTATCCCATTGACTATAATTATACTGTTGTTTGTATGTGACGACAGCATTGCCGTTTACAATTTTATAATACAATCTTTGTCCACTAGGTGCGACAGCGTAAAAATCGTAAGCACCGGCATTGTGGCAAAGCAGGATAAAGGCAATGCTTAAATAAATGGTTATTCGTTTCATTTTTGTATTATTTTAATATAGTGAATTTTGTTTTGATTTCTTCGGTGGACAGTGTGCTTTTTGTTACAAGTTCATCAATGTTTTCTTTCAACTGTGCAACAATATTTTCCACAAGTCGGATAAAAGGAATGGCATAAACGATGGTGCTTGTTTCTTTAGATTTATCAAAATAATCGCCAGACCATTTTTTATCAGCGAGTTTTACAATCTCATTGCTATCACTAACGTCAATTATGAATTTGTAGCCTTTTTTTGTCCCATCACTCTTCTTTTTACATATAGCGAGCCCTCCATGATGGACAAGTGCATTTCTTAATTCATTTATTGCATATCTTTGATTATTAGACAACACACTACCTTTTAACGCCTCAATTATTCGTCCTTTGTAAAACAATGTTCCCACTTGTTCCAAAACAATCAAGTAATTAAGCAGAGCATTAAAGATATCAGCCTCATCATTTGTTCTTCGTCCATCGCCTCTTAAATCAAATTCAAGACGTGTGTAAGGTTTATCTTCATGGTAGCCACAACTATTCCGAGCATTTTGCAAAGAGAGCACCATAGTGCTTACCCGTGAGTTGTCTTTGCTAATGCCTAAAACGAGTTCGATTATTCTTTTTTTCTCATTTACTTCACTTTGCGCCATACATTTTAGCATTTTCAGGTTTGCAAAAGTACTCCTATTTATCTATTAAAACCTTGCCTAATGTGGGCAATTAGCCCAAAGTGGGCAGGATTAGAGCAGTTTTGAGTAGTGGCTAAAGAAATCTGTTCCAAGGGCTTTGCTGATATTAAACAACTGCTGTGTGTCCATAGTCTGCTTGAGAAAAATCTTGTTCACGGTGCGGATATTCACACCTATTTTGTCGGCCAGCCACTCGTTGGTATGGCCTTGCCGGCGGAGTTCGTCGCGTATAAGGTTGCCTATGTGTATCTGCATAGTTGTTGCCGTTTGTGCGTCGGCTACCGGCTCCTCGTTATGTTCCCACAGCCGCAGACAAAAAAGAAGGCGAGCAATCTCGTCTCCTGACCGCGGTGTGGAAATACCTTAGAGAATAGACAAAATGCTCGCTTATCAACGAGCATCTGCTTTTGTCGTTCTCTAGGTACCTTTTTGAATTTTCCACTTTCAGGTCAGGTCGGAACAAACAGCAAACGCTTGGTTTGAATGTTTTATGTGCAACCACCAACTCTTGTGATTGCAGTTGCAAAATTACTATTTTTTTTCAAAACGACAAAATAAATGTCGGAAACCGCCAAGATTTTGAGAAAACCGCACTTCGGGGCAAAGTTAAACAACTAAACATCTTCACATCTTAACGCCTTAACGCCTTCACAAATAACTTTTCACTATTCACTAATTGTTCTCCGCACTTCGTGCTATCAAAAAATCCACTGGATTTTTTTTCATAACTATTCACTAAATTTTCGTATCTTTCCTCTAAAAAAACACGAATTGCCATATATTTCCTATGATTTAATTAATGGTAAATTCGTGATAATTCGTGTTTAATGAGAATGTTTTTTATTGGTCTGTGTTTAATTCGAGAATTTTGTGTAAATTTGCAAAATCATTAGCAACTTAATAAGCAAAGCGGATGAACACCCACAAAACCCACAAAACCACCAGTTTAGGCAATGCTTCGGCTTTTCGCAAAGCAATAGTCCCGATAATTGCGAAATACGAATTCCGCCAACTGTCCGAGGAAGAAATCGAGGAGTTGGTACTGAACAACAACAACTCCAGAAAATGGAATAACATCTTCGTTGCCGGCAATTTCAACACCTCACTGCTTTATAACAACTTCTTCGACGGAATTGTATTTATTGTCGGATTGGAAGAAAAGACACTGAAACACAACGGATTATCCTACCCTACAAGCATCACTAACAGCACCGTTTCAAACTGTTTTTTGGGCAAAAACGTGTCGCTGCATGGTGTCGGCCGTCTGTCTAACTACGTTATCGGCGACGAGTGCATAGTGGCAAACACCGACGAAATTATTGCTACGGACAATGCCACCTTCGGCTGCGGTGTGGAGATACAAGCCATGAACGAAGGCGGCAACCGCAAGTTTGAAACTTTTCCCGACATACTCCCCGCCGACGCTTACCTTCAATGCAAATATCAGGGCAACAGTAAATTACAAGACGCTTTACGCAAGATAAACCAAAAAGAATGCCAGTCACGTCCCTTATACGGAACAATAGGCTCCCACTGCCTTGTCCGCAATGTTAACTGCATAGAAAACAGCCATTTCTATGAATTCTGCACCATCGAAGGGGCAACCCATATTTCAAACGTTACCGTAAAATCATCGAAAAAAGAGCCGTCGCTTGTCGGCTTTGGAAGCATTGTGGAAGACTCTGTTGTCGGCTATTCGTGCAAAGTGTTGGAAAATAGTATTGTACAAAAAGTTGTGCTTGGCAGCAATGTTACCATAGAACACGGCGCAAGGGTGATAAACACTATGGTTGGCGACAACTCCACCATTGCCTGCTGCGAAGTGCAGAACAGTATGCTGTTCCCCTCGCACCAACAGCACCACAACAACTCTTTCCTTATCGCCTCTACCATATTGGGACAGAGCAATATAGCCGCTGGTGCCACCATCGGTTCCAACCACAACAGTCGCACCGCCAACGGCGAGATAGTGGTCGGACGCGGTTTCTGGCCGGGACTCTGCAGCAGTTTCAAACACACAAGCCGTTTCGCATCTTTCGTGCTTGTGGCCAAAGGCGACTATCAGCACGAACTTAACGTTCCACTGCCTTTCTCGCTGGTAAACAACAATTTGCACACCAACGAGCTGGAGATTATGCCTGCTTTCTGGTGGCTTTACAACATGTACGCCCTCGAACGCAACAACTACAAATTCCAGCATCGCGACAAACGCGTGGTAAAACGGCAAAATATTGAGACACAGATTTTTGCGCCTGACACCGTGGAAGAGATAATCGTGGCGCGCGCACTGCTCGAGAAATGGGTGGGCCAAGCCGCCACAGAGGGTTTGGAAACACGGATTTCGATTTCCAAACTGATGGAAACAGGCCGCCAAATGCTTCTTTCGAAGCCAAAAAAAGTAGGCAAACTTGACATCTTTGCCGAAGGCATGGAAAACAGCCGTCGTAAAGTGCGTATACTGAAAGCGAAACAAGCCTACGACGCCTACGGCGACATGCTGCTCAACTATGCGGTGTCCACAATTTTGCAATGCCAGAAAAACCACTCGTGGAAATCCGTGTCGCAGCTGCTGCAATCGGGACGTATTAACGAATGGGTGAATCTCGGCGGCCAGCTCATAGCCCGTCCCGATTTCGACACCCTTTGCAACGACATTGTTTCGGGCAGACTGGATTCGTGGAAAAAGATACACCAACGCTATGAGAAACTTTGGGAGGATTATCCGCAACAGAAATGCCGCCACGCCCTTGCAGTGCTCGCTCTGCTCAACGGCGAAAAGGAAATTACAAAGAACGACTGGGACGGTTTTTTGAAAAAGTTCCTCGAAATACAGGAATACATCTCATCGCAAACCCTGCTTACCAGCAGCAAAGACTACAAAAATCCGTTCTACTGCTCCACCTACGACACCCACGAAGAGAAGGAAGCCAACCTTTGCCTCCCCTTCAATGACGACATCGTTCTGGCAGCGATAGCACGCTTTCAGGATTATTCAAAAAAAATAGGAAAATAACATAATAAAATCAAAAAATAGCAGTTACCACATTACATTTTTTTCCACCACACCATGCAAAACGTAGAAGTATTAATAGAAAACACCCACGAGACCATCGCCGTCCCGTGCGGCACACCCATTTTGGACATAGCCAAACAATACCGGCACATAGCACAATATCCAATAATAGGGGCACTGGTAAACAACAAAATAGAAGACCTCAACTACTGCATATACACCCCACGCACGGTGCAATTTTTCGACCTCTCTGACAAAACCTTCGGCTACCGAGTGTATATCCATTCGTTGGCCTTTATGCTCTACAAAGCCGTGCGCGACATCTATCCCAAAGCGCAACTTGATGTGGTTCAGTCGCTTACCAACGGCTATTACTGCACCATAACCAATGCCGACGACAACCAAGTGGACATCGCCGCCAACGTGCGTAAACGTCTGATGGAACTTGTGGAGGCCGACCTGCCTTTTACAAGTGTTCCCACCAATATGGCTAAAGCTCAGGAGATTATCGACGCCACCGGAAACGAAGAAACCAGCAAACTCCTTGCCAGCGTAAGCCAGCTCTACACCACCATCCAGCGTATCGGTGACACCCCGCACAAAATCAACTGCAAACTCGTTCCCTCCACTTCGTATCTGAAACTGTGGGATTTCCGTATTTTCAGCGACGGATACCTGCTGCAGTTCCCCAATTTCGAAAACCCCTCGTTGCTCAGCCTGTATAAAGAAACGCCTCGTATGTTCAACATTTTCAAGGAACACCACGACTGGCGCAAACTCCTCCACATATCGTTTGTAAACGACCTCAACAAAGCTGTGCGCGAAGGCAGAGCCGTTGACGTGATACATGTGTCCGAAGCCCTGCACGAAAAGAAATACTCCACCATAGCCGATGCCATACACCAGCGTCGCGACAATGTGAAAGTGGTGCTATTGGCCGGCCCATCGTCGTCGGGAAAGACCACCTCGTGCCGCCGGCTGGGAGTGCAGCTGTCGGTACTCGGATACGACGTTCAGCAGGTGTCGCTCGACGACTATTTCATCGACCGCGAAAAGACCCCCCGCCAGCCCAACGGCGACTTCGATTTCGAAGCACTCGAAGCATTGAACATCCCTCTGCTCAACGAGCATCTGCTGCAATTGTCGGAAGGCCGCGAAGTGGAGATACCCACCTACAATTTCATCAAAGGAAAAAGCGAATTCCTTGGCAAAAAAATTAAACTGGGCAAAAACAGCATACTTATCATGGAAGGCATCCACGCCCTCAACCCCAAACTCACCGAGCAGGTGCCCGACGAAATCAAATTTAAAGTGGCCGTTTCGCCTTTCACACAAATATCCATCGACAACCAAAACCTGATACACACCTCCGACAACCGTATGATACGCCGCATTGTACGCGACTACAATTTCCGAGGCTACTCGGCATACGAAACCCTCAAGCGCTGGGGCAGCGTGCGCGACGGCGAACGCAAACATATCTTCCCCTATCAGGAAAACGCCGACATTTTCTTCAACTCTGGTCTGCTTTACGAACTCGGGGTGCTAAAAACCTACGCCGAACCTCTACTGGAACGAGTGCCACAAGACAAACCCGAATACGCTGAGGCTCATCGTCTTAAAAACTTTCTCGCACTTTTCGAACCTATCTCGCCAAAACACATACCCCCAACATCCATCATGCGCGAATTCCTCGGCGACAGCAGCTTCGAATATTAAACCTTTTAGTGAAAAACATGTCAAAAGATACTAAAAAAGGCACTTTTTGGCACCTCAGGACACCCTGTCATTGTATGAAATGGCTGCAAAAAGGGAATTTTGTACAATAAGCCGCATATTTCATACATTTTACAACTTTTGATGACGAAACAGCAAATTTTTGTTGTATCTTTGCAAAATCAAATTAGAAAACAAATAAATTATTAACCCTAAAAAAATCAACATTATGGACAAAACAAAAATCATCATCGCAGCAATCCTCGGTGTGTGCTTCACACTGGCTTTCGTGTTTGTAGGCTCCTACATCTACAAATCGAAAAAACCGCCCAAAACCGTCTCGGTTATCGGTCTGGCCGAAAAGGACTTCACCTCCGACCTCATCGTGTGGGACTTCAGTTTCAACGCACAGGACATGAATCAGAAGACAGCCTACGCCGCTGTGAAAAACCAAACCAAGATAGTGAAAGATTTCCTCGCCGCCAAAGGTATCGACACCAAAGAAACTCTTTTCAAAGCCATCAACACCGAAAAAGAGTACGACTACTACTACGACAAAGAGGCCGAACGCTCGTTCTCCAAATTTGCAGGCTACAAAATCACCCAGAGCGTGCGTGTGGAATCCAAAAACGTTGAAACAGTGGAAGAGGCTTATCGCGAAATCTCCGAGCTTCTGGACAAAGGCGTTGACGTTGACGCCAGCAGCCCCGACTACTACTACACCAAACTCTCCGACCTTAAGATAGAGATGCTTGCCAAGGCATCCGAAGACGCCAGAACCCGCGCCGAAACCATTGTGAAAAACGCCGGCGGTAAAATCAAAGGTCTGCAGTCGGCCAACATGGGCGTGTTCCAGATTACAGCCCCCAACTCCTCCGACGAGGACTACAGCTGGGGCGGTACTTTCAACACAAGCTCCAAGGCAAAACGCGCTAGCATCAACATGCGTCTTACCTATCTGTTGAAATAAACTGCTGATAATCAAAAACCAAGATATTTTTTCATAAAAAAGACACTTTGCATACTTTTGTTTGGAAAAAATATTGTATCTTTGTGGAAAGATTTGAAAAAAGCATAGAATCGTAAATAATTAAAAACGTAATAATTAGAAGTAATATGGAGATTATAGGAAAATTGATGCAGATTTTGCCCAAACAAAGCGGCGAAAGTGCAAGAGGCACATGGGTTAGAGGCGGTTTTGTTATAGAAACACAGGAGCAGTACCCTAAAATGGTGGCTTTTACCATGTTCGGTGAAGACAAGGCAGCCATGATAGAAAGCATACCCGTAGGCACACAAATCAACGTGCATTTCTCGCCCGAATCGCGCGAGTTCCAAGGACGCTGGTACACCGACCTGCGCTGTTTCAGAGTTGACACTTTTGTTCCGGCACAGCCGGCACCGGGTTTCCAGCAACCGGTAGCACAGCCAACGGCAGCTCCTCAGCAGCCCGCTCAACCTGCACCCGACTTTGCCTCGGCACCGCAACAGCAGGCTCCGGCAGCCGACACACAAATGGCTGTGGACGACGACCTGCCTTTCTAACAGAGACAGAATTTTTCTGATAGATAAAAAAACACCCCTTTTTCGGGGTGTTTTTTTTGTTGGTGGCCGACAATATAATAGAACATTTTTCCAATCCGCAAAGTAATAAACCCAGCCCGCTTTCGTTATAAATATGATGTCAAGTAGGTTATTATATACAAGCAGGATTACAAATCCCTATACTAAAGTGTGTCGGATTACAAATCCGACACGACGGGTGAAAAAAAACAACATTAAGGCAATTGCTTTGTTAGTATTTATACTAATGGCATTTTCTATCAATGCACAAAAGCAAATAACATTTAAGCATAGCGGTTGGACAGACAAACCCATGATAACTATTGAGATATATCCATCACAAAACGATAGGGATAGTTTAAGTGATAAAGAACATTTGACCCATCAGTATTTTGTAAAGGAAAGTCTGTTTGACTCTTTGTATTATTATATCAAAAATAACAAAATAAAACCTTTATCTAAGAATGATATGAAAAAACACTGTTTTGGACAATATTCATTGTCTTATATATACGAAACAGAATCTTATAAGATAATAGTTTCGTGGGAAGATGCGATATTGTTTTTTGAAGGAATGTTGCCGATGATAAAAAATATTAGTTTTATTTTTGATGGTCATAAGTATAAAGATAATTGTTTTTTATATTATGACATAGAAGATGGAATTTTAAGTAGAATAAAAGGTTGTCACCGCTATCAAATAGAAAAGGATTAAAAAAATCAACTCAAAGTTCAAGGTGAAGCAACAATTACATGCCAAACACATACGCCACATATAACCCCTGCAACCCCACTGGCAACAGCCCCAACCAAACGATTTTTGCAAAAAATCGGTGGCGCGGTGGGCCGAACATTTTTCCAATCCGCAAAGCAATAAACCCAGCCCACTGCCGTTATAAATATGATGCCAAGTAGGTTATTATATACAAGCGGGATTACAAATCCCTATACTAAAGTGTGTCGGATTTTTATGGTTCTACGCTTCGCTATCGAAAAGTCCACTGGACTTTCCTTCACCTTCGGCTCATTGCCATTGGCAATAAATCCGACACGACGGAAAAAGCTTGTCAAATAAGAAATAAAATCGTAACTTTGCAGTGACGTTTTGTTCGCTTTTTGTTCACCGGACTTCGCAAAAAAACGAATATAATGACTATGAAATCAAAAATAATGTAAAATTAGAAGTCCCCTTAATTTTTAAAATAGATATAATGAGAAAAATACCTGTATTTATCGCTTTTATGCTATTAACTAGAGTCTTATTTGCCCAGAACAAATACAACCAAATCGATTCAAATGGTCTTAAACAAGGACTTTGGGTATCAGACTATCCAGCAGAACGTGTGGAAACGAATTATTATAATGGCCAACGTCATGGTATCTGTGTGGCTTATTCTCGAATGAGCAATAAAATATCTTCAATAGGTGAGTTTAGAAACAATGTTATGTCAGGAACTTGGTATATGTTTGACGATTATGGGATATTGTTGTATAAAGTTGTGGACATTGTTGAAAATAAAGATAATTATTCTTTCGCAGACGGAACACATTATTATGGTGGAAAGCCAAAACACAAGGCACATTTCGTTAATTATTATCCCAATGGAAATGTTGAATCGGAAGGCATAATTCTTTTCAGCGATTCTTTTGAATCAGAAAGCAGTCAATACGGCATGTGGAATTATTATGATGACAAAGGTAATCTGATAAAATCTGAGGAGATAAAGGGCGTGAAGAGAGTTATGGAGAAATAACACCTTTATAGTATGAAATAAATCCGACACGACGGGAAAATATTAGTTATTAAGTTATGAAAAAAAAATGTAATTATTTTGTTTATCTAATTCTGTTCGTTTGTCTAACCCTCTCGTACAAAAGTGTTTTATGTCAATCTATCCTTCCCAAAATATTACACATGGACAATATTGGCATTAATGACACCCTTTTCACACAAAATCTGCATTATAGCATTTACAAATTGGCCGATCTATATGAATACTATTATATACAGTACCCCTCTGTTGGTATGGATTTCCAAAAGATACCCATGTATGCCACGGATGATATACCGGAAATATACAAATGCTATCTAACGGAACATGCATCAATGTTCACATTTAAGGTTTCCAAAGGTTCAATTGATGATACTTTATTTTCATATTATAATGGAGAATTTTTTGGATATTACTTTATGATTCCATATTGGAAATCACCCCATGACAACAATGGAAATGCCTCTTTGTATCCAGAATCGTTTTTTTATGATACGAATAAAAAAAGAATGTTTCTTTCGGATAGTCTGAGTTATAGTTTACAATTACAGATTAACCAAGTGCTGAAAGATAATTATTTAAAAGCAAAAGAAAATGACAAGACTGAATCAATCTCAAATTATAGATATGTATTTTTTGAATATGATTATGGAGAAAAGCCCCATCTCATAGATTCGGGAATAAATGCAACCACATGTATTAATTTGAGTTCTGAATACATAAAAGAATTTCAGCATGTACTAAAAGATTTTTGTGAAAAGAACAATTGTAGCAGAATAAGGTTCTCCTGTCGTGTGCCTATTTGTGATTAAAGCTCATAGATAGCAGATAATCAGAACATAGTCGCAAATATGAAATCAACTCGTAAAATACTAGCACATTCCGCCCACCGCCTCGACAGCGTGATTTACAGCGACAGCACCCTGCCCACCGTTTACCGATACAACTATGCCGGACGCGTGGCGACGGTGCTGGATGAGAGTGGCCGCATGGACTACCGCTACGGCAATGCCCCCAACGAATAACTTTACCGCTTTGGTGCGGAAAATACTAACGTTAAATATTAATAGTATGAAAAATATAGTTTGTTTTGTGGTTTATATTACCACTCTAATATGTCTGTCTTTTGCACAAAATACAGATACTAATAGTATGTGTGAGGGGTGTAAAATAGTCCATATTGATTCCGTTGGCAATTACTATGTTTTATATGCTAAAAAAACTGATAATAAATATAAAATATTAGTGAAGAAAAAAAACAACAATTGTAGAAATGTTGTAATAGGTCAATTTTATAATATTGTTTTGTCCCCACCATTTATCGAAACAATCGGTTGTTATCACAACAACATCACCTATCTTGAAACTGGCGAAGTGATAATTGAAAAAGGATGGGGGAGACTATATTTTGGGTTCAACATAGAGGGGCTATGTTATAAAGATATGACACTTGCCGCTGTTAATGATTCTTTGCAAGAAGAAATAGAAAAATTGCAAAATACCTCTAATAGTAATCAAACCCAAAAGGGGAAAAAAAGAAAAAAAACGGACAAACACGGTTGGTCCAAATTGTCAAAAGAAGAAATGATAAAGAGAGATACCATGACATATTATTATGAAACAAATCCATTGATTGAAGAATAATTTTGACTTTTATCTCAGTAAAAATAAGCTATGACAAATTTTCCCAATACAAGGTATCCCCACTTCTCCATCACCGAGGAGCTCTACCGCTTTGGCGCGGACGGCAATTTGCCTTTCTAACAGAGACAGAATTTTTCCGATAGATAAAAAAACACCCCTTCTTCGGGGTGTTTTTTTTGTTTTTGTCCCTGCTCAAACTCATTTTCTCAGTTCCCAGAACGCCACCGCCGATGCCGCCGCCACGTTCAGCGAGTCCACCCCGCGGCTCATGGGAATTTTCACCACATAATCCGCCTGTCGCAGCACTTCTTCGGAAAGTCCGTCGCCTTCGGCACCAAGTATTATCGCAAGTTTGTCCCTGCCTTTCAGTTCGTCGTCGCCCAAGGCAATGGAATTGTCGGCAAGGGCCATGGCCACAAGGGAAAACCCCTGCTGTTTTAGCTCCGAATAAGAATCGATGAAAGTCCACGGCACCTGAAAAACAGTGCCCATACTTACGCGGCAGGCGCGGCGCACCAAAGGGTCGCAGCAGGTGCGGGTAAGCAGCACCGCATCGATACCCAAGGCTGCAGCCGAACGGAAAATAGCACCAACGTTCTCAGAACTGGCCAAAGTGTCGAGCACAGCCACACGTCGGGCATCGCGCAACACCTCGGAAACCGACGGCAAGCATGGCCTGCGCATGGCACTCAATATACCTCGGCTGAGGTCGTAGCCCGTAAGCTGGCGCAAAACTTCTCGCGAAGAAGCGTAAACGGGCACCGAGGGCTGCAATTCGGCCATCTGGGTGTCCAAAAACTTGTCCTCGCACAAAAACGACACAGGCTCCAGTCCATGTTCCAATGCAATGCGTATAACCTTGATACTCTCGCAGATAAAAATGCCCTCCTCGGGATGGAGTCGATTTTTAAGCTGTGCCTCTGTCAAACTGCGGTATGGTGCAAGTTCCTCGCAGTCAATATTTTTTATCTCAATAACATTCATCGAAACCAAATTTCGTTGCAGTAGTTACTTTTCGAAACAGCTTTGCAAAAATACACAAAAAATTTGATTTTACTGGGATGCGAACAAGAATATCCATGGCATTCTTGCAAACGTTGTCCTTTTAAAAAAACTATTTAGGTGAAAAACAGACACTCCGAATATTTTAAAACAAATTATGCGAAAAAAAATTTTTTTTTCAAACATTTTTTCAGTACATTTGTAAATTCAAAAAAGAAGTGTAACATTTTTATAAATATCAAATTATGAGAAAGTTATTTATAGTTTTAATAGCTGTTTTATTGGCTAACGCAACTGTTTTCGCACAAAAAACCGTAGCCAAGGAAGAGGTTCTGAAGAATTATCTCACCGATTTTGAGAAAAACTACCCCGATGTGAAGGACGTGAAATGGGTGATGTACGACTCCCTCAACTACGAAGCCACTTTCACCACCGATGACGTGCGCCAGCAAATTCTTTATTCAAACAAAGGCACCGAAAAACGTTGGTATGTTGAACCCGAATACACACCCAAAGCCATAAAAGACACTCTGGCCAACAGCTACAGCGGATACAAAGTGAAACATGTGTGCATTGTGGAACTCCGCGGCAAAATGACCTACCAAGTGCGTATATACAAAAAAGGCGGTCTGTTCGGCAGAAAACAGAAAGACCCCAAACAACTCAACTTCGAGACAAACGGCAAATTTATCGACGTTATCAGTTTGTAAATCTGTAATATAAAGATAATAATTACGAGCCGTTTGCGATGCAAACGGCTCGTAATTTTGTAAATCACCACCTATGGCCAAGAAAAAGAAATACTACGTGGTTTGGGAAGGCACGGAGACCGGCATTTTCGACAGTTGGGACAAATGCCAGAAAAACATCAAGGGCGTCAAAGGCGCGAAATACAAAGCCTTCGACAGCGAGGCCGAGGCCCGTGCGGCTTTTCAAAAAAACTATTGGCAGGTGGTTGGCCAGCAAAAGACGGAAACCGCCAAGCCATTGTCCGCCAACGCGGGAATTATCCTTGACAGCCTTGCCGTGGACGCGGCCTGCAGCGGCAATCCCGGAGTGATGGAATACCAAGGCGTGCGTACATCGGACAAATTTCAGATATTTCACAAAAAATTCCCCGTGGGGACCAACAACATAGGCGAGTTTCTGGCCATTGTGCACGGACTTGCGTATATGAAAAAACACGGCTTCACCCAACCCATCTACAGCGACTCCGTGAACGGCATGGCGTGGGTGCGACAGAAAAAATGCAAGACCAAACTGCCACGCACACCCGAAACCGAAGAACTGTTCCAATACATCGAACGGGCCGAGAACTGGCTGAAAACCAACACTTGGGACACCCAGATACTGAAATGGGACACCGACAACTGGGGCGAAATTCCCGCCGATTTCAACCGAAAGCACTGATACCATGAGAATTGCGTCAAACCGCATCTGCGACATCGAGCGTTTCGCCTACAGCGAACTCGAAGGTATTTACCCGCAGGAGGAGATTCGGGGATTTCTGCGCCTTCTGTTCGAAGAATATCTCGGCTGGGACCTCACCACATGGCTCCTCTCAAAACAAAAAACCATAAACCAAAGCGACCTGCTGAAGATAAACTTCGCCATAAAAGACCTGAAACGTCACCGCCCGATACAGCACATCCTCGGCAAAGCCGACTTCTGCGGGATGACGCTTGCAGTGAACAAGGACGTGCTGATACCGCGTCCCGAAACGGAAGGACTGGTGGAGTTGGCCAAGAGCAACCTGCAGTCGCCACAACGCATTCTCGACCTCTGCACCGGCAGCGGGTGCATAGCCATAGCCTTGGCAAAAGTTTTTCCCAATGCCGAAATCACTGCCGTGGATATCTCGGAAAAAGCCCTCGGAGTGGCGCAGCAAAACGCATGGAATCAGAAAGTTACGATTAATATATTACAAGCCGACATCCTCAACAATGACCTCGCCGAACTGCCTATGTTCGACACCATTGTGAGCAACCCGCCTTATGTGCGTGAGCAGGAGAAAGCGGCTATGCAGCCCAACGTGCTCGACTACGAGCCTCATCTTGCCCTGTTCGTCCCCGACAACGACCCGCTGCTTTTCTACCGCCGCATTGCCGAAACAGCACATAAACATCTTGTTCCCAACGGGTTACTTATTGTAGAGATTAACGAAAATCTCGGCGAGGAAACTGCCGGACTGCTGCGTGCCAAAGGCTTTGAAACTTCGCTGCACAACGACTTCAAAGGAAAGACACGGTTTGCGGCGGGGAGAAGGGAGTGAATCGTTCTTTTAGCCAAAGGCACCTCTGCCTTATTTCCATTTTTCCATAACAAACTCTTCGATATTAGCTGGTGTTATCTCTTTGAAAGTGGCATCGGGATAGGCTTGAGCAAAGAAACACAAAAAGGTGTTTTCGATATATTCCGCAAATTTACCAAAATTTACGGAATCAATTCCTCAAATTTACCAAAAATCAAGGAATCAATTCCTCGATTTTACCAAAAAAGAGGACTTCCGCCATTGTTTGAAATCACCCTGCACAACGATTACAAAGGTTTACGGTGGGGAGAAGGGGGTGAAAGGTTTTATTTAATGCTTATACCATTCTTCATCAACAAATTACCCTATCGAGTATAATCACAGCAACAAAAACTCTCCCAAGAACAAAGCACTGTATCATCAAACAATAATCACACTCTCAAGAAAATCCCCATCATCGTTGAAAAAATAAAATTGTGGCGGCCCCACATAATTAGCATGCGTTTTATATGCGGCAATTACCCATTTATCACCCTTTCTCGACAGCCCGACAATACAAACATCCAAACCGTCCATATCTCTAATCTTCATCCACATCTTTACAGAATTTTTCATCCACCAAAAATGCTTTGGTTTTATTTCTTTAGTTAGTGTAATCGAATATGCCCACTCTCCGTTGGGATGAAAGCAAATGCGGGTGCTGTCGGTTGTAACAACAGTCCAACATTTTTTAGGTTTTGCGAGATACCATGTATATAGATGTGATTGTTCACACTTACCAAATTCGCACGACACTATGCTGTCCTTCATTCCGATTTTTTCAAGAAATACAACCGCTTTTCGTGGCAGTTCTTTGTTTTTGGAAGAAGATTTCGTTCCGCCACAACCCCAAAATACCAACGCCATTATTATCGCCACCGCGGAAAACATCCAGCGGAATTTCGGCAGCAAAAACGGAAAAATTGATTTTTTCTTCATTGTTGAAAATTTTTAATTTAACGCCTTATGGCGAAAGATATTGTACGAAAATTATCATTTTTAATATGCAAATCGTACAAATATTCAATAGTTTTTCGTACCTTTGCCAAAGAAAACCAACACAAAAACATATCTCAATATGGACGAAAGAATGATAAAATTTCAGGAGTCGGCTGAGTATATCAAACATAGAATCAGCGACATACCCTCCATCGCCATTGTGCTTGGCAGCGGTTTGGGCAAACTAGCGGACAAGATAGAAAATCCCGTGGTGATACCATACGGCGACATTCCAAATTTCAAAACTTCCACCGCCATCGGACACAAAGGCAACCTTATCTACGGAACCCTGGGCGGCAAAAAAGTGCTGGCAATGCAGGGACGTTTCCACTACTACGAGGGCTACACCATGCAGGAGGTAACCTTCCCGATGCGTGTGTTCGCAACACTTGGCGTGAAAACTGTTTTCGTGTCGAACGCTGCGGGCGGCGTCAACCCCGATTTCCGCGTCGGCGACCTGATGATAATAAAAGACCATATCAACATGCTGCCCAATCCACTGGTTGGCAAGAACATAGAGGAGATGGGACCGCGTTTCCCGGATATGACACACGTTTACAGCACCCGAATTCGCAAAATGGCATACAACATAGCTGAAAAACAAGGCGTTAAGCTGAAAGAAGGGGTTTATATAGCAGGTACGGGCCCCAGCTACGAAACTCCTGCCGAATACCACTATTTCACTGTTATCGGCGCCGATGCCGTGGGTATGTCAACAATCCCCGAAGTGATTGTGGCACGCCATTGCGGTATGGAGATTTTCGGTATGTCAGTGATTACCAACGAGGCACACTCGATAGACGAAAACACTTTCAACGACGGCGACGATGTGATAAAAGCCGCCGACCAGGCCGCCGACAAAATGACCGCTCTCTTTACCGAAATCATCAACCAACTGTAAGCAAGACACTTATACCATGCTTGAGAACTGCATACAACTGCGACACCATCTGCACCGACACCCTGAACTATCTGGGAACGAAGCAAATACACACAACACTATCGTCTCGTTCCTCGAAAGGCTGAAACCAACCAAACTATTCACCAACGTTGGCGGTTACGGCATTGTGGCGGTGTTCGAAAAAGCTGGAGCCAAACGTACTGTGGCTTTCCGTGCCGACATTGACGCCTTGCCGATAGACGAACGGCAGGACAAGCCTTATTCTTCTGATACCAAGAATGTTGCACACAAATGCGGTCACGATGGGCATACGGCAATCTTGCTCCGTTTTGCCGAAAAAATTGTCGAAAATCCTCCCGACTGCAACGTGGTGCTGATTTTCCAACCCGAGGAGGAGACGGGCAAGGGGGCAAAAAAAATTATGCAGACCGGATTGCTCCAAAGTCTGCATATAGATATAGTTTTCGGTTTCCACAATATCCCGCAACAGCCTCATACCATGATTGTTGTACGTCACAACACCTTTGCTGCGGCATCTGCGGGTTTTGTGGCAAAACTGAAAGGAAGGCAGACACACGCCGCACATCCCGAAAACGGTATCAATCCCGGACTTGCCGTTGCCGAGATGATAGAGAAATTCGACAGCTACAGCCGAAACCATTGTAAACCAGAGTGTTTCCAGCAGTCAACACTCATCTACACACGTCTTGGCGAGGTGGCCCTCGGCACTTCGGCTGGCGATGCGGAGATTATCTTCACACTGAGGGCTTTTTCCAACAAGGATATGGCTGAGATTCTGCACTTTGCCTCCACTACCCTATCGGAAATCGGCAGCAAATACCATTTGGAAACGAGTTACGAGATACAAGAGGACTTCCCTGCCGTGGAAAACGACAACGAACTCA
>Ga0247609_10001057_pt1 | contig 34542 bp, 26 predicted proteins | sample 172DNAGHGlowgp2_FD_193487 | JGI IMG/M metagenome (GOLD analysis project Ga0247609, IMG submission 193487) | Sheep rumen microbial communities from Palmerston North, Manawatu-Wanganui, New Zealand - 1728 DNA GHGlow gp2 | ecosystem: Host-associated > Mammals > Digestive system > Stomach > Rumen ... | reverse complement strand
AGTATATGATTTACCACATCTTAATGTTCATTTGAATGTTTTTGAACATGAGTCATCTGGATCAAATTCTGGTTCACAGAATTCATTACATCCATTAGGTCCCCATCATGCATGTGAAGTATCTGCAGGATCACATTCTTCTCAATTATTTTTAATTCAATCTCCACAGTACATTTTTTTACACTCATCTGAACAGTCATCCGATCCATCACATTCTTCTCATTCATCAACGATCTCATCTCCACAATATGGCTTAATCGCTGAACAGTCTACTCATACTCCTAATTCATCATTACATTTCCATGTCCATTTATGATTTGTACTATCATATTTAAAACTACCATATGTTCATTCTGTACATAAGTGATTTCATTCTGTAAGATTCGTAATTCTCTGTCCACTATAAGTAGAATTACATACAGCCTTTTTTACTGGATTACACTGTGCATTACATCATCCATCTCACCATCATGCATGGCTTGTATCTTCTGGATCACATTGTTCTCAAGAATCTTTAATTCCATCTCCACAATATGGCTTAATTGCCCAACAATCTACTGATGCTCCTAATACATTATTACATTTCCATGTCCGTTTATGATTTGTACTATCATATTTAAAACTACCATATGTTCATTCTGTACATAAGTGATTTCATTCTGTAAGGCTTGTGACTCTCTGTCCATGGTATGTAGAATTACATACAGGATCTCATATATTAATTGGAGTACATGATACTTTATCACATCATCCATTTCCCCATCATGTATGTGATGTATCTGCTGGATCACATTGTTCTCAAGAATCTTTAACTCCATCTCCACAATATGGTTCAATTGCAAAACAGTCTACTCACGCTCCTAATTCATTATTACATTTCCATGTCCATTTATGATTTACGGTATCATGATAAAAATTTCCGTATGTTCATTCCGTACATAAGTGATTTCATTCTGTAAGACTTGTAAGTCTCTGTCCATTGTATGTTGAATTACATACAGCTTTTTTTACTGGTTTACACTGTGCATTACATCATCCATCTCACCATCATGTATGTGACGTATCTGCTGGATCACATGTTTCTCAAGAGTCTTTAACTCCATCTCCACAATATGGCTTAATTGCAAAACAATCTACTCACGCTCCTAATTCATTATTACATTTCCATGTCCATTTATGATTTGTACTATCATATTTAAAACTACCATATGTTCATTCTGTACATAAGTGATTTCATTCTGTAAGACTTGTGACTCTCTGTCCATTGTATGTTGAATTACATACAGCTTTTTTTACTGGTTTACACTGATCATTACATCATCCATCTCACCATCATGTATGTGATGTATCTGCTGGATCACATTGCTCAGATTCCCAACTATCTCCTGGCCCAGCAATATCCAAAACTCAATCTCAACATCGGGTAATTTCATAATATCCACATTCTGTATGTGTTGTATTCGTACCTCAATCTACATTGTATGTAACATTATATTTTACCAAAAGATTTCCCATATTTCTCTGTGGAGGTAATTTACGTACTTCATAGTCATTAGAAGTAATAATCCAATATGGTTCTGTTCTGGCTGGGAGAACTCATTTTCTATTTCTTAAATCATCTGTTGTATAGAAAAAACCATTTTCTGTTTCAACGCTACTGTCATTATAATCACACTGTTCTTTGATTTCATAAGACAATCCTTTTATATAATTTGTACCACCTCTAGCATAAAAGTAGTCATCTAAGCTATATTTATGTTCAAATCTTAATGAATCATAAAACGTAGAATCCGAAGGACAACTGCTATCAGAAATTGGTGGCTTTGTACACTGTGCAGCAGAAGCTATCGCTGGTATTGTAATCAACGATACAATTAATCACGATAAGATTTTACCTTTTCTCATATTAAATACATTTATGCAATAAAAATATATTTTATTTAAATTGTTTTACCATCAAAGATCTATATCACCTCATCATTCATCTCAGTTTCCTGCGTGTGGATCTGTTTTGACTGGTGTTGTTCAGTCTGGATGTGTATCATCGATTTTACCTTTATCATGTTTTCCTGTTTCTGTGTAACTTTCTTCATCATCACCCTGTTCTTCTCCTAAAGTTACACTAATACCTGTTCCTAATCTTAAACTAGAATTAATAGATCTTACACTTCACTCTCTCAAATTTGTTCCTTCCCATACACTAGAATTAAAATCTAAATGTGCTCCATCATCAGTTTCTACTGAGATATCAGTAAGCACAACCGTATGATTCACACATTGAGTAAAGTATCCAAATTCCATTCATGCACTCAATGTCACCTTTCTTGTTATACCATTTTTATCCTTAATGTCAAGTGTAAGTTTTCATTTTTCTCCATCTACATTGAATTCTTTGATGTCGAATTCACCTTCAAAATTTAGGGCTTTTTTAATAGGATTAATCAAAGCTTTATTGTTTGCAAATTTTTCCATGGCACGTTTATGTATTGTATTTTTTGCATTTTTCAAAGCTTCAGATTGAAATTCTGAAGAATTTAAATCCATCATTTCTTGATAAATTTCAGGATTGAATAATGGTCTTTCTGGATCAGTTTTATCTCATAAGTTAAATCAAACTGTGTTATTCAATTGCTCTGCTTTAGTATGTGTAACTTTAAATTTCGTTAAATTGTGCGTTCTGTAATCTTTTGACGCTTTGATTAAAGCTAAATATGCATCTCTTGTAGCTGGATCATCTTTAAAATAATCTTCAATTGTCTTTGAAATTCCTATTTCTCTACTTGCAATAATTTTCGACATTCATTCAGCTCACTCTCTTGGGAATGTATACTCTCCATTTTTTCAAACTACTCTCGTAGATCTCGCAAAAATATTATCGATTGACATCAATGCTTGTCAAAGAGCTGCTCAATCTAATTGATTAAGAGTGTCTAGTGCTTTCTTAAATCCATTATTATTTGCATCTAATTTATAATCTTTTATTAATCTTTCAAAGATTGGTACTATAGCTTTCTTTGCAGCCTCATAATCTGCTCCTTCTTTCTTTGTCATAGCTTCGTTAAATGCCTTATATTCTGGCCATGGTTTATGTTTTACTTCATGCAAAGCTCTTGGATCTTTTATTTTCAATACTTCTGTATATACTCCTGTCGCGATATCCTTCGCTCTTTGATCGATCATATCTAGATTAGATTTATATTCTATTTCTACTCATCTTCAGTCTGATCCAGCTTCTGGTTTACCAATCGTTCGTTTTCACTCACTATTTAACTTCATAATGATTTTTATTTTTTTATTTTTATCAACAGCTTTCATAGCTTCTATTAATTTCTGTTTTTGTTCTTCTGATAATTTAGAAAAATCAAAATTCTGAATTGGATCTCATGGCAATGCCAATTTTTTAATATCATTCAAAACTTGATCCAAAGTTTCTATTCTGTATAAATCAGCATTATCACCTAGTTCTAATATATCGTTATAATTAATTTCTCATGTTGTAAACCATGATTCTCTCGCTGTATCTAATTTTATAAAGTTTTCTCATTTTTTTCATCAGATAATTATTTCTTTTGATTGTGAAGCCGTTCCTATTTGTCTCCTTGCAGCCATTGGAGTTTCCAAATGAAGAAGAATATTTCAATCTTTATCTTTTTTCATTTTTCACTCTAATTTTTCATTCACATTAACCATATAAGCAATAGATTTTGGAATAACAATAAATCCGTTTTCTACTCTTAATCATTGATTTTCTTCAAATCATGCTTCTTTATTAAATGCATTTATTAATTCTGGTGTCCATCCATCTGGATATTGATGGTCTATACCATATTCTTTTCACCATCTATCTCCACGTCCATCTAAATCATGTTCTGTGATATAATTCTCAGCATATATACCCCACGCAGGTGTTCATACAACCCAAAATCCTCAAATTCCGTATCATGATTCATAAGCGCTTTCTGTAACTTCTTTTTTTCTGTTTTCTGACCATGATTGTTCGTATTGCTCTGCAACTCACTGTGCAATTGCATATTTTACTCATGGTTGACTAAGATCCTTATTATTATAAGGTGCCAACATTCTAAGCATTCCATTCACTACATTTTCTCTATCTTGTTCTTTTATATCTTCCTGACTTTCTACTAAATCCTTTATAATTTTCTTTACCTCTGGTTTAGTTATATCAATTATATTTCCAGTTTTTTCTTTAATTTGATCCAATAAATTCCACATTATTACTTGCTCAAATTTTCTACCCTGGAATTTTGCAGCTTCATTTATTCATTCTGCTTTATTCCATTCATCATGCCATCATAAATAAGCTGTATCAGTAAGTATATTATATCATGCATCAAATCCATAATGACGAACTGTTCATGTATCCAATTTTATTTGTTTTTTATCAGCTGTAAGATGTAGTCATACACTAGCAAATACATCTTTCTTTCATGACACTATTGGCAAAAATACTCATGCAGAAAGACCTGGTGTCATTGTCCAACCCTTTCATACATCAAAAGTTTTGCTATATGAAACACTCAATCAAAGCACAACTCAATCACCTCTAACTTGTGCTCAAGTTCAGATTTGTAGTCATTTAGCCCAGTCTTCAAATGATAATGTTGATCATACTCATATTCCAAGTTTATAGTTATCATACAAACATGAAGCTAAAGATGCTTGCAAATCTGCAAAATTTTGAATATTTACATTATCTTTTCATTTGAGAAGTTCTTTATAATCTTCTAAGAATGCCTTTTCTTTTAATATTCTTCATGCTTCAACAAAGGCTTCTTCTTTTATTTTTCATTCTTCTTCAATTTTAGCCAAATCTTGTCATTCAACTCATTTAACTCCTGATAATAATGCATATAAATCTTGTTCAGGATCATTGATAACGTTTTGTAATAAAAGAATTAATCAAGTATGACCGCTTTTGATATCTGCTTCAATTGTTTTTGGATCGAATAAGGCATCAGGTAAATAGGTAATTCTTAATGTATTTTTTACCAATTTTGCATATTCTACTAGATTAGATAGCGCTTTTTCTTTTCAAACTTGACGAAAGATTTCTAAAAATTGAACTCATGCTTTAGATCATCCAGCGATAGCATCTGCTACATTAATTTCTCTATCGTTATTTAGATTCGCAAGAATTTGTTCAATACTATTTTTTTCAAAATATTCTGGTTTCTTTTCTGATAATCTAGTTGCACTTGTAAAATCTGTTATTCCAAGACTTTTTGCAATTTCATAAAGTTCTGTATTTGTTGATCAAAGTTTTTCTCCATTTTCATATCATTCTTTTCTCTCAGTCTTTTTATCCTTTTCTGCTTGTTCTATTATAGGCTTAAAATAATTAACTGCTTGTTCTACTCATCCCTTTTTCTCTATAGCTGTTAGTACACTTAAATAGATAGCATGTTGATCCTTAGCATCATTATCTAATGTCTGTGTTTTTATGTAAAAACTTCAAACTTCCATAATTTTGGATATACAATTTTTTAATTGCTTATAATTTACATCATTCGTACCTTTCTTTTTAAATCCATCTAAATCCATTCAATGGCTTTCAAGTACTGCTACATAAGTATCTATAGTTGAGTTTGTATTTAATCTATTATCATGCAAAGATTCCATCAAAACCATTTCTGGAGCTTTCCCATTTTTTGTTGGAATTCTATTTGCAGCTTTTAAGAAATCATTAATTGCTTCTCTATCAACTTTTGATGGTCTATCTTCTTTTAGGCTAAAAATTGGCAAAATAGCAAGTCATTTCAATAACCATGGAGTCTTTCTAATATCCCATAAATATTCAGGTAAATCATTTGATAAGAAATTTCTATTTTGTCTTTCACTCATAGTTTCAGTAGTAGTATTAGCATTATCCAAAGAAATTGGTTCTACAATATCAGAATTGTATCATTCAATATGAGTTCTAGTCATTTTGAAAATTGTACTAGCTCATGTTAATTCGCAATAAATCTTATTTGCAGGATAATTTTCAGATTCTTTTCAAAAGAGGTTATCTTTCACTCTTCCAAACTTTTTGTCACTAGCAAACCATACATTATTTATATACTGTTCTTTAACTTCATTCCAGTACTTCTCCTTTACTTTTGCTGTTTCTTCTTGAAGATTTTTTCCTTCAAAATATTTATTTTCTTGTAATTCAAGAATTAAATGTCAGAAACCTTGAACAATCTTTTCATTCCACAATTTAGAATACGGCTTTTCTCATACTTTTGTGGAGATTCTTCTATTAAATCTTTGACTATCTGATCTTAGCTCTTGTCTACTTTCTGGGGTATTTACATATCTTGAAAGTATTTTCTGCTCTTTGTTCTGATTTACATCACTCAAAAAATCGTCTGTAAATGTTTTAAATTCATCCAAAATTGGTGCTTTTAATTCATTCAACTCTTGCTCCAATTTTAATTCTGGAGATTCTTGGGTTTCTGTCACACTACCTGGTGTTTCTGGGTCAAAGAATGCAGGATGTAAATTAACTCTAAATCTGTTCATTTTTATGCAAATAAGATATAAAAAATCTTTAATACGATTATATTCCCAAAAATAAAAAAACGCAAATATTTTAATAATTTTGTCAAATATTATACTTGCGTTTTTTATATTTTATGATATAGTATACATTAAGTATTTTATATCATAAATTTTCAATCTTTATAGATTAGAATCTCCTTACCATCTAGTAAAATTCAGATTACTTTCCTCTTTGCTGTAGAAATCACATCTACATGCTCTGATGAATGATTTAATCCGATAGATTTTTTGAATTTTAAATCTCATAATTTACTTTTATCTCAGGCATAACACTCATCGAATCATATTCATAGAGCAACGTGTGTATTTCCATATTTTCATCATACATTTTCATCGAACAGAGTTTCTGCCATAAAGTGAGTAATTTTAGATACTCTAGCATCAGTCAGACTAAACTCTCACAAATGATCCATTCATTCAATTTTAATCATTTCTTGCAGAATATTATCGTTTTTATCTGCATGAGCTTTGACTAATTTTCATTTTTTAAATTCAAGTCTAATTCACTCTACCAAACTTCAGTATCTATACAAAGGCTGATTGCATTTTATCCAACCATTTACATCTCTACAATCTGGGGAAGTAAACACCTCAAATGATGGAATATTACATCCTCATCATGCTTGCCACAAACGATCGGCTCAAATTTTAAGTTTCAGGTCTTCGTCTGGTCAGATTACGTGTACATATTCTAATTTTAATTCATTGAGTTTATCTCTTACGCGACATATTTCAGAATTAATTTCTTTCCATTTTTTCACTGGATTTTTCTCATTTAGAAAGCATGCTGAAATAATCTGTTCTCGATATTCTTCTAGTTCAAGTCAAGCTTCATCAGCCATAGCTTGAGTCCCATACATACATATCGTTCGTGATAATTTTCATTCTCTTTCTTTTTTATTTCTCAGATCACGGAATTTTCTATTAGCCTTAATTCTTTTCATCATTTTAGATGGCTCTATTCCATCTAATTCATGTAGATCTGAATCTGCTAGTACTAATAGATTATGAGTGATAGACTCTATCCTTCAGATTTGATATGCTTCTGGGGCAAAACTAAGCTGTTCATCTGAAGCGAATTCATAGAAATTTCTATCTACTCAATCTGGGCGATATTGCATAATTGGATGTCATCATGCTTTGAGAATTGCTGTTTGAAGGGGAATATAGAAAGGTTTTGCACATTCAGGGATTTGAACAAAAACTACATCTCCAGGATTGATTCATTTTCATCATCGAAGTGCGAAATTTATCATCACATTTGCATATTTTTCTAATATTTCTTGGCTTGGTGTGTACATATATATAATATTATATTAGTGAAGTAAAAAATTTTTATATATAATATTATATATGTTATTATTTTAAAATCAAATTTTATGTTAAAAAAAACCGACCGCTACGGATCGGCTTTATTTATTATCTATGGTTTATTAGTTGTCAGATTTTCTGAAGAATATAGCGTAAGCTCCGTATAGAACGATTGCAGCTATAGCTATGTATATAATATTTTCAGCTGGACCTGTAGCAGGAGTTACGATTTTCTCTGGTTCTCCTTCTTTAATTCCTTCATCAGCCTTATATTTATTTTGTCAACATTCATTTGTAAGTATAAAGTTTTGTACTCCATTCCATCTCATTGGATATACATATTTTTCATCACTCATCTTTACTGTAGCTACTTTTTCAAATACTTCATCATCTGGATTAAAGATAGCGATATCTACAACCTCAGATCCAGGAACAGCTGTCCATGTAAGAGTTATATTTTTTCAATCTGAAGTATGTCTTACATTTGCGAATTCCATTGATACACATTCTGCAGATCCGTGAGTTTCTTCAGGATTTACTTCTGGTTCAGGATTTTGAGTAACTTCTGGCTGTGCTTGAACTTCTGGTTCAGGTTGAGTAGGATTTACAACTAGATCAAATGTATTACAATCTGTATCTAACATACAAACATTCTTATTCAACTGGAAACAGATTTCTTTTGATGGAGTTCATATTACATCGTACATATCTAATGGAGCGATGAATCCATAGTATGTTTGATTATCATCAATATCAACTGTAGTAAGTTTGAAATTTACCTCTCATGCATTATCAGCAATTTGCTGTTCCATCATTTTTATGTATGAAGTATCTACTGAAACATCTCCATTTCTTAATTGATCAACACGATATGGACTAAGGAATAAACGATAATCTGGAGCTGTATCATCTATAGAATCTCCAATTCTAGGAGAAACGATATTAACAGAATTTCCTTCGATATCACATTTTAATGTAACACCATCTAGATATCACCAATCTGTATTATATTCATTTAATAATTGTGCATATGCTGTGTTAACTTTAGGGTTTCCATTATCAGCAAAAATATCAGAAATTGATAATCAGCTTGCTATTCCAGAAAATGCGCTGACTCAAAACACTAAAGCAACCAAAGATAATAATGATTTCTTCATGAGTTAAAATAAAATATATAAAATAATAAATGCTACCACAAAAGTCGTTATAATATTATATCAAAAAAATGCAAACGGAAATGTCTGCATTTTCACAAAAATAAATTCTCTTTTTGGACAAAAAGAAATATAAATATTTACTTTTTTGAATTGTATAAATTTTTATCTATAAACACATCTACGTGTTTTTTATCTTTCACCAATGAATACAAAGCTAAAGAGTAGATTCCAGGCTGTCTTACACATCCGTGAGATGCAGGATATCATGTAACATTTCACTGATGAAACCAGAATCATCATTCATCAAAATTTACTCAATATGGCATTGGTGATCTATATTTATGTGAATAATAATAAGGATCTTCTTTTATCATTTTAAATTGTCATCTCTTGGTTTTTGCTGATCTTTTTCAATATTTTGTCCATACAACAGGAAGTCAGACAGATACGTAAGTAGCCATAAAAAGTTCTCAATCTCTATAGAGAGCTAATGCTGATTTTCATTCAGGTAATCTCTTTACTACGATATCGTAAATATAATCTGATTTATTTGGAGTCTCTGTGTTTCGATTCTGATTTTTTCTTTCTATTTTTTGTGCTACGAGTGATGATTCTGTGTCTGAAAAAGTCTGGAATCCGTCTTCTTTCAATTGATCCGATAAATATTGAGGAAAAGCTCATTGTAATAATGGATTGATTAATGAAAATCTGAGAGTATCTCATGCTTCATATTGTGTATCACTAGTTATTTTTTCTGCACGAGGAGATAATTTTTGAGGAATACTATCGCTCAAATTTTCTATTCAGTCTTTTCAAAGTAAAGCTCTAAAATCTTTTTTTATTCATCTAACTGCTAGTGGATGACTACGATTTCAATATTTTTGGAATAATTGCGAAACCGGAAATTCTAACGTTGTAGTTTTTGGATCTTTTACTGATTCTAATACTTTCGTACTAGTGAACGCATCTGGAGAATCTGATTCTAAACATAGAGAGATTTGTTTCTGGGTATCTTTGGTTACGTCAGGGAAAAAATATGTTGAATCCGACTCTAAAATTTCAGGGAATTTTAGAACTTCGGTAGAATCAGGTTGATAGTCTTCATTATTACTATTCTTTATGTCATTTCCCGAACAACTTGTAGCTCAACTCAGTGCATACAATCAAAATATTGTCGCAAATGTCTGGCTTTTAAGTCACATCTTTCAAATAATTTAAAAGATAAAAATAAACATCTGACTCATTTAATATAATTATATTAAATAAAATGTCAATATTATTTATATATCTGTAATTGATTATCAAATATTAATATATATTTTCAATTTGATTTTTATGCATAGAAATTTATAAGGTCGTTGTTGTGTTTTTTATTTACTTATTTTCCCATGAGGAAATTATCTATAATTCTTGCGGCGATTTTTTGTAGTTTTATCGGATATTCATTCGCTGCACCTTCTATATTACTTCCTTCGTATACAGTTAATTGAGATAATATAAAGATATACCGAACGGACAACTCAAAAGGATGAGATGTAACTATTGCTATCCAGAATCCTAGTACAAATGAATGGATTCATGCAGGAGATGCAAAGATGAGTGATGAAATGTTTGAATACAAAAAAACATGGGATTGAGATTGGAGAATTTGGATGACTCCTGGAGATGGATGAGATGAGCAATGTTTATGTGTAACTTCAGCTGGTACCCCATGTAACGCTACTTGTGAAGCTAAAGCTACAAGTACTACTAAAGCTGAAAATACAACTAAAATTGATAATCCTACTGAATGAACTGTAAATAGAACTGTAATCCCTGTAGTTCCAAAGACTGGACCAAGTGGAAGTATTATATGAATAATAATTGCAGCATTAGCAATATTTGGTGGATATATTTACATAAGAAAAAGAGCTGACATCTAGTCAGCTCTTTCTTTTTTTATCAAATTTTTGAAAGTTTCTTCCATTGAATTTTTGAATGCCTCCACACTTATTTCCCAGACTTTTTTCTGTCAAGGTTTTAATGAATCATAGTTTTCTATAGTTTCTCCTACTATTTTTACTTGAGCTTCTGTTGATGGATCTTTCAATATATCTTTCGTCATAGCTCTAGCCTTACCTTTTCAGATTTCTAGGAGTGGTACTTTATCTACAGACATTCAAGCTTCTTTCATTGCTAATTTAAAAGCAGAATCTTCTTCTAATTTCTTTGTAGCATTCTTTATTGCTTGTTCATAAAGGATTTTTATATTCTCTGGAAGAGCATTTGCTTCATATTTTTCATTTAAAAATTGTAATCCATTCAATGTATTTAAAGTTTCGTTACTACTTATAATTTTTTTAACCTCTTCAATTGCTTCTTCTTCACTCATTTTTACTTCTGTGCTCGAAGCATCTTTTGGTTCTACTTCTTCTGGAGCTGTTTGACCTTCTAATATTACTTCTCCTTCTGGATTTTCATCTTCTGGTACATAATTTTTAATTTCTGGACTTGCCATTTTAATGCAATTAATAAATAAAATTAGTTATTAAGTAATAGGTGAAAACCATTTTCATCTTGACTAAGTGAATAAGTCCAAGATTCTTTTCAGATTTGAATTTCATATTTATTATCTCAATCTGGGATACTATATACGTTTTCTCAATCTTTATCTTCGATATGTAGAACAAGTAATTTTGTTCTTCTCTGTGAATCATATCGGAAATTGATAGGAATGATACAATCACCATTTGGAGTAAGAGTTGGCTCAATATCATTTCCAATTACTTCAAATCAGAAGTGAATTCCATTTCTATCCCCAGATTCAAAATCTATCAATCATCCATCTTGCAAATCTTCCTTGATAAGGCGAAGATTGTGTTTTGTAAGTTTCTTCTCAGATTTTTCATGAGAAAGATTCTTTGAAAGAGAACCTAGATCTGATAAACCACTTGATTCATCCATAATCAATGCTCAAAGATCAGATTCAAGTCATTCAAGAATATCCATTTGAGGTGTTTTAATTTCCTTCACCTCTTTGTTGTCTACTTTTTTTGTCATTTTATTATGAGGTTAAGGAATTAAAGATTTTTAAGTTTAGAATCTAATTCTTTCAATGTATTTGCATCTTTTTTTGCTTGTTCTTTTTTCTTTTTATCAAAATTTTCCACTGCTTGGATAGTTTCCATCATTTTATTTTCTTTTATCACATCAGTTAGATTATCCATTGCTCTTTTTAATGCGATAACGAGCAAATTCATAGTATGATCTTCAAGCTGATCATTCTGAACCATTGCTCTGATTCACCATCACATTTCCCAGTCAGGGAATAAGTCTAATACTGATAGGATGTACTCTTTTTTGGTCATAATGAGTAATATAATTTAAAATCCATAATTAATTATACTCAGAAATGCAAAAAAAGTCAAAAAAAATCAGACTTTTTTAAAATTTAGCTTTTAAATTAATATTTTTATAAAAAACCTAGAATACATAATCCTAGGTTTAATACGTAATTTATACTTTCATGTGTAAACCTCTGAGCCTTTTTTGAGTTATAAGTTTATCTTCCTCATCTTCTGTAACTTGGTAGTGAATTTTTAGTCTACTCCTTAGGGCATGTAGAATATCAGCATGCAAAAGTAACCACCACACACTGAAGAAGAATAACCCTACAAAGGATAACGTCATCATAGTCCTTAGTAAATCAAGTGATGAACCACAGAGATCATAGAGGAATATCCACACTCCTACCATAACAATTAGCATAAATGGGACAATAACACTCTTCAACACATACTCCTCCGCATCAAATGGAAGGACAAATGTAAGCCATTTTGGCATTTTGGATTTGGTGATAATTTTCATGATTCTATTATATTTTTTGTTTAGCTTTCTATTTTATATTATCTTTGAAATTTTGGGCAAGAAAAAAATAACCAGTTCCGGATATTTATCAAATTTTAGGTTATTTATGTTAATAACATTAATTCTGGGGCGGGCTATGGGATTCGAACCCATGACCCTCTGGACCACAATCAGATGCTCTAACCAGCTGAGCTAAGCCCGCCATACCTAAATTAATGTTGAAAGAATAGTAAATATTTCCTAGATAAATTCAAGATAGATTTCCATACTTGAAAAATTTATGCAAAAATATACGATACAAACTATATTATGAATTTATTCTTTGAAAAAGTATGAAAATTGTTGGAGCGATAGCCATGTGTATATTATTATGATATTTTTGGATTTGGTTGATCCAGCATATTTTCGCAAAACAACAAAGAAAAATTTCCCGAAAATTATTTGGAACCAGCTTTTTATTAGTTGGATCTTTATTAGCATTCAACTATATAATCAGAGCTATTTTTCCTGGACTAGAAGCTATACAAGATGGAACAATGTCGCTTAGTCGATGGGGATATTTTTTGCTTTACTGTGGATTGATTTTTTTATTCTTGATATTATTAAGCTGAAACTGGAAGAAAAAACAGATTCGATTCTTATTCTTGATCTGGATGATATTATTCGCTGTGGTTGGATTTTTCTGAATTAAAGCATGAATATCTGCCACTGTGATATATTATTTAGTTTTGGCATATTCAGAGGAATTCTTAAAAATCTGAGCAACCGAAAATGAAGTAAGCAAAACGGAATTCTATTCATCAAATTTATTATTTTTTTCTATATTTATAGCATTATGATTCAGCATTATAGAAAATCTATTCTACCTATGAAGTGAAATCATTTCAGCTGATCAGGAATGAATTTGGGGATTAGTATTTGGAAGATGAATCTTTACTTCATTATTGCACTTCATCGCTACCGGATTGATTGCATTAGTATTATATAAATTATATCAGCAGCAATCTATGAAAAATTTGAATATCTGGCAAAAAATCTGGAGAATAGCTGTTGCGATATTGGTTTGAGTGCTAATTCATCGATGATATAACTTATCTGTTCAACATATGAATATATTTATATATATTATATTAGTTTTCGGTGGATATTTTCTACTAACCTACATATTATTTCTGAGCGATTCTTTGTATAAAAATAAATCTGAATAAGTTATTTTTTATTTGACATTGGTAGTAATATTGCTACCATTTTTGTTGTCATAGAAAAAGAAAAACATTCGGGAATCATACCGGACATATTTGGGGTAGCTATCAACGTGCATCGATTGGATAGTATACCGAGTTAGAGCGGGGTAGGTCGAAGAATTCATTTCTACTTTATGACAAAACAGGGGTAAAACAAAAAAATTAAACAAAATCACGTGAAGATACAGAAAAACTATGAACGGTGTACTTCACAATGGGAAGTTGGGTTAATTTTAGATTAACCAAATAATTAATAATAGATTAGTACGAGATGAATTGGGTTAGTAGGTTCTTAAAAACTTGTGAATAGATATTTATATATTCACTAACTCCTATATAACGGACATATCCAGGTGCGATTATTATTGATTATCACTAAAGAACTTAAGGATTAATTTGATTGAAATATAAAAATTTACGATGAAAAAATCATCGATGTTTTTTGTATTATAAAATTGTGAAAAGTTGCTCCGTGATGAATTATATGTAATGTTAATGCTTATGAGAAGCGAGAACGAAACACCTTCAATCTGTGAAGAGACAGACGTTAAAGTAATCTGTGCAGTAGAAGAAGCTGCAGAAGAATACAAAGACTGTCCAGCTGCATGTAGAAAAGACAACACTAAGGAAGAAGATAACAACTCAGATGAAGTTGTTAAAGCTGGAGACTTAGATGTAACTACATCTGGAAACCAAGATGGAAAATTATTCATCGGTAGAGATTCTGAATTAGACACTATTACTCTTAAGACTTCTGAAGAAGTAACTATCTCTAAGATTGTTCTTGAGAGAATTGGTTACTCTACAGCTAACAATATCGTAAGTGTTAGATTAGAAGATGAAAAAGGAGCTACAATAGCTGATTCTAAAACTCTAGATTCTAAAGGTCAAGTTAAATTGACTCTTAAGAAAGACTACAAAGTAGTTGATGGAGAATTAAATGCTGTTATAGTTGTTAACACTAAAGATACTTGAGCAGATGCTCTTGCTGCTGGTGCTACAGTTGGATTCAAGGTTGTTGATGTAGAATCTACAGCTAAAGATACAAACATTTCTGCTAAAGCTAATACTTATACTGCTATTAAGTTTGATGGATCTAAGATTACTTTCAATCTTACAAAAGCTACATCTACTAAAGAGTACAACTGGGAAGCTGGAGAAGTTTATGAAGTAGCTAAATTCAAAGTTACTGCTCCTGATGATTCTAGTATTATTCTTAGAGGATTCACTTTCGCTAAGAAAACAACAGACTTAGATCTTAGAAAATACTTCGATAAAGCTGAAGTTACAGTAGCTGGAGAAAAAGTTAGTGGATTAGAAGCTAGCGTAAATAAAGATGATGAATTAGTTGTAACTTTCAAAGATGTTGAAGTTCCTGCTAAGAAAAAACAAGAAGTTATTGTTAAAGTAGCTCTTACTGAAGACTTTGATACTTTCGGATGAGTTCTTAACTTAGCTTTGAAAGATTTCGTTGCAGTTGATGGAAAAGTTGAATCAAGAGTTGCTGCTCAGACTGTTCCTGCTAACGTAACTAATGGAGTATATGATTATTATGGATCATTTACAGAATACAAATTTAACGGAGGTAAGATTAAATTTGCTAACGTTAAATTAGGAAATGTTGATGCTGCTCAAAATTCAGAAGATATCATAGTAGCTGAATGAACTGTTACAGTTAACGAAGCTATAAAAGGAACTGCTACTATTAAAGCTACTGGAAAATGAGCATGAGCAATTAAGCAAATGGCTATAATTGTTAATGGAGAAGAAACAGAATCTAATCCTTCTCTTGTAAAATATGATACTGTTACTTCAACAACAGCTCCTGCAGATTGGACAGCTACTTCATATGTTGCTGGTAAATATGTAACATATGATGGTGCGATATATAAATCTAATACTGCTACAACTGCTGCATCTTTCGTTGCTACTGAATGGGATTTGGTTAGCACTGAATATACATTCACATTCAATAATGTTGAAATTGAAAAATCTGGAAAAATTAAATTCTCAGCTGACATCTATGATAATAATGCTTGGGATGGTCAAACTGTAGAATTTGGAACATTTAATGCAGCTTCATTTGGTACTACATTAAAGTACGAAGATGCTAACAAACCTGTTACAAATGGTGAAGCTTCAGGATCAATTAGTTTCTCTAAATTAACTATCCAAGCATCTAAAGCTTCTCTTAAAAATAATGTTAGTAAGACTGTAGAATTTGCTAACAAAGCTACAAGAACTGAAATCGTATTCGATGGAACTTATACAGCTAAGAAAGGAGATATCGAATTAAATGAATTCTTAATTAAATCTACAGCTACTACATCATCTACTCCTGCTATAGCAGATATACAAGGATATCTTAACGGAAGTAATAAGGTTACATTCCATGTATATATCGATAATGAAGAAGTTGCTGATGCAGATTTGAATAAAACTTCATTAGAAGCTACAAATACATTCAATAATGTAAAAATTAAAGCTGGAGAATCTGTTAAAGTTAGAGTTGAAGCTGAAGTAGAAGCTGATAATGCAGCTCCTTTCACTTCTCTATCTCTAGGAAAATATAAGGTTACATTATGGTGAGAAGATGCTAATGGAAATAGTAACTCAGGTAAATGAGATGCTAATACTGTTGAATTAAAAGTAGTAGATAAATGATCTGTTAATGTTTCTACAAGTGCAACTAAACAGACAATTCTTAGAAAAGCTAGTGATGCTCTTATAGCTCAATTCACTATTAAACCAGGTAATGGAGCTTCTTCAGTTGATTTAGAAGAAATCTCTTTCACTATAGCTGGTAATGGAAGTAGTGATATTACATTAACAGTTGATGATATTGAAGAAGATGATTTTACTGGTACAAGTAATCGTGTTTATTCAATGAATAAAGACGTTGATTCTGATGGAGTTGTTGTAAAAATTACTCTTGATGATGAAATGGTATGAACAGTTTCTTTGACTAATCTTAAAGTAAACGGTAAATCTGTTGCTAAAACATTTAGTAAAAAGTATGTAGATGCTGCTGTTGAAATAGTAAAGCAAAAAGAATCTAATGGTTCTACTGTATTTACATTAGCTGTTGATAAAGATTCTGACGTAGATGTTGCAAACTTTACTGTATACTATAAAAATAAAGCTTGAACAGCTACTAATAAGTCAATAAACAAGACATTTGAAGATGGAGATACTCTATCTGTAAATGGAGAAGCAGATTATAAAGCTGAAATTACTAAGGTAGCATATGAATACACTAATGGTAATACATATGATGATACTACTGCAACTTGTAGTGGTACACATTCAACTACTTTATTAAGGACTTCACCTACAGATAAAGAACTTTGTGAATGGTCAGTTATTGAAATTGAAAAGACTTGAGCTAATGCTCTATCTGATTACTTCAAGATTGATGATGAAGATATCTCTATCTTTAAGCTTTAATCTTATGTAATTATATAAAAAGGTCCTATCCCTCGTGGATAGGCCTTTTTTTATTAAAAAAAAGGATAACTCTACAGTTATCCTAATCCTGTTCTAGAACAAAAAATTTCTAGTTGAAATGCTGTGCTACTACAATGTGATTACTAGCAGAATCTGCCTCAGCTTCCAATAATGAAGCATTAGCATCTACCAATAAAAATCCCATCACTGCAGTAAAAATAGTTACACAATAACAAACGATATTTCTACATAATTTTTCTCCTTTAGTTCTATCAGATTCTTTCTTGTAGAAAAAAGGGAATTCGTTTGTTTTGGATTTTGTTTTTGCTTTTGCTTTCATTTTTGTCATGACGTTTAGTATATAAATACATATACATTATATCTAATATTTCAAAATTTGTCAATTTTTTTGGGACTTTTTTTATTTCTTTAGACCCCGGGGTCTTATCGTCTGATTGTTTGTCAATTTTTTATTTGACAATCAAAAATAGATTCGTATATTGTAGTTGTTTTTATTTATGACCCCGGGGTCCATTATGCCAAGAAGAGAAGAATTCGAAGAAAATCAGTACTATCATGTATATAATAGATGATTGAATAAACAGAAATTATTTTTTTGTCGAAAAGATTTTGAGAGATTTTTGCGATATATCACCCAGCAACAAGAAATATATAAAGACAAGGTATCTATAATATCATATTCAGTTTTACCTAACCATTTTCACTTTGTTATTTTGAATAAGAAAACAGGCTTTGCTTTATCAGAATTTATATGAAAAATAACATCCAGTTATGGTAAATATATTTGAGCTAAATATTGAATGCAATGAAACTGAAAACTCTTTGAATCTAGATTCAAAGCTAAGCTTTTGGATTCAGAAGAATATCTAAATCAATGTATTCATTACGTGGAATTTAATGCCCTGAAACACTGAGTAGTGGATGACATTGATCAGCGACCATTTACAAGTTTTGATAAAATTAAGTCAAAAAATACTCCATATGATGAGATTTTAACTTTAGATTGGGAGTTCTCTTAGGAGACCCCGGGGTCTATTTTTTGTTTGATTTTCTATCTGATTATACTATAGTTGAATAGATGAAAAAAATCAGATTTTACTCTTTATAATGCTTAGAAATGGCGATTAATGTAATCATCAAAGATCCTCAATGAAACGAAGTATGACAATTCACTGCTGAAGATGGAAAAAATATTGCAGAATTAGCAGCTATGCATGGGATAGATATTCCTGTAAGCTGTGGTGCTGGAGTATGTGGAGTATGTCTGTGTAAAGTAGAAGATGGTAAAGATGCTGTGAAATGAGACGCTTTCAATTCTCCATTGATGCCACTCAAAAGTGATGAAAACTGAAATCCTGAAGAAGTTTTAGCTTGTATCGCTGGATTCAATCCTGAGAAATTCGACGATGGACAGGATCATACAGTGGTACTACAAAGAGCATATTAACTCAAAAACGCAAGTGAAAAATTTCACAAAATAAAAATAAATTCGTTTAATATTAAGATGCAGAAAATATTTGAATAAAAGTATAAGTTAAAATTCCCTGTTAGTCTCGTGCTTTTGGATTATTAAAATGAATATATGGTAATAGACTTTATTCTTGCATTTAAACAGCTTTTAGTCCAGCAGGATGAAGAAGCTTTCAATAAATTCTATATGGAAACTGTCGATATCTTTTTCCGTTATTTGAGATCTAATTATTTTATCGATGATGACGATATGCAGGATATTATCGCAGATTTTTATATTAAATGCTGGAATGGATTCCCTACTTTTGATTTAGATCAGAATTTTTCTGGTTGGGTTTGGTCAGTTTTCAAAAATACGCTCAAAGATTTCTGGAAAAAGAAATGAGAAACTGCATTCAGTGAAATAGATTTGGATGGTGAGATTACTTTTGAGGATTCTCTAGAGGATGAATCAGATTTTACTCAGATTCTGGATAATGAATATACTTATGAACAGATTCAGCAGGCTATGTATGATTTGGATGAAATGAGCAAAGAAATTATATCTTTGAAATATATTGAAGATAAGAGCTATGGAGAGATAAGTGGAATACTTTGAATTTCTCAGGACTTAGTGAGGCAAAGATGCTCTAGAGCGTTAAAGGCTTTGAAGGTGAAACTTTGAGGATAAGTTGTCATTCTGACACTGAGCGAAGCGAATGTGGAAGAATCTTAAAAAAAACACAAATAAGATCCTTCACTTCCATTTCATTCCGTTCAGGATGACAATAGTGTGTCATTCTGACACTAAGCGAAGCGAATGTGGAAGAATCTTAAATATTTACATAACAAAACAATTTATGGAAAAGAAATGATATGTTTATATCCTTGCTTCAAAAAAATGATGAGTTTTATATACATGAGTAACTAGCAACCTAGAACAAAGAATATTGCAACATAAACAGTGAACGTTTGAATGATTCACTAAGAAATATTTTGTTCATAAATTAGTTCGGTTTCAGGAATTCTATACAATTACAGAAGCAATAGAATATGAAAAAATAATAAAATGATGGAAAAGAGAAAAAAAGATTTGATTAATTGAAGAAGATAATCCTAATTGGAATGATTTGAGTATAAAGCGAGAATAAGATTCTTCACTTCCATTTCATTCCGTTCAGAATGACTGTACTATGTCATTCTGAGCGTAGCGAAGAATCTTAGGTGATGGTTGTCATCCTGAACGAATGTGGAAGAATCTTAAAAAATATGAATAAGATTCTTCATTCCACTACGTTCCATCCAGAATGACTATACAACTTTAAATAGACATCAACAACGAATGCAGCTATGTTTTGCGCCTATGGATTGAATCACAAATTGTGCGACTAGATTAATTACCAGTCAGATTTTTGAGAAATATTGAAAAAAAGAGGATTCGTTGGGTTTACGAACGGAATTTATGAACGTTGATGGATTTTTGATTAATCCACATCAAGTAATCAAGCATGCATTGACTACCCAGTGACAGAAACCAATTCTACAGATTTACTGATGAAAAAAAGAAACTCTGATCCAAGCTACTGAAAAAATTCAGAATGAATATTCAGATTTATTTAGCTGAATTGAACTGAATACTGGATGTCCAAGTAATACTGTAATGAAAGTCTGAGGATGAAGTGATATGCTCAAAGATAAAGAAAAGACTCTGAAAATAATTCAGGAATTATCTGAAGTTCAAGGTCCACTTCCATTTTCACTCAAAACTAGAGCATGACTGAATGACTCAGATAAAGAATCTCAAAGATTTTTTATCAGAGAAGCCAATAAGTATTGTAGTAAAATTTCAATTCATGGAAGAACTTTGAAACAACTCTACACTTGAATGGCTGACCGAAATTTTATTGCTGAAATTAAAAAAGATATCGAAACTAACTGAGATTTTGAATGTAAAATTATATGAAACTGATGAATCACTTCATACAATGATGCTGAGAATAAACTTTCAGATTTTAATCTCGATGGAATCATGATAGGTCAAGCTGCGATTTGAAATCCACGAATATTTACTCCACACGAGCCGACTAGCGAAGAGAAACTTGAAACTATATTGAAGCATTTAGATTATAGTATCGCCTGTGATCAGCGATTTGATGAAAAAGTTGCCAATAAATTATGAGAGATTACTATTCAGGATCTGAATATTCCTATTGAGCGACTTGAAGATAGAATCAGAGAAAATCAAAATAAATCTGACCTTCAACCACACACGATAGTTGAATTCAGGAAGTTTCTATTCCAATATGTAAAATGAATTCCATGATCCAAAGAATGGAAACAGCAAGTATTAAGCTGTAAAGATTATCAGGAATTAAAAAATCAGATTATAGATTTCTTTTCTAAATAAAAAACTGACCACATGGAGCGGTCAGCTTTTTTATATTCTGATTATTACATTCCACAAGGACAACTAGTATTCCCGAATTTTCTAAGGAATTCTGAATTATCTACTAAATTTTCTTCGAAATATTTTCTTCCATAAAATTCTGATTTTTTACCTTGGTTGTAATTTGAAACAGGTCTAATGTAACCCATAACTCTTGTATAAACTTCACAAGGAGTTCTGGAAATTTCTTTTCCTTCTTTGTTTACGAATGTTGCAGCCATTTTTTTAATAGAATAGTGAAATAAAAGAATATATTATTTTAGAATTTAATTGCATTAATCTTTTTCTACTTCCTTTCAATTTTCCATTTGCATTCTACGTAAGTGTTCAAGTTTATCTGGATCGTCTGTATACTTCTTTCTGACTTCCATATTGTATTCTTCTCAAGTGTATCAGATTTCTTCATCACATTTTGGACAGTAATCATGCTCTCATGCTATATATCCATGTTTTGGACAGATAGAGAATACAGGAGATACTGTAATGTAAGGAAGCTGATAATTTTCTATCACTTTCTTGATCAAGTTCTTACATGCTGAAGCATCTGAAATTCTCTCTCACATGTATAGATGTAGAACTGTTCCACCTGTATATAAACATTGTAAATCATTTTGCAACTCCAATGCTTCAAATGGATCATTAGTGTAACCAACTGGGATTTGAGATGAATTTGTGTAGTAAGGAGCATCATCTGTACCAGCCTGAATAATATTTGGAATCTGTTTCTTGTCTTCTTTGGCAAATCTATAAGTTGTTCCCTCTCATGGAGTAGCTTCTAGATTGTAAAGATTTCATGTTTCTTCTTGATATTCCTTTAATTTTTCTCTGATGAATTCTAGGATTTCTTGTGCAAATTCTCTTCCCCACTGAGTAGTGATATCTTCTTTTCAGTTAGTGAAGTTTTGGATAGCTTCATTCATTCCGTTTACTCCGATAGTTGAGAAGTGATTTCTGAATGATGGTAAATATCTCTTTGTGAATGGATATAATCCTGAATTTAACCATTTAGTCATTTCTTTTCTCTTTATTTCAAGAGAAGTTTTGGCTAAGTTCATGAGATACAAAACCTGATTTTTGAATCATTCTTTATCTCATTTGAAGTTGTATCAGATTCTTGGAAGATTGATAGTAACCACTCAGATAGAACCAGTCATCTCTGCAGATCCAAACAATCCTCATCCACGTTTCTCTAGAACTGTAAGGTCAAGCTGTAATCTACAACACATTGATCTAACTGCTCATGGTTTATAAGCATTTGGATTTGGTACTTTAACTATATTTCAATTCTCATCTTTCTGCACTTTGAATTGAGATCCTACGAAATTCTGGAAGTATGGAATTCCATATTTAGCTGTCATTTCGAATAATGCATCTACATTTGGTCCATCCCAGTTGAAATCTTCTGTAATATTGTATGTAGGGATAGGGAATGTGAATACAGCCCCATTTGCATCTCATTCTGTGTATATTTCAATCAAGATTTTATTGATCAAATCCATTTCTTTTTGAAGTTCTCCGAATTTCTTTGGATAATATCAGCATTCTATTCCTCCAAGCATCAATGATTTTTCCTTCAAATCTTCTGGGCAAGTCCAATCTAGTGTAATATTACTAAATGGAGTCTGACTTCACCATCTAGAAGGTACATTCATATTGAAGATGAAATTCTGAAGATTCTGTTTTACATATTTATATGTCCTTTCATCGATGTATTTCTGTCTTTCTTCTCACTGTAATGATGACTTTGTATCTTCTAGTTCTTTCTCAACTGATACTTCATATTTGTGTACGAATGGTGCTAAGTAAGTATCAAATGAACTGAAAGCCTGAGCACCAGCCCATTCATTCTGTAATGTTCAGATGAAATTAACCATCTGATTTACAGCTGATTGAAGATGTCTAGGAGGTTTTGAAGCTAATTTTCATGAAACTCCATTAAATCATTCTTCGAGCATCTGTCTGAGGCTCCATCCTGCACAGTATGGAGTAAACATTCCTAAATCATGAATATGATAATCTCCATTTCTATGTGCGTTTCCTACTTCTTGTGGATATATCTTAGATAGCCAATAATTAGCTACGATTTTTTCTGAATTTTTGAGGATTAATCATCCGATTGAATATCATACATTTGCATTTTCATTAATTCTCCAGTCGAGATGTCATAGGTATTCATCCATAGTTTTATCTACCTCAACTACGATATTCTTTAGATCACGACTTTCTGCTCTCTTCTGACGATATGTGATATAAGCTTTAGCTACATCTTCGAACTGCTGTAACATAAGTACATTTTCTACTTCATCCTGGATAGTCTCAATGTCTGGAATTTCGTTTCAGATTTTTGCTTCTACATTAGATATAACTAGATCTACTAGAGCAGGAATGTGTTCAACTTCTGGATTTTGAACAGCATCGAAAGCAGCCTGTATAGCGGCTGTAATCTTTTCTTTTTCAAAAGTTACGATAGAACCGTTTCTTTTTCTGATTTTATAAATTGTCATTTTTCTAGTGTCTGATAATTCATGTAAAACACAATATGTAGTGATTTATTTTTTATTTTGACCACTATATATTGTAATTGATATCAATTACAAGAGAAAAATCTACAAAAATTTTTGGTGGGTGATAGCTTTTGGTTTGCACAGATTTCGAGTTTTTAACATTTTTTGTGTTTATGGAATGCTTATTTTTGGATTTTGAATAAATTTTACTAGTTCAGAAGTGGTAAATCTAAATGTTAATTTTTTATCTTTTTTTTAACATTTTTGCATTTTGTGGTAATTTATCACGTTATACCTTATAATTCATATGTTAAAAACTTAGCGAAAATCCCCTAAAAAACTAAAAAACATAATTTATATATTTTATGTTGACATTTTATAAAAAAGATTTGACTTTTATGTCTAATTCATTATATAAGACGTTGTTAATGAATACATTTTATATTCTTTCTCCTTATAAACATGAAAAAATTTTTATGAGTTATGCTTGCCTGGGTATTTGGTATAGCATTGTCTGTAGGATTTGCATCTGCAGCTGACTGTCTCAATGTCAAATTTGATAATTGAGATAGTGTTTGTTTGGGAATATCTAAGAGTGGAACTAACAGTTACAAAATATCTGTTAGCAAAAACAATCTTAGTAAGAATGCTTCTTTGATGTGTAGCATTTTGGCTCCTAATTCAAAGATTTATCAACTTTGACCATGTAAGGGATCATTTTCTTATAAGTGAAGCTCTACTCAGTCAGTAACTATCTATGCTAGTTATACAGACAATAAAAATAAGTCTCACTTTAAGAGACAAACTGCAAAAATCAATTTTAATAATGGATCATGGGGATCTAGTAGCGATGTTATAAGTGTATCATCTAGCTCATCAAGTTCTTCAAGTAGTTCTAATAGCGATATTGAACTATCTACAAATAGAAAATCACCTTCTACTAGTCAATATGTAAATCTAACTATCAAAACTGATAAAAACTACACTGGTAAATTGTATCTAAGTGCTAAATATAGAAGATATTCTTCTGATAGTCGATCTAGTATCTCTAATGCTTCTAGCAGTTATTTCAACGATTATTCTAGCGACTGGAGTAATGAATACTATAAAATGACATCTTCTGATAGAGGAAATGTAACATTGAATAATTTGGTAAAGTTTAGAAAAGATGGATATTATAGAATCTATGTAAGAGATACTGACGGAAATGAATCTTATATCCAATTCTCTGTAGGCGATACAGATTCGGGTTCTAGTTATAGTGATGGAGATCTAAAAGTTTCAGCATCACCATCCAATCCAGATACTTATGAATGGGTCAAATTAACTATCGAAACTGATGATGACTATACTGGTAAAATCAACTTCCCTAAAGTTCAGTATAGATCAAGTTCTTCAGATTCATGGACTACACTTTCTTACAATACATCTAGTACTTACGTTTCAGATTATTCTAGTGATTGGAGTAATGGATATTACAGAATGACGTCTTCTGATGATGGTTATGTAACTTTGAAAAATTTAGTAAAATTCAAGAAAAGTGGATATTATAGAATTTATGTAGAAGATACTGACAGAAACGAGGCTTACGTTCAGATTAATGTAGATGTTTCAGGTTCTTCAAGTAGCAATAATGATTTGGAAGTATCAGCATCTCCATCTAATCCAGATACTTATGAATGGATTAAATTAACTATCGAAACTGATGATGACTATACTGGTAAAATTAACTTCTCTAAATTCCAATATAAGTCATCTAGTTCATCTAGTTGGTCTACAATCTCAAGTAGAACTTCTAGTACTTATGTTTCTGATTATTCTACTGCTTGGTCTAATGGATACTACAAAATGACTTCTTCTGATGATGGTGAAGCTGTTTTGAAAAATTTAGTGAAATTCAAGAAAAGTGGATACTATAGAATTTACGTAGAAGATACTGATGGAAATGAATCTTATGTTCAGATTAATGTTGATGTAAGTTCTAGCTCTTCTTCAAGTAGCAATAGTGATAAAGTTAAACTTTCTACAAATAGAAAATCACCATCTACTAGCCAATATGTAAATTTAACAATTGAAACAGATAGTACTCGTTATACTGGAAAATTAACATTCTCTGCAAAATATAGAAGCTCTTCATCTGATAGCTGGTCTAGCATTTCTAGAACTTCTAGTTCTTATTTCTCTGATTATTCTAATGAATGGGATAACGGATACTACAAGATGACTTCTTCAGACAAAGGTGAAGTAACTATAAAAGATATAGTTAAATTCAAAAAGAATGGATACTATAGAATTTATGTAGAAGATACAAGTGGAAATGAAAGCTATATCCAATTCACAGTAGGGAATGTAAATAACGATGATGACGATGAAAGTAATGTAAGCTGATTCTCTACTACAGAGTTGGATAAAGTTAAGACTGTTTACAAGAATCGAAATAGTATGGTTGCCCAAATGATGAGAAATTATCCAAAATTAAAGAATGATACTTATTGGGAGAGATTATCAAATAATTTCTACAATGATATGAAAGATGTAATCAATAATAAGAGTTCTAGAGATTTCGATGATTATGATGATTTCCAAAAAGCTTTTGATGATTGGTACAAATATACTTTGCAAAATATATAATTGTACAAAAAAGGAGAAAGAAAAGCTGACTACCTCGTGTGGTTGGCTTTTTTAATGACCCCTCAACTTTCGGCAGAGCCCCTAGCAGGGAGCAAAACTGTAATTCAAAATTTCCTCCTCTGATATGAGGATGAGCTGGATGAGTCCGTAGGCCAGAGGAGGTTGATAATAACCTAACTTATCAATCATCATGGGATAGTCTTCCCTTTATAAACTTCCATAACCAATTCTTTAATTATATCACTATCGATTCAGTCAGATTTCATCTTATTTACCATTGGAATAATCGTATCTTCGATAAATCTATCCTCACGGAATCCACTCTGATTTCTATATCCATCATGGATAATCTTCAGTAATTTTTCTCAGCATTTTATCTCCACTTTTCTCTTATTCTTCATCGAAATGACTCAGTTTCATCATTCATTGATTCCATACTGCAAAGTGAGTAATTTCTTGTAAAGTCTAAAGCTCACATTATGAAGCTGAAAACCATACATCCACACATAAACAAACTTTTTGATGATTCATTTTTTATGAGAAAGGCATGATGGTTTGACCATATGTCATCATCATGAAGTATAGTTTTCTGGATACCAACCGACAAATCCGATGAATTCTTTGGCGTTCATTTTGTAAACATCGAATCATAATTCTCACAAAATTAATCCCAGTTCGATATCGTTGATTCATTTAAATCTCGGTATAAAATATCCATTTCTTTTGAGAATATCGAGCAAATCCGATATCTTTTCAGTAACGATTTTCATCTCTTTACAGGTCAATTCGTAGTGCTTTAGCTTAAACTTAATCTCTTCAAAGATATATGAATCTGAATTCTTTCACATAAAATTATCTAAATCAGATTTAGCTTTTTTCATTCATCTGGCTTTTACTCTCTCGTAAAATTCTTCCACTTTTTTCATCACTCTAGCATTACTTTGTCATTTGGTTGCAATATCTTTGTATTTTTCGATAAATTCATCTTTGGTCATTTTCAGTATCTCCTCTCTCGTGAAATGATTTAGTAATATCGCCTCACTCGTAGCTCTATGTTTGATAGAAAATATCCCATTAATTTCTGGAAATAGACGCTCTTTGCTCAGATTTATACTTGCCATGAGTTTAGATTTCTGACATCTTAATGTACTTAATCTTCTGAATAATAAACGTAAAGAATTCCTTTCTTTGGAAAAACTTCTACGCACAAATCATAATCCACAATTCTTCTTGAAAGGAGTTCTAATCGATTCGAGTTGATTTTTACTGTCTAGATCTCTCATCGTATTCGCAATAACAATTGAATCTATATTGTCGGATTTGAAGTCGCTCTTGGCATAAAATTTCCTAGCATGAAAAGTTAAGCTCGAGTTGAGTAAATATGTATTTGGCAACCTGTCATCGAAATAATTCATAATATCATGTCAGTATATACCTGTATTTTCTGTTCCAAAAAATATATTATTTTCATTCACTCATAGTAAAATCAGATTTATTATCATTTTTTCCACCTGTTTGAATCAGTTTGCAGAATTGTATATCGTTCACAAATAAGTTTGGATTCATCCATCATTTACTGTCGCTCCGACATCTAGCACAGTTTTTCATACATCTACTCATATATAAATGGATAAATCTGATTGATTTTCCTTTACGTAATTGTATAGCCCATTTACTGATAAGGTTTTCAAAGTCTTTGTCATTTTTTCATCTATAAATAAAAAACATTCTCTGTGAGAGAATAGTTCAGTATGTTATTTTTATATATGAAAAACAATAAAAAATCGGCCCAAACGGACCGACTCTTTTTAAAATTTATATGATATTATAATTTTCACATCAAATCTCCCAAAGTAGCTTCCTGCTCTTTTTTAGCAGCTTCGGCTTCTTTTCATCTATTCATTGTATCGATCACCGCATTCCATTTCTTGAGTCTAACTTCTCTTTCTGAGATTAGAGCTTCTTTTTCTGATTCTCAATCTTCATCTTCTTCATTCATTAATATTTGTAGATTCATCTGTTCTTCGATATAGATTTCGTATAATCTGAGGATTTGGAATGACCATAATTCTGAAACAGTTTTTACAATTGATTGATCTCAACTTTTTACTGCTATATACAGTTCCCAATCTCCATCTTTATTCTCTTGTTTTAGCTCATAGTCACTTGAGAAAGATCCAATCACTAATTTTTCTAAAATATCCCAATCAAAATCATCATCTAAGTCCTCTGGAGTAAGAAAAGATTGTGAAGGAAATTTAGACAAATAATCAGTATACCAAATTTGATCTTTTATATCTCATTGAATTTTTCAGAAAAGTCTTTCGTATTTTTCTACGATTTCTTTTTTATCTTCTTTTTCTCTAAGTTCTTCTATAAAAGCTGGAAAGTCAAATAACATGGCAAAATTTATGAAAAATTAAAAATTTTCTATTTTTCACCAATACGAGAATAAATAAAATATTATTCAATGCAAGAGAAAATTAAAAAGCCGTTTTAACCGTATTTCTTTAGAATCATCTCAAAAGAAAATCGTTGAAGTTTTTCATTTTTTTGAACCCATTTACGACTTCATTATATCATTTTTCACTAAGTATTTCTTCATCACTTAATCAATGCGAAACCGTTCGAGCTACATAACGTAAAATTTCTATCATTTCAGAATTATTTACGACTTTTCTAGCCAATCTTTCTCCAGCTTTTTCTAATAATTCCTTTCAAACTTTTGATTTCAGTCTTCTCTCTGCATCTACATTATCCTTCCATTCCACTTCTTTATAATATTTTTTAAAAGTCTGATTTTCTGTAATTTCTTTTCGTTCGTCTCGATTCTTCCAGATATGTAATCTGATACGATTTACTTCTTCCCTACTAGGACATCGAGAACCTCCTCATAACATAGAATTATCTCCAGGTTGTACATGAATATAATATCATGGTAATGATGATTTTCTTCCACCACTGCACAGAAATGCTCCGAAATGGAGTTTGTATGGATGAGATTTATCTGGAGAAAAACGTAAATCTTTATTGAATCTATAAATACAATCTTTTGCAATTATTCCATTCAAATTTGGGTCAATTTTTTGCATATCGATAATTAAATGTTCCACCAATTCTGTGAATCTTTTTCTTTCTTGTAAATAAAGATCACGATTCCTGTGCATTCGCTCAGTATTATTGTTTATCTTTACAGCTTCTAGAAATTTTAATGTGATTGGTGAGAGCATTTATGTTTAAGATTATCCATGTAAAATCGTCATTCAGAGGGAGTGAAACGACCGAAGAATCCACCAGCTTCACGTTTCCCTGGATTCTTCGCTTACGCTCAGAATGACGCTTGCAATCTTTCCACTGTTCACTATATTAATTCTCATATTTATCGCAAGGATTTATTCGAAATATGTATCTATTCTCATTCAAACAGTTTGCATGACATGATAGAGTTTTTTCATCTTCACTTTCCATCTGAAAGCCTGGAGATTTGATTCAATGTTGAACGGATTTTTTATTAAATCTTTGAGATGAAATAGCTTTCCCAGAACTCATTAGAACACAGTTTATACCTACTTCACTTTGCGAAGTAGTCTATCCAAAGTTTTTTGATCAAAAATTTCTCACACTACTTCATCGAATGGTTTATCAATGGTATTCTACATATAATAACGTTTTGAAATATTTCGTTTCATTTGAAATTCCACAGCTATTAGCTCGTGAAGAGAAGGTTAAATGACAAACCAAAAAACTGAAACTTGATAAAGTTTCAATTCCATTGAATGAGTCGAAGCAGAATCTCGTAATTATTCCAGATAATCGATCTCGTGAGAATCAGCTTTCAGATTTCTTTTCCCAAGATTTCGTAATGAATCTATATTCTACAGATACCCAAAATCGTAAAGACAATAATCGACGAGAAATCAAAAAATCAAAAACTTGAATTATTGTTGCAACTCAATCCGAAGTTTTTCAGCCTTTTAATAATTTATGAACTATCACATTCGTGGATTGATACAAACGATATTATCATAATCAGCAAGATCCTCGTTATGATATTTCTGAGGTGGTGAAAAAGATGCAAGAACTACGAAAATGTGAAGTTATAGACCTAGAAAATATTGGATTAATTCAGTAAGAATAAAAAATCTCCACAAAAATTTGACAAAATTATATTTTTTGTGTATAATTGAACTGTATTATTTACATTATTACTAATTTTGGAAGCATGAAAATGCCAGCTCATTACAAGAATCTTGATACAGAAGAGAAAAGAATAATTGTAGCCAATTTGATCTCTCAATTTGGGAATGAAGACATTCAAAAACAAATTAATAAATTTAATGCCGATCAAATTGATTTTTTATTCACATATTTTTTTACTGAATCCAAAGAGAAAAGAGAAAGAATGTGGTATGATATGCAAACAGAATATGAATCTACATTGAAAGAAATCGAATACATAGCAGAGAAGATACAAATGCTTAATATCAAATATAATGAGTTATTAGCTCAGGAAAAGGACAAAAAGGAATTCGCAAAGAAAAAATAATTTTAGATTTTATTTTATATAAATCAGATGTCTGCTTTAGAATACGAAAGAGGAAGAATAGAAGATATGACAACAAACTCTAAAGAGACATTTTCTATTTTTCCAGAAAAAACAGAAGAAACAAAAGATGCATACGATAAAGCAGAAAAAAAGATAAACAATTCTGTAAAATTATTTGCTAACAATTTGGATAAAATCAAATCATGACTTACAAAAGAGTTATTAGATGTTTTTGATAATTTGAAAAAGGATCCTAAATTTAAATGATTGAGTAATTCAGATTTATGGCTTCAATCTCTTTCAAGACTGTACGAAGCAAACAAAATACCATCTCCATTGGAAAGTATTTTGAATGAAATGATGAAATTATTAAATGACTATAGGACGCTTCATATCAAATCTGATAGGTTATATGAGATGCTCAAAGCCTGTGCTATTTTGGGAGATAATCAGAGATTAAATGAATCATGACCAAAAGAGTGATGAGATGGTTCAAATGTGACATTCAAACAACAGACTCATCGTCGATGAAGATGAGCATTGTGGTAAGATAAAAAATTTTGAGGAATAAAAATCCTTTCGTTAAGGATGGCTTTTTCATTTTTATCTAAATATGTCAAATATAAAATAACAAAAAATCTATAAATCCGTAAATAAATGTAAAAAATCTGCCCAAAATTTTGCATAAAAAACATTTTCGAATATAATTATCTTGTAGAATTTATTTATAAACAAAAGATACAAAAACTTGATGTCAGCTCAAACTTTGAATATTATCTATGATACAAATTATACAAACATCGTTCCTGATGGTGGTTTTATTGATCATCAATTCGCTCAGAAAGTATGATTTTGGGATTTACTTTTTTGAAATCCTAAGGATTTAGAACAGAAAGCGAAATCTGCACAAAATAATACAGCAAAAGAAGAACCAAAAAAACAGGAATGACAGACTCAAGTTCAGTCTCAGGGACAAGCATCTCAGACTCAATCACAAGGAGAGGCTCAATGACAAACATCTCAAGAACAATCTAAAAAAGCTGATAATACAAATCAAAAGCAAAAAAGTCCATGATTTTTTGATTTACTTTTTGGACCATTAAATGCTCCACAGCCAGCTAAAGCTGAAGAACCAAAAAAATCTGAAGAAAAAAGTAATGAATGAAATCAAGCTACTGAAAATGCGCCTGCTAGTCAAGAATGACAAGCACCTCAAGCAAATTCTCAACCTGAATGAACAAACCAAGAAGTCCAAACTCAAAATAATGATTCTACAGCTTCTGAACAACCAGCAACTACAGCAGAAGCTAATGCTGAAAATATAACTCAGAATCATGAAATCGCCAAGACTGAAAATTCAGGAGAAGCAAAAGAAGCAGAGACTAAACCTAAAAAGAAAAGTTGGATTGATTCTATGTTGGATAATGTTTTCTGAACTGATGACTGATCCAAAAAAGAAAATAAATCTGACACAAAGAAATCTGATGAGAAAAAATCAGATCAAGAGAAAACTCCAGAAGAAGAAAAAAAATTAACAGAACAAGAAAAGAAAGCTAATGAATTACGTGAACAGATTAAAAAGATACTAGAAATCCCTGATTCTGAATATAAGGATAGTATGCTAACATCTGATATGAGAAGATTTATCAAACAAGTCGATGAAGAGTATACATCCAATATGGCTGATTTCAAAACGCATATCGCTCCATCTTATTGGGAATACAAATGAAATGGAATGAATATCAGTGGAATCTTGTGAAAAACTTATTACACGCAGAGATATCCAACATATATTGATGCTCTATGGACTAGAGATTTGATGGGAATGCATGCTAAATGGGATATGTCATTCTTCATCTATCCAGAAGATGACTCTGCTATGCAGGCTATGCTCAAAAGAAAATCAACACAGCTAAAAGCTGAACTAAATGAAGCGATGTCTAAAGGGATCACTACTGATAAAGAAGTTGAACAGCAATATAGAGATGTAGAAATGATTAGAGAAAAACTAAGTACAAGAGAAGAAAGATATTTCGAACTTTCCAATTATTTTACGATTTACAATACAGATGAAACAGTACTCAGAGAAGATGGAAAGAAATTTGAACAAAAAATTGGATGATATGGAATCGCTGTAAAAACAGCTAATCATAGAATGGATGAATGAATGACTTCTACATTACCTCTATGTATAGATGATTTGTGAATTAGTAGAAGTGCCGTAACTTCATCACTTGCGTGAAGTTTCCCATTCATTTCAAATGATTTGGTTCAGAATACTTGAATTTTTTATGGATTAAATCTCCATACATGATGACTGATTATCATGGATAGATTCAGTGATAAATTACCAAACATGAATAGTGTAATTCTAGCCACATCATGAGCCTGAAAATCATTTACAGTTAAGCTAGAGATTTTGAGATATTTATTAAATTGAATCGATGTTATTGTTATCGATCCAGAAAACGAATATAAAGATTTGTGTGAAACTGTAGGTTGAACATACGTAAATATCGCTACAAACGCACAGCAATATATCAATCCATTTGATCTACCTCCAAAGATTGAGGATGTAGAATATGGGAAATGAGATCTTCTTCGTTCTCAAATCATGACGTTAATCTGATTGATTCAGATTTTGATTTGAAAACTAAGTGCAGAAGAGGAAGCAGTATTGGATAAAGCTCTACAGAATACATACGCTCTTCGCGGATTCTCTCTAGAGGATGATGACTACGAATGAAAGCAGCCACCTTTGATGGAGGATTTGATGAATGTATTGAATGGAATGGAATGATGAGAACAGGTTTGATTACGTTTGAGTAAATATGCAACATGAACATTCGGAAAATTATTCAATAACTATACAAATATCGATATCAATAATCGTATTACTGTGTTTAGTATCCGTGATTTGGAGGATGCTTTAAAAACTCCAGCAATGTATAATGTATTGAACTTCATATGGACTAAAGTTAGATCTATGAAGCGTCAGAGATTACTTGTATGTGATGAAGCCTGGATTATGCTTCAGAATGATGTTTCAGCCAACTTTATGTTTAGTATGACAAAAAGAGCCAGAAAATACTGACTATGAATTACAACTATTTCACAGGATATCGAGGATTTTGTTAGAAGTCCATATGGAAAACCTATCGTTTCAAACTCTTCGATGCAAATACTACTCAAACAGTCAACTACTTCGATAAAATCATTAAATCAGCTTCTGGGACTCTCTGAAGCCGAGCAGCAAAAATTGATTTCATGTGGAGTGTGAGAATGACTGATATTTGCATGAAATCAGCATATTGCAATAAAGATTATAGCATCTCCATCTGAAAAAGAGATGATTACAACAGATGTTAAAAGAGGA
>Ga0247609_10001056_pt1 | contig 34545 bp, 33 predicted proteins | sample 172DNAGHGlowgp2_FD_193487 | JGI IMG/M metagenome (GOLD analysis project Ga0247609, IMG submission 193487) | Sheep rumen microbial communities from Palmerston North, Manawatu-Wanganui, New Zealand - 1728 DNA GHGlow gp2 | ecosystem: Host-associated > Mammals > Digestive system > Stomach > Rumen ... | reverse complement strand
ATTTATGCTTTTAAACTATATGACTAGAACACACAAAGTAAGTAAGATTAGAATTTTTCTAACCATTGCTTGTCTACTTGTATTCGGTGTCCTCGTTTCAGTAGCAGATAGGTGTTGCTCTCCTGCAGAATTGCAGTACGTAAACCCTACGTTCGTTTCAAACTGATCTAAGGATGTCGCTATTAATTTAGATGCTATGAGTATCTCTATGGATGATACCAACGATATTGCTGTGGTGCAGTATATCGTTCAAGAACAAGATACTTTGGAATCAATTGCAACTGAATTCTGAACAACAGTTTCAAATCTTAAAAAGATAAATGGAATCAGTTCAATAAAACCGTGACAAAAAATTGTCGTAACAAATGAAGAAGATTGAATTCTTTATAAAGTAAGAGAGAATCAAAACATCAAGGTTTTCGCTAATAAGTATTGATTAGATTTACAAGACTTGATGACCTTGAACTACATTACAGATGATAGTGAGATTCTTTATGAATGACAAGAAATCTTTATTAATCTTTCAGAAGATAAGGCTAATAACATTCCTTGATTCATAGATAAAGCTCAGCCTGATTTAAGTATACCAGTGGTTAAACCAAAACCAGCCACTAAGACACAAACAACGACGAAGACAACAACTAAAACAACTACTAAAACAACAAATAATGCTTCAAATTGAAGGGCTACTGCTCCAACAGGAGGCTCAGGAAAAATTGTTAAAAAATGGACATATAATGCTAATATCAATAACGGATTCTATCGTTGATATTGTACATGGTATGTTGCAACACAAGTTCCTTCAATCTTTAAATATACATCAGAGAATTCGCAATCTAGACCATTTGGTTGAAATGCTTCATCTTGGTATAGTGCAGCGAAAGCAGCATGATATACAGTTTCTAAAACTCCTCGTGCTAACTCTATTATCGTATATAGTAAATTACGTTCATCAGCAGGTCATGTATGAATTGTAAGACAATATCCATATAATGGTGATAGTTCTAAGATGTTAGTTGAAGATATGAATTACGCAGGAAAATTTGTGGTAACACAAAGAGTTGAATCAACATCTCGTGGAGGAATTGTTTGATATATATATTATTAATACAATAGATAATGGAAAAAGGAGTAGAAGGATCTGCTCCTTTTTCTTTATAAAGAAGAATATAATCATGACTTGAAAATCAAATTATAATACTTATATTAAAAGTCAGCGCTTTTAGAAAAAACGTGTTAGTGCTATGGTGGTTATCATCAATCAGCGCGCTGATGGTAATCTCATAAATTTTCATAGACGTATGTAAAGTATGTGAATGCACATATTATGAAAAACACTAACACTAAGGTATATAGGAGTAGCTTCTGTTATAGGAACTGCTCCATCTTTTTTTAATGATAAAAAATTATTAAATATTTCTCATAAATATTAGCCATTATTCTAAAATTCTCTTGAAATCCAAATATAAATTTAGAATACTAAACTGAGACACAATTTTATGTAAAATTATTAATATGAAAAAAAAGATAATAGTAATGGCATGAGGAGGGACATGAGGTCATGTATTTCCTATAAAATCTCTAATAGAAACAATACTTTCAGAAGAAAAATATACAAATAAAGTTGAAAAAATAGTTTGGTTTTGATCTAAAAACTCATTAGAACAGGAAACTGCTAAAAATTTTTGAGATAAGGTTAAGTTTATGTCTATTTTTTCATGAAAATTTCGTAGAGAAACTCCCCTAAAATCTCATTTAAAAAACATTAGAGATCTGTTTTTGTTTATTTTTTGATGCATTCAATCTGTTTTTTATTTACGAAAAACTAAAGCAGATGTAGTTTTTTGTAAATGATGATATGTAGCCCTACCAGTAGTTTGTGCTGCTAAAATTTTACATAAACCAATTTATGTACACGAATCTGATGTTCGCCCCTGACTGGTAAATAGGATATGAAACAAATTTTCAAAAAAAACATTCTGTTGATTTGATTGAGTTTTTAATGATGCTATAGTGGTTGGACAAATACTTTCAGATGAAATAGTTTCAGCTAAAAGTTCGACTTCAGCTTCTTTAAAATCTTTAGAATTAGAAGCGAAAGATAATAAACCATCTATCTTAGTGATGTGATGATCTCAATGATCAAAAAGGCTTTACGAGTGTTTAGCTAACCTGCTTAGGGAAAGCAAGATATTAAGAGAATCATTTCATTATCATATAATTTTATGAAAGTTGAACGAAGATTTGAAACAATTGTTCAAAGATTATAATTCGGTTAAAACATATGATTTTCTTTCACAATCGGATATGTGAGTATTATATCAACATTGTGATATTTCTCTTACTCGTTGATGAACAACTTCATTAGCAGAACAAAAACTATTTAACATAAAAAGTATCATAGTTCCAATACCACGAACTCATGACCAAAAACTTAATGCTCAGTGGTATGTAAAAAATTTTAACGATATTTTGGTAGAACAATCAAAGCCAACTACATCTGAAGATCTAAACAATGCTCTAATTTCTCTTAAAGATTATCATAAGCCAAAAATTACACTGGATATTCATAAAGAAATATGAAAAGCTAAACATATAATTCTAGATGAATTATTAAAGTAAAAAAATATATAAAAAATCGATACAAAAATTTAACATATTAGACAACAATCTACTATAAAAATCCATGATAACTTTTATTTATCACAAAACGATTTATTAATTATTAATTGAGTTTGCTAGTCGTTAGTAGACAAAATAGACTAGTTTTAGACACACAATAAATCTTAAAATTAATTTAAATAATAAAGCTGTTTAATTAGTAATATTAAAAATATATAATTTATATTCTTAGACATCTATAAACTTTACCATTAACCATAAATAACTTAATGAATAATAAAACTGTGATCAAGCTGTCTATGATAAATCTCTGATGTAATAAAAACTTAGTTGATAGTCAACTATTTTTATGAAAACTTTTAAGTGAAAACTCTGATAAAATTGAATATTATACAGACCCTTATGATAATAATGTTGAAATTGTTTTATTGAACACATGCTGATTTATTTCTTCTTGACGTGAAGAAATGTTTAAAAATATAAAAACATTGTTGTCAAAAAATAAAAAAATATGTCTCATATGATGTGGTGTTCAATATTTTGAAAAAGTTCTTAAGAATGTTCAGAATATAAGTCTTGACACAAATATAAACAAAGAATTAAACATGTGGGATGATATTCTTTCTAATAAAAACATCTGATATTTGTCTCGAAATGATTTAACTTTAGCTAATATTAAAAGCCTATTTTCTCGTAGCAAAAATTTTGACGACTTTTGTCGATATTCGGCCCCAAGATTGCTTACAAACTATGAAAATCACTATGAATATCTTAAAATTGCTGAATGATGTAATAATTCGTGTGCTTTTTGTATAATACCTAAAATTAGATGAAAACTTGTATCTTTGCCAATCAAATCAGTTCTTTATGAAGCAGAAAGTCTATTAAAACAATGAATTAAAGAACTAATAATTTTAGCACAAGATACGATGAGATATTGAACGGATTTTTCATCAAAATCTCAATTATTACCACTATTACATGAATTAGATAAACTACCTTATGATTTTAAATATCGTGTTTTATATTTATATCCAGATATTCTGACTCTAAAACAATTACAAGATTTCTCATCACTTAAAAAATTTATTCCATATTTTGATATTCCGTTTCAACATATTTCTCCAAAACTTCTTAAGTCTATGTGACGTTTTTATGATGACAAAACAATTCATTTATTATTAAGATCAATTCGTAAGTTATTTAAAAAATCATTTATACGCACAAATATTATTATATGATTTCCATGAGAAACTGAAGAAGATATGGAATTATTACAAGATTTCTTAAGTAAAGATTATTTTGATAACATTGCATTATTTGAATATCATGATGAACCATTAGCTTTATCTTCAACATTTAAGGATAAGGTGCCTTATGATGTTGTAAATAAACGCTTCAATATAATAAAAAAACAAGTTAATACACTATTATCTAAACATAACAAAAATAGAAAAAATCAGAAAGATATTTGATACGTTGAGTCTATTAAACAAAATAAAAATTGAATTTTAATTTCCATTCGTCCAGAAATAAATTGTCCAGAAATAGACCCAGTTGATAAAGTTAAATTAGAAAATATTATCCAAGTGTTTGATGCTGATGAAATTATGATCTGATCAAAAGTAGAATATATTATATAAAAAACCCCACATTAGTGGGGTTTTAATCCTCTACTTGTTTTTTATTTTTTTAAAGCATCTAACGCTTTTTGTGTGTCTTTAATGTCAGTATCAATTTGTTCTACAATATCGCTCCTTCATTCGTCTTCAAATTTTTTCTTATAATCTTTTAGCTTTGTTAAATCATTTTTTAATCTTTGTACTTCTTCAGCTTTATGTGCTTTTTTGTATTCAATTTCTTGAAGCTCTTTTTCATACTTATCAAAGTTTGTTCAACTTGATAATGACTTTCTTTCAGGAATTTCTCTATTATCATATCATAGTCCAAATCTATTATCAATTAGATTATTGAAATAGTTTTGTAAATTAGCCCAATCACTTAATCACATAAAAGGACCTTCAAAAGTTGGTTCTCAATAATTTCTCCTAAATTCCTCAAATTCTTCGGGATTGTTAAACTCTCTTTCAAGTTCAACTTTTTTTCAATTAATGTTTTTATAAATATAAACTTTTCATTTAAACATGGTTATATTGGTTAAAAAATAAAATAGCACCATTTTGGTTACAGTGCTATTATAGACGAAAAATTTTAAAATGCAAGTTTTTTTATAGATTTTTTAAATGATTTAATATGTTAGTTATCAACTTAAAAATCTAAGCATATAAATAAGATATTTTATTACATTTTTTGCATGTATATTTTCTGAAACGAAAGAATCTTGTCAAAAATTAATTTAAGCAACAAAAATTTCTTCAAGTTGGTTCCAATCCAGTTCTTCTAATCTTTTGTTGCTTAAATTTTCTGGAATAACGAAACTACCTCATTTTTTATTAATTATTTTGGAAATTTTTCACAAAGTTTTTCTACTATAAGGTGAAAATAAATCTAAAAACTTGATTAATTCATGGAATGGAATATTTGGGCTGTCGCTTTTTTTAACAAGTCAAATTAAACAACTTTTAACTTTAGGGGCGGGCGAGAATGCCTTAGCAGGAACTGTTTTTAAATATTGAACCTCATATGCATAATTTAAAATCCAGTATAGATAAGATTTTTTATCGGCATCAAAACGTAGTTTTTTTCAAACTTCATCCTGTACCATAAATAATCATCAAGCAAACTCTCCTTTTCCAGATCAAAAAAATTTTCTTAAAATTGGTGATGTAATATAATACGGTAAATTACCAACTATAAAAGTTCTGTCTTCTTCTCATTTAAACATGTTTAAATCTCATTCTAAGACATCTCACCAGATTATTTTTACCATTCAATTTTCTTTTTGAGAAATTAAAGTTTCAAGTGTATCTCTAAGAGTTTCATCTTTTTCAAAAAGGAAGAAGTTTTGAGAAATATCTATAATTAATTTAGTTATAGATCATTTTCATGGTCATATTTCTACTAAATTTTTACATTCATTTTGCTGAAAATAAGATTGCGTTTTATTAGCAATCCGATGCCTAATTTTAGAATCTGTTAAGAAATTTTGTCAAAGATATGTAGACACAATTTATTATAATATTTTAAAGCTACTAATTATGTATATAAAATTAGTGTTTTTTTGCAATAAATAAGAATAAAAAGCTGATATAAAAGAATTTTAATATTCCCTTTAAAAGGATCTAAATATTCTTGCTCTTTCTAGTCTATCATTGTCAATCTCTTCGTCTGTGTTTATATTTTCTTGGTTGTTTTGATTAGATTCACTAATGTGTTCAATTTGTATTTCTTCTTTTTCCTTAATAATTTCTTCTTTATCTGATTCTGTTAGGGTTTCTTCATTTATTTTTCATTCAAATGACGATGGTAATATTAAAGAATATTCATAATCGATTTGTTTTAAAATTCGGTATTTAATGGGAGTTCATAATGCTTGATGTAATAAATAATCCCATTGAATTGTTATATTTCTTTTTCATTTTAATAATTCATTAACTTCACTAATTTTTTTTCACAAAATGGTAGAAAAGGCTCTTTGAGTAAGTCATTTCTCTTTTATAATATTCTGTAATTCAATTCATGGGTGTTGCATGTTGTCTATTTCTATTATTAAAAATTCACTACTTTAGTGAAATTCACTAATTCTATGAAATAGTGAATTTCTTAATAATTATAGTCTGAAATTTTTAAAAATCAAATTTTTTCACACTTTCTATGAAACAGTGAATTTTTTATAGTGGTGTTTTTGTTGTCTAAAAGTTCACTAAAATAGTGAATTTCACTATTTTAGTGAACTTTTTGTGATCGTATTGATTTTTTATGGTTTATATGCTTAGTTTGCTAATTTTTTAGTGTCAAAAAAATGTCGTTTCACATAATATTATATATATAGCATTTTTGATTGTTAAATTTTTGTATTATATTAGATTAAATAATAATAAATTTTTTAATTTTAAATATTTAGACAAAATGTATATATCATTACATGAATGATTTTTTATTAAAAATCTAAATTTAACCAATTATAAACAAGGAATATCTATGTTCTTATGTCTAGTAATATTATAAAAATATTTAAAAGTCAAATCAAAATATAATTAAAGAAAGTATAGTTATAAATTAGTAAAACTTAAAAAAATAGGTACAGCAATGTATAAATTTTGCCATTTTTTGTCACATTTAATTACAATCTTCGTAATCTTGACTGTAAGGGTTGTTCTCCGCCTAAAACATACGAGAACATGCTTGTAGATGCTAAAATCTTTATTGTTGAAATAATAAAGATTGTAGACCATCGACATGCGAGTAATTCGCGAATCTTTGGTGGTCTTGATTAAAGTTAGTCGGCGTTTTGTCTATTATTTCCCTTTAAGTAGGGGTTTATGATCAAGCAAATGTCTACTTTAGTCAAATTCTCTTGCATTTGTGTCTAATATTTTTAGACTGAGAATTAGTTTACTGTGTGGAGACACAGAAACCACACCCTGTTTGGTAATTAATTTTGTGACTTTTTATTTTTATTCTAATAAAAGACATGAACATTAGAAAATTGTTCGCAATATTGGCTGGAGTGTCAATGGTTGCAAATGTAGTTCTTCCTGGACTAGCAAATGCTGCTACACCAGACACAGAACTATGAAGAGCTTATGAATGGGCTCGTTCAAAGGATATTACTACAATGCCTTCTTACGAAGCAGCTAACATGTATGGTAATATCACAAGAGCTGAGTTAGCAAAAATGTTGTCTAACTGGGCTATGAACGTGAAAGGATTAACTCCTGATACATCAGCTGTATGTAACTTCACAGACACTGATTCTGTAAAAGGAGACTTACACGATTTCATAACAACTTCTTGTCAATTAGGTCTTATGGGACAAGGAATTAAACAATTCAGACCTTATGACTCAATTTCTAGAGCTGAGTTCGGTACAGCTTTATCTAGAGCTTTATGGGGAGATAAGTATAATACAGACGAAACTCCTTATTATGCAAAACACCTAAACGCTCTTAAAGAAGCTGGAATTATGACTCAAATCGCTAACGCTGAATCAATGAAAGAAGTTAGAGGTTATGTAATGTTAATGTTGATGAGAAGCGAAGGAGATTCAATCTGTGATGATGTAGTTGTAAAAGTAACATGTGCAGCTGAAGCTGTAGATGGAACTTACAAAGACTGTCCAACAGTTTGTAGAGACAACGGAAACAACACAGATACAAATGTTAAATCTGGAGACTTAGCTGTAAAAGCTGAAGAAAACAGAGGAGCTAAAGTTATCTCTAATTGAGCCGTATCAGAGTTAGATACATTAACTTTCAATGCTAATGAAAACATAACTCTTAACAGTGTAACTTTAGAGAGATATGGATTATCTAATGCTGAATCTATAGATGCTATATGGTTAGAAGATGAAGATGGTAATGAAGTAACTGCTCAAAAGAGCATTTCTACATCTAAAGATACTGTAACTCTTTCTTTAAAGAAAGATTACAAAAATATCTGAAAGGGTACTTCATTTGTTGTTGTAGTTAAAACAGCATCATGATCTTCAAGCGCATTATGAACTAATGTTGGATTTAAGGTTACAGATGTAGATTCTTCTGCAAAGAATTTGGATCTTTCAAACTATTCTGCTAATCTTTATGATTTTATAGATTATACAGGTAATTGAGTTCAAGTTGAGTTTAAAGGTAAATCTGGAACAACAACTTACAACTACGAAGCTTGAAAAACTTATGAGGTAGCTAAAGTTAGAGTATACGCTACTAAAGCTGCAGTATCTGTAAATGGGTTCACTTTAACAAACAACGGAAATCTAGATCTTGATAATTATGTAGAAGATGTAGAAGTTCTAGTTAACTGAACAGCATTGAAGAATGTTAAATCTTCTCTTAAAAATGATGAGTTAAAAGTTTCTTTTGATGATCAAGAAATCGCAATCAATAAAAATGAAACATTTACTGTAAAAGTTTCAATTTCTGAAGATTTTGATCAATTCGGAGATACTATTAACTTTAAATTAGATGATACAACAGATCTTAATGTTGTTGAAACAAAGAATAGTGTTAGAGTTGGTGTTACAGAAAAATCTACTTGATCTTTTGTAAGTCCTGCAACTTATGCATTTAATGGTGCTAAAATTACTCTTACTAATACAAAATTAGATAAGACAATAGAGGCTGCTCAATGATCTGATGACGTAAAAGTAGCTGAAGGTAAAATAGCTATTGGAGGTCAAACTCTTAGAATTGATTCACTAGTATTAAGACCATCTATAGTTAACGACATAACTTCTGTTAAATTTGTTGTAAATGATGAGGAATATGAAGCTACAGCAAAAAACAGCTGGACAGTGAAAAAAGTTCTTATAGAGGAAGATTCTAATATAAAACTTATTGTTGATGTTGCTGATAATGCATGAACTGGAGATTCTGTTACATTCACAATCGGTGGTGGAAATTCTATCTTTAGTTCGTCTAGTTTAGCATGATTAGTTAAATATGATACTAATGGTGATACAGTTACAGATATGTTATGATCTATAAGTGTATCTACTTTGAAAGTTCAAGAGGCTAAAGGTTCTTTGATAAACAACATTTCAAAGAAGGCTGAATTTAAGACTCTTGAAACTACAACAAAAACTGTATTTGATGGAACATTCACAGCTAAAAAACAAGATACTCATCTTAATGATGTTGTAGTTGCTTTGGCTGACGGAAATCTTGCTTCTGCTGATAATGTAACATTCCATGTTTACATTGATGATGACGAAGTTGCTACATTTGATTGAGCAAAAGAAGAAGAATTCTCTGAAATTGTTGTTAAAGCATGAGAATCAGTAAAAGTAAAAGTTAATGCAGATGTATATGCTTCTACAACAAATGCAGGTGTTCAATACACATTGCAATTAAAATGAGAAGATGATAATAATAATGATATCTCAACTACAGCTGTAAATATGGTTAAGATGACATTTGTAACTGCTGAAGGTATTACAGTTTCTACAAATAATTCTATGAGAGCTGATGATCTTATTCTTACAGATAGTAATCAAGAAATTGCAGCATTTATAGTAAAACCAAGTAACAAATCTTCAGTTGCAAATCTAGATAAATTAGTATTTGATGTAGCTGATTATGTAGGTAGTCTTCCTACTAATGCTAATGCGGATGAATATTTTGAAGTAAGACTTTGAGATGGTAACAATGCTACAGTTCTTGACGTTGAGTTTGATGGTACAGATCTTGTTGCTGATGATATAAACCAAGAAATTTCAGGAGAAACAAGAGTAACAGTTATTTATAAAAAAGATTTAACTGTAAAAACAAAATATGATTTAGAGGTTACATACGCAAATGGACCAGTATCTAAAACGTTCTCTAGATATGCAGTAAATGCTTTAGTAAGAGTTGTTTCTCAAAGTTGAGATGGAACATCATCTACAAAATATACTTTTGATATAGAATATTCTGATAATATAACTAACGAAAGTATTAAAACACTTCAATTTACATATGCTGATTGAAGCGGTTCTACAGTATGGTCTAACATTTCAGAATGACAGACTTACACAACAACAAACAAAGCTGAAGCAAGTGATGCTACTGAAATAAGGTATACAGATGGAGATAATAATTCATACGTAATTCCTTATGCTACATATCCTGATTATTTCAAAGTTTCTACTTCTGAATATGTAATGAGATATGCAAAATAGCAATCATTATGGCTTAGTTGGAAAGACTCTATCCTTCGGGATGGAGTTTTTCTTATCATAAAATTTTGATTATAACTAACCAATTAATAAGATATATAAGTGTGGAAAGGTGAAATAAATTTATAGTTTTATGTTATTAAAATAGTATATCTATTAAAGAAATAGATACTTATTATAAGTTCATAATTGAATCACTTGAAAAAGTAATTAAGCCTAAAGAAAACTATTTTATAAAATCATCACTAGATTAAAAGAAACACTACTAACTGAAAAATATTTAAGATTGAATATTCAATGAATATTGTACATTCAGGTATAGGAATGCTCATGTTTCATATAATTATCTAATAAATTTTAGTTATAGAACTATTAAAAAAACCAACCTTCATTGAGAGAGGGTTGGTTTCGATTATTTTAAGAATCAATATTACAATTTTCACATTAAATCTCATAACGTAGCTTCTTGTTCTTTTTTTGCGGCTTCAGCTTCTTCTCATCTACTTAAAGTATCCAATACAGCATTCCATTTCTTGAGTCTAACTTGTCTTTCCGAAATTAAAGCATCTTTTTCTCAATCTTTTTCATCATTCATTAATACTTGTAGATTCATTTGTTCTTCCATATATATCTCGTACAATCTAAGAATTTGGAAAGACCATAGTTCTGAAACAGTTTTTACTATTGATTGATCTCAGCTTTTAACAGCAATATAAAGTTCATATCATCAATCTTTATTATCTTGTTTCAATTCATAATCACTTGAGAAAGAACCAATAACTAATTTTTGTAATAGATCCCAATCAAAATCATCATCTAAGTCTTCAGGAGTAAGATATGATTGAAACTGAAATTGACTTAAATAATCTTTATACCAAATTTGATCTTTAATATCTCATTGGATCTTTCAAAAATATTTTTCATATTTTTCAATAATCTCTTTCTTATCTTCTTTTGATCTAAGATCTTCTATAAAAGCAGGGAAGTCAAATAACATGATAAAATTCTAAGAAAAACTAAAAAACAAAAAATATTTTTTAATCAAATAAACAATATATAAAAACTATACTAATGCAAGAGAAAGTTTGTTTTAGATGTGAAACAGTAGTGTATAATTATATATTTTATATAATTGATGATTTAGAAAAAACTCCGCAGAGTCTCATGAGGAGTGAGAGTCTGTGGAGGTTTGCCCTGTGGATTTTGCGTTTTTTGACGGTTGTGCTTTGAATTGCGCACCCTCAACCGTTGAATCTGAAGGTCTTGGTCTATTTCCTGTTGCTTCTTGTATAGCCAGGTTAAAAACATTTTCTAGAGCGCCATCATGAGCTTGTACATACAGATCAAAATCATTATTAGTTTTTTTTTGGATGTATAATATCGAACCAACAAGGTCCTCAATTTTATCTTTAAGATAAAAAGCCTTTATTATGTCACCAACATTACACCCCAAAGCAAACTTTAAAGTTTCTTGACTTTGATATGTTTTTTTACCACTCTTTATTTTTCTCCAGGAAGATCTTTTTTTCTCCTGATTTTCTTCAACAAGGGTATCAAGACCGCGTTCACCGACTTTAAACACAACATCCCCACTAGAGGACTTTGTCACTGATAAGACAAAATACTTTTTCATAAACATAAATTATTAAGATTTTGTTATAGTTATATACATATACACATTATATCAACAAAGTCAATACAAAATTTAAGAACATTATTTGGTATTTTAAAATCACCTTAAAAGAAAACCATTAAATTTTTTCATTTTTTTTAATCAATTAATAACTTCATTATATCATTTTTCACTTAAGACAGTTTCATCATCTATGCTATGTCAAACAGTCCATGCTACATAACGTAATACATCTACCATTTCTTCATTATTAACTATCTTTCTTGCTAATTTTTCACCTGCTTGTTGTAATAATAATTTACCATTTTTACTTTTTAATCTTCTGTTAGGATCTACATTATCTTTCCATTCAATTCTTTTATAATATTTTTTAAAAGAAGGCTCTTGTATAATATCTTTCCATTCATCCCAATTTTTCCAAATATGTAACCTAATACGATTAGTTTCTTCTTTACTTGGACACCATGATCATCATCATATCATTGAATTATCTCAAGGTTGAATATGTATATAATATCATGGTAATGAAGATTTTCTACCACCACTACACAAAAAAGCTCAAAAATGTAGTTTATATGGATGTGATTTATCAGGAGAAAAACGCAAATCTTTATTAAATCTATAAATACACTCTTTAGCAACTGTTCAATTCAAACTAGGATCTACTTTTTGCATATCTATTATTAGCTGTTCTATAAGTTCTGTAAATCTTTTTCTTTCTTGTAGATAAAGATCACGATTTTTATGCATCCACTCAGTATTATTATTTATCTTAACAGCTTCTAGGAACTTTAATGTGATAGGTGATAACATTGTTATATTTTATATATAAATTACTAATAAAAACATGTTCATATTCCTAATTTCTTGAAATTTTTTCTTTCATCAATATATTAATTCTAATATTTATCGCAAGTATTTCTAGGAAATGTATTTGTTTTCATTTAAACAGTTTGCATGACATGATAGAGTTTTTTCATCTTCACTTTCAATCTGAAAAGCTGGAGATTTAATCCAATGTTGATGAGATTTTTTATTAAATCTTTGAGAAGAAATTAGTTTTCCTGAACTTGTTAGAACACAGTTTTTACCAACATCTCCATGTGAAGTAGTTTATAAATGATTTTTTAATAAAGAATTTCTTTCTCTTGTACATTGGATGGTTTACCAACGATATTCTACATATAATAATGTAATGAAATACTTTGTATCTTTTGATATATCTCAATTACTCATACGCGAATCAAAATCAAAGCCTAATAACAAAAGCTTAGATCTTTCAAAGACTTCAATGAATTTTGAATGATCAAAACAAAATTTAGTAATAATACCAGATAACCGATCTCGCAAAAATCAACTTTCAGATTTTTTTTCACAAGATTTTATTACTAATTTATATTCTACAGATACACAAAATCGTAAAGATCAGCACCGACGAGAAATAAAAAAATCAAAAGTTTGAATTATAGTAGCCACACAATCTGAAGTATTTCAACCATTTAATAATTTATGAACTATTTTGTTTATTGATTGATATAAACGATATTATCACAATCAACAAGACCCTCGTTATGATATAAATGAGGTTGTAAAAAAATTACAAGAATTGTGGAATTGTCAGGTTGTTAATATAGATAATAAATGATTAATCTAAAATCTATATTTAATAAATCAAAATTACAATTTACAATTATGTCAATAGTATAGTAGTAGAAATATATTCAATATATAATTAAATATTGAAAAATCTATCTACTTTTTTGCATAAAAAACATTTTCGAATATAATTAATCTGTAGAATTTATTTATAAACGAGTATATTATAACTTATATGCCAACACAAACATTGAATATTATTTATGATACAAACTATACAAATATTATTAATTGATGAGGTTTTGTTGATCATCAATTTTCTTCTGTGGTAGAAAAAAGTACGTGAAATATAGAAGTGACTCAACCATGAAACCAAACAGACAATACACATCAAAACACAAATCAAACAGAAAATACTCCAACATCAAATCAACAACAATGACAGAAAACTCCATGATTTTTAGACTTACTTTTTTGACCACTTAATTCGCAAAATACGAAAAACAATACAAATTGAAATCAAGAATCAAATATAAACCAATCCCAAATTCAAACACAGCCAATTCAAGTTCAAACGCAGACACAACCAGTATGAGTTGTTTCAACGGTTGCTCAAAATGTAGCAACTTGACAACAAGTATGAACTGCCGTAGCCGCTCAAACTCAAAACGTTTCACAACCAACATGAGCTACAGAACTAAGCGAAACACCAAAAAATGTAAAAAAGAAAAGCTGGTTAGACTCTATGTTAGATAATGTTTTTTGAACAGATGAGTGATCTAAAAAAACTAAAAATACTGAAGAAACGTGAAAGTGATCAGTTTCTGATAATAAACCAACTCAAGATACAAAAAAGCAAACAGAACAAGAAAGAAAAGCGAATGAACTACGTGAACAAGTGAGAAAAATATTAGAAATTCCAGACGCTGAATATAAGGATAGTATGATTACATCAGATATGAGAAGATTCATTAAACAAGTTGATGAAGAATATACAAAAAATATATCAGATTTTAAATCTCATATAGCCCCATCATACTGGGAATATAAAAGTAACTTAATGAACATAAGTTGAATTCTTTGAAAAACATATTACATGCAAAGATATCCAACTTATATAGATGCATTATGGACGAGAGATTTAATGAACATGCATGCAAAACGAGACATGTCATTTTTTATCTATCCAGAAGATGACTCAGCAATGCAGGCTATGCTTAAAAGAAAATCAACTCAACTTAAAGCAGAATTAAATGAAGCTATTTGAAAATGAATTACAACAGATAAAGAAGTAGAACAACAATATAGAGATGTAGAATTAATTAGAGAAAAATTAAGTACAAGAGAAGAAAGATATTTTGAATTATCGAATTATTTCACAATTTATAATACAGATGAAAATACATTAAGGGAAGATTGAAAAAAGTTTGAACAAAAGGTTAGTGGTTATTGAATTTCTGTAAAAAATGCGATACAAAGAATGGATGAGTGAATGACATCATCTTTACCATTATGTATTGATGATTTATGAATTACAAGAAGTGCAGTAACTTCATCATTAGCATGAAGCTTTCCATTTATTTCAAACGATTTAGTGCAGAATACTTGAATATTTTATTGATTAAATCTTCATACATGAGGTTTAGTAATCATGGACAGATTTAACAATAAATTACCGAATATGAATAGTGTAATTCTAGCTACATCATGAGCCTGAAAATCATTCACCGTAAAACTCGAAATTTTGAGATATCTATTGAATTGAATTGATATTATTGTTATTGATCCAGAAAACGAATATAAGGAATTATGTGATGCTGTTTGATGAACATATATTAATATCGCAACAAACGCACAGCAGTATATTAACCCATTTGATTTACCACCAAAGATTGAGGATGTTGAGTATGGAAAGTGAGACTTGCTTCGCTCACAAATAATGACATTGATTTGATTAGTTCAAATTTTAGTTTGAAAATTGAGCGCAGAGGAAGAAGCTATATTAGATAAAGCATTACAAAATACTTATGCACTTCGTGGTTTTTCTTTTGAAGATGATGATTATGAATGAAAACAACCACCATTAATGGAAGATTTAATGAATGTCTTAAATTGAATGGAGTGATGAGAGCAGGTAGGATTGCGTTTAAGTAAATATGCAACATGAACTTTCTGAAAGTTGTTTAACAATTATACAAATGTAGATATTAATAATCGTATAACAGTTTTTAGTATTCGTGATCTTGAAGATGCCCTAAAAACTCCTTCTATGTATAATATTTTGAATTTCATACGAACTAAAGTTAGATCAATGAAGCGTCAGAGATTACTTGTATGTGATGAAGCATGGATAATGCTCCAAAACGATGTTTCTGCTAATTTTATGTTTAGTATGACAAAAAGAGCTAGAAAATACTGATTGTGAATTACAACAATTTCACAAGATATTGAAGATTTTGTAAGAAGCCCTTATGGTAAACCTATCGTATCAAATTCTTCAATTCAAATTTTGCTTAAACAATCTACTACATCCATAAAATCACTTAACCAGCTTTTATGATTATCAGAATCAGAACAGCAAAAGTTAATTTCATGTGGAATATGAGAATGATTAATATTCGTTTGAAATCAGCATATTGCACTTAAAATTGTTGCATCGCCTACAGAAAAAGAGTTAATTACAACAGATGTGAAGAGAAAATCTATTTAAATTTATCTTTTTAGTTTAATGGAAACATCAAACAATAACATATCTTGAGAAGCTGTGCTTTCTGCGGTTGCAGGATTGATGTTTTTTTCTCCATTAATAAAAAAAGATATAAAATTTAATCAAAATTTTTCATTAGAAGAAAAAGATTTTATTGCGTCATATACACAGGTTTGACATGTAAATTTAATATTACTTCTAATAGTATTGTTTATAACATTTGTAAATATATTTTGGATTCAGCCTTATTTATATCCAATAATGACTATATGAAGTGTTGCAATATATATAATAACAATAGTATCTATTATTATGTGTGCTAATCGCTTAATGATGTGGGAACCAAATGAAATGATTGTTCAAAAAATAAAAAACAAATGACAAATTCTAAAATCTTATACGCCAATTATTAATTACTATTTATGGTTTAGACAAAAAGACTATAATACACCATATTGGTGACTTAAGGAATCTATTCTATTGCGAACTATATTTATTTTTTGAACAATATTGTTTTGAAATGCTGTTTGATTATGAATTCTAATAATTATTTTAGTTAGAGTTATGCTATTAATGTTAAACTTAGATATTATACCTTTAAGTTTAAAAAAAAGTATAAATGAATGATTTTTATGTAATCCTGAAGAAACGATAACATATGTTTCTGCAAGTATTGTTTCAAGAATAAAAAGAGCCGATTATGAAAGTATATTAAATAGAGAGAAGTTATCATACCAGCAATGATTAAGTTTTTGAGCTTGAGCTATAATTCAATACATTTTATTTATAGGTATGTTTTTTATACTTTACAGAACAATAAACGTGTCTATATATCAAATTATTGTTTTTATAGCAATAGCTTTATGGATAATTAGAATTATCATATTCTACATTAATAAAAAAGCAATTTTAAAGATTCCAATTTTATCAGAAATTGTTTCAATAGTATTTCATTAAATATATTTAGTACATATAATTTATGATCATGAAAACATTAAAGAAAGTATTATTAACATTTATGTTGTTTATAATAGGCCTCACAAGCTTATCTGTTTTTAGTATAGTGTCTGCTCAATGAAACGATCCTTATAAACCTGTATTAAATACAACAGTGCAAAAAATAAGAATACCATTAGCAGATCCTGCTGATGTTGTAACAGATGGAAGATGAGCGAGCCTTTTTAATGAACAAATACTTATTTTAGTAAAATACGTAATTTATGTACTTATAGTTGCATGAATTGCTGTCGCATTTTTTTGAGGTTATAAGGTTATGACATCTAGTAAAGAAGAGGATATGAAAGAATGACTTAAATTGGTTGGATTTGGTGTTTTATGAATAATTATTATGGTATCAGCACAATTTTTAGCATCTTCTTTAGTTTGAGATGGTGGTATTATTACAGAAGAATTTGTTAGAATTGATGGAGATAGTCCTAATTGAATAGCTCTTGCAGAAAATTTATATAAAAAAATAATGTTTCCTTTTATAAAAATAGTTTTATATTTGGTTGTATGAGCTTTATTTATAATGATGGCAATAAAAGTTATCAGTTATGCTGTTTCAACTGATGATGTCGCTAAAAAGAAAGCGTTGTGAGCCATTCTATGGTGTGTGATTTGAATCTTTATTGTGATGATTGCAAAACAGGTTGTAGAAGCAATTATGTGAAAACAAACAGATGTAATAAATCGTGCTGCAATAACAATTTCATGATGAGAAGCATGAGAATGATGAATGTGAAATAAAATTATGGAATTTGGATCAATTCCTTTAATAGCTCAAATTATTAATTGGGCTATGTGATTAACTATGTTTGTCTTACTAGTATTGATAGTATTGCAATGATATAAAATGTTTGCTAAGCCAGATGATCCAAAGAATAGAGAGAATATAAAGAAAACGCTTTTATATATTGTAATATGAGTGCTTGTAATAGGTGCTGCGTACGTTATATCAAATGTATTAGTTATCGATAGATTACCTATAGAATAAACAATTATAAAAAAGCCTACATTTTAGGCTTTTTTATGTTAATTTAAAAATAAAAATGAAATTAATTTAATTTTTGACATACGCTTCTAAATATACACTGCTCGCATTTTTTTTCACTAGTAGTTTTACGAAACATCATCAAATCAACAGGCTGGTTTTTGTATGGATTTTGGTCAACTAATAATTGTTTTTGCTCTTCAACATCATTTTTCATTTTTTCTATAATTCAATCTATATCTTCTTGTTTCATGATTCATCCATATGAATTCATGCTGTCTAAGTAAACTTCATAAGCTTCTATCTTTATTCAATTTAAAGATGTTAGTCATTTTTTAAGAAGCATTTTAAGTGCGTATAGTTTTAATTGATCACTAATTGTATTATCTAAAATTTCTTCTTTACCAGATTTTCGATCTAATATTAAGAAATCAGTATCTGAAAAAGTTGCTCAAAAATCTGGTCATGCAAGAACAGAAATATCATTTAATCAAATTTTTGTAACATCTACTTTCATTGATTCAAAATCAGGAGTTCTTGGATGTTCAATATACACAAATTTTGCAGAATTAAAATAATCTTGTACTTTTTCATTTCGTGAGCTAGCTATAAAACGGTCTAAATTTCAGCAAACTTTTTCTATAGCTGGTTCTAATAAACTATCAGCATCTTCTCCATAAAAGTGTTCAGAAAGTCAAAATTTTCAAAAGAAATCTTCAAAATCTGTATAATCTCTTTCTTTGGAATAGTCAAAATCAGCTTTCATTTCCATCCTCATATTGTTTTTAAGTTCCTCAACCTTTTCTTCAGTTATTTCTCATTTTTTTAATACGTGTAGATAATCTGAAAGTAAAAAATGTGATTTTTCTCATACTCGCATTTCAATATTTTTAAGTCATTTCAACAATAACGCTTCAGACCATAAATCAGGATTATCTTGTTTTAAAGCAAACGTATAATAATTTAAAAAATATTTTCTTTCACAATATTCTAGTAAGGCAATTCTTGTATTAGATCGCGATAAGGTTTTCTTTTGTTTTTTATGAAACGGGCGAGAAGATTGATAATTCATGTTTATTTGAGGTAGGATATAAATCTTTATTTAGTATTTTACCGTCTAAAAGTAAGATTTTTTTTGATAATTACAAGTGAAAGAATTTAAACAAGTGAAAGAATTTAAAAAAAGGACGCCAATAGTGGCTATCCTTATTTTCGAAATCTAAATTAATTAATTTAAATACTGAACAGCATCGATACTTGCACTAGCAAATTCTGATTCAGCATCAGCTAAATTAGCGTTAGCTTCCATAAACAAGAATCACATAAGCGCAGCAAAGATTGTAACTCAGTAACATGCAACATCTCTAAATAGTTTTTCCTTCTTTGTTCTGTTGCATTCTTTCTTACAGAATAGACTTTTTCTTACTTCTCTTCTCATTTTATTGACGAGTTAAAATATAAATACAAATATATTATAACATATTTTTTTATTTTGTCAAATTTCTGATGACTTTTTTAATTTATCTTATAGAAACTTGAAATTCTTAATAGAATAAGTACTTTAATATATGTTATATCTAATAAAAAATTTAAATAATTAAGTAATTGTTCGTATGTTAGATAAAAAAGAATTGCAGCAGCCAGAACCACTTCGTGTTTTTTTAGTTGATCTAGTTAATAAGAATACAAATAAAGAAGAATTAAATGATAGGATGAGAGAGTTAGAAAATTTAGTAGAAACATATTGATGAATAGTAGTTTTGCAAAAATATCAAAAAAAAGACATTCCTGATGCTAAAACATATGTTTGAAAGTGAAAATTAGAAGAGATAATTCATGATATGCTTTTATTGAAAGCTAACCTTTTGATTATATGAAATGCTTTAAAACCAGCTCAAATCTATCAAATTAATGAAAAATTACGTATAGTATCCGAAGAAAATAAAATCGATCCAAAAATGGAGGCGCGAGATCGTATAGATTTAATTTTGAAAATTTTTGAAAAACATGCTACTAGTTGAGAGTCTCGTTTACAAATACAGTTAGCAGCAATAAAGCACATGTGACCAAGAATTTATAGAATGTGAATGGATTTATCCAAACAATGATGAGCTGCTTCTTGAGGTTGATCTTGAGCAACACGTGGTTTAGGAGAAACTAATACTGAAAGAATGAAACGTCATTTAAAAGAACAAACTTTAAAAATTGAAAAAAAATTAACAGAATATGCAAAGATGCGCAAACTACATCGTGACGCACGTATAAAAAAATGAATGCCAACGGTTTGAATAGTATGATATACAAATGCGGGTAAGTCTTCACTTTTAAATTGATTAACTAAAAAATGAGTATTAGCAGAAAATAAACTTTTTGCTACGTTATGAACAAATGTTGGAAATTTATATGTAATTACAGATTCTGTTACTTGAAGATGAAAAGAGATTCTTTTAAATGATACTATCTGATTTATTCGTGACTTACCTCCAAAATTAATTAAATCATTCTCATCGACATTAGAAGATAGTATAGAGTCTGATTTATTATTACATGTGATAGATGCTAGTGATCCTTTTATTAAAGAAAGGATCTCGGTAGTTCATAATGTATTGAGTGATATATGAGCGAATCAGAAGAAGATATTGGTTTTTAATAAGATAGATTTAATTGATGAAGAGAAATTAGTTGAACTGAAAAGTCTTTTTCCAGATGAAGATAAAGTTTTCATTTCAGTGAAAAGTAATACTTGACTAGATGAATTAAAAGGTTTGATAGCTAGGGCTGTTTAAATTGATATCTAAAACATATAAAAAGTGTTTGATTAAAAATTTCAAATACATCTAAATAATTCTATATCGTCTATGAAAGATTATACAGCTTTTATCCTTTTTTTAAAAGTTTTTAATATTAAATTTCTAGGTAAGAACTATTTAAATTTTAAACAGACATAAATTATCAAAATTTCTACTTGATTTTGTTGAGTATTTTATTATACCTACTTTCACTGTGACATATTTTTCAAAGAAATTTACTTATTTCCATTAAATTACGGAATGCCAACTATTAATCAATTAATTAAACAATGAAGAAGCAAGAAAAAGAGTAAATCAAAAGCTCCTGTGCTTCAATACGGATTAAACAAGTTAAAGGGAGACAAAAAGGTTGAAAGACCATCTCCATTTAAAAGATGAGTATGTTTAAAGGTTTCCGTAATGGGACCAAAAAAACCTAATTCTGCACAGAGAAAATTTGCTAAAGTTAGATTATCAAATTCTTCAGAAGTCCTAGCTTATATTCCTGGAGAGTCTCATTCATTACAAGAGCACAGTGTTGTGCTTGTACGTGGATGACGTGTTAAAGATCTTCCATGAGTAAAATATCATATTGTTAGATGAAAATACGATGCTAACCCTGTAGCAGATCGTAAAAAATCTCGTTCATTATATGGAGCAAAGAGGCCTAAGAAATAAAATATAGAATAGGTAATATAATATTTATTTAGTGTTTTTGTGTTGTACATATGAGTAAACCAACAAGTGCTGTTATTCAAAAATCAAATGAGGAAAAATTTATTAATCATTTGATGAAAAACGGAAAAAAGAGTGTAGCTAGAAGAATTTATGCTGATGCTTTAAAGGAAATAAAAAAAGCATGACATATGAATCCTGCTGTTGTGGTTCAAGCTGCTATCGAGAATGCTTCTCCAAATATTATGATTAAATCTAAAAGGATTGGTTGAGCTGTGTATCAAGTTCCTGTAGAGGTAAAACCAGCTAAAAGATTTTTCTTTGCTACTAAATGGATTCTTGATGCTGCTAGATCTAAGGCATGAAAACCTATGTCTCAAAAACTAGCAGAGGAACTAATTGCTGCTTATGGAAATCAGTGAGCTGCAGTTAAGAAGAAGGAAGAGGCTCATAGAATGGCTGAGGCTAATAAAGCTTTTGCATACATGGCAAAATATGTAAATTAGTAAAATTAGAATAAATTTATATCTTATGTTCAACAATAATGATGTGTGTGTGTTGTGGAGATACTAACGGAAGCAAGATAAAGCATTTTCTAAAGAGGTTGACTCGACATAGAAAAAAATCATGAAAGAAAGTAAGTAATGCTATAGAATGGTATATCTTGATTTTAAATAAAGAGAATAAATTTGGTCCTGAAGATAAATGGGTAAGAAATGAAAAAAGAAAGGCCGAATTAAGATTGAAAAAATTATGAGTTACAAACAAACAAATTAAAGAAGCTCTTGAAGCTAGAGGACTAAAAGATTTATCATCTAAATTTAATTAAATCCATGTGAAGACTTAAAACTAACGCTAAAAAAAAGTTAAAAAAAGCCCTAATTAGAGTTGAAAAGACTGTAATTATGGATGTTCGTAAGAATCTCGAACAGCAGAAAAAATGGAAAGCTAAAGTTGTAAACAGTAAATCTGCTAAATAAATTTTATTATTGATGCTTTTGTTCCCATGAACTATGAAAGATTACAAAGCGTATATAGCAAAAATGGATATCCAATCATACCTGTTAAAACAGGAATGTTTATTGAGGTACATGAAAAAGTTGGAGAAGGTTCAACTGAAAGAATTTGGAAATTTAGATGATTAGTGATTAAAACTAAGAAAGAAAATCATCCAGATTGAACATTCACAATGAGATGAACTTGTTCTGGAGTTACAGTTGAGAAAATATATCCATTCTCATTTAATAAGTTTGAAAAAGTACTTTTATTGGATGAGTATAAAATTAGAAAATCTAAGCTTTATTATATGAGAAATAAGATATGAAAGGATGCTAGACTTAAGAGTATTATTTCATCAGAAAATAGAGATACAGATTTATTAAAAAAAGTTAAAACATTCGATGCTCCTATAGTTAATGATAATAAAGATCAAAATGTTGAAAAAGTTGAAACTCAGGAAGTGTCTGTAGTAGAAACACCTGCAACAGAGGCTCCTGCAACTGAAGCGCCTGCAACAGAGACAACAGAATAATATAATTATTTTATATATTGAATAGATTCTATTAATGAAACTTTCAGTTAAAAAACGTGAAATCCATGGGAAGAAAGTAAAGAGTTTAAGAGCTCAAGGATTGATCCCAGCTGTTATATATGGTAAACATGTAAAAGCTGAATCTATAGCTTGTGTAAAAAATGATCTTCTTAGGATATATAGAGTTGCTTGATATTCTACACCTATAGAGCTTACAGGAGATGTAGATCATTTGGTACTTATCAATTCATTACAATTAGATCCAGTATCTGATGAAATAATTTCAGCTGATTTCTTAGCTGTAAGTAAGACAGAAAAAGTATCAGCAAAGATTCCTGTTAATATGATATGAGAATCTCAACTTGAAAAGATGAACGAATGAAAGATTATGTTAGTGAAAGATGAAGTTGAAGTTGAAGCACTACCACAAGATTTACCAAGTAAATTTGAAGTTGATATTTCAGTGTTACAAACTGTTAATGATGTATTCTTTGTAAAAGATTTAAAAGTATCAAATAAAGTTACAATAACAGATGATCCTGAATTGCCTATTTTAACGGTTTCAGTGATTGAAGATGAACCAGCTGAGTGAGATACTGCAGAATCAGGTGAAGAAACTCAAAAAGCTGAGTAATCACTAAAATTTATTTTAGATATATTTTAAGAAAATATAATGGCGAGAGTGTGTTATTTTACCGGGAAAAAAACTAAGTCCGGAAATTCTAGATCTCATTCTATGAGAGCTACAAAAAGATCTTTCAAGGTAAATTTAATCAATAGATGGGTTGTATTGGAAGATGGTTCTAAAGTAAAAGTAAAAATCAATTCAAAATTATATAAGAAATTTAAGTGATTTCTCTAGTATTTTGATAAGAAATATATATACATAAATCACGTTGAGAGAAAATAATTAAAACAAGAGTGATAGGGGGTAGTAGCTCAGTCGGTAGAGCAACAGCCTTTTAAGCTGGTGGTCCTGGGTTCGATCCCCAGCTACCCCAAGATACAGCTCTTGTTTTTTTTAATCCAGTTCTCATCTAGGGAAATTTGGGTTTGTACACCCATTTTTTTAAATGAGTTAATTTTTTCTCGAATATTAGACTTTTGGACATAAACAACTGGAATTTCAGAGGTTTGTACATCTTTATCACGGGAATATGTTAATCCTCAATTAAACTAATTTAAATACTTTATTCTTCATATCAATATGAAAGCAAGTTATATTCCTCAGTATCATATTCAGTAATTCATTCTTCATGTCGAAGTAAGAAATGTTTAATTCATATATCTAATGCCATTTTGGAACAAATTGTACAATATGGTTTTCAGGCCTTTGCTATATTTCATTCCTTATCTAAACGAATAAAATATAAATCAGCTCATTCAATTTTATCAGGATGGTTTCTTATAGCATCTATTATAGCTCTTTGTTCTGCGTGAATACAACATGTTTTATCTGTAACTTTTTTATGATAAGAAGATTTATCACATGTACATCTTCTTTGAGTTTCTAAGTTTTTTGGTGGAGTATTATATCACTCTCAAATTATCTCATCATTTTTTACTATTACGCATCAACATTTAGACCTAGTACATGTTGCGTTTTGGGCAACCTTTCACGCAATATCAAAATATTGTTTAGCTTTAGTTAGTTCTTTTCATTGAAGAATTATCATACCTATATAGTTATTATATATATAGTATATATTATAATTTTTCATCTAAACTTTTCAATTTGAAGAACGGCGTAATACACGTTATGTATTACGCCTCTCTTGTAAACAAGTAGTTTTGTATTGTGTGTGAATGAACGTTATTTCTTTCCCACATTTGGGGTTGGGGCATTTACACCTCAGGTGCCAGTCCGTAGAACCAACTTCTTCATTGTAATCAACATATAGAATATGTGTTACAGCTTTATTGGTTAAAGGAACCTTCTTCCTGCAGTGTATACAAAATACGTCATCACACACGGTAAGGTTTAATTTACTAGTATCAACCCTTACCCACTTACGTTTCTTCTCGTCATAAATCTCTGCCATTTTATTTATTTTTTATTATTGTGACACTTAGTAACTAATTGTATAATACGTAATAAACATTTGCTACACAAAATTCAACTAAAAAATGTTTGCATCTATGTTTGTTGACTTTCATAAGAGAATATATAAATTAAAGCCCCCACAGGAGCCAAACCAACCTGTGATGTAAAATTGTTTTTTTATGAAGAAACTAGTATTAGCTCTTGCCATTATCGCATCTGTATCTATGGTGCAAGTTGGCAACACTAAGGAAAAAACCCGAGACGGTCATCCATCAAAAGTTTTCAGACCGCCTCCCACAACAGATAACCCGCACTTGCAGTTATTAATTCCTATCAATTTTTCATTTTTATTAGTATAGGTTTATGCTCGGTTTTCAAAAGTAAGTGTGGGTTTTTCAAAATAAAAAATATATTATCAATTGAAATTAATAAGCCGAATATTTATATATAATCGTATTAAAACAGAATTAAAATAATCATTTATTCACTACACAAATAAAAACGTTTAGATTTATGGCAGAAGACTTTAGTGAAAATTCAGTCAAAGGCGCTTATGAGCCCTGCATGATTGAGAGTGTTAATTTAGAGACAAACATCGTTATGGTGTCTCGGAAGAAGAAAGAAGGTAAAGCCTCCCTCTTCCAACAGTTCCCATTGTTCCTAGACGAGGAGTTGATAAACTCCCTCTATGGTTTCCTAGGGAAAAATGAAAATGAGACCATAGTAGGATGTACTGTCTATTGTGTAATAGAAAAAGGAGCCGTTATACAGCTCGCGACCGACAACAAAACATTTAGGCAATATCTGCTTGAAGAATAAAGTCGCTAACCAAATCAGTATTAGCTCTTAACATTAGTGTTCTGCAAACATTGGTGTTATGAGCTAGCTTTTTTTATTTGTTTGAAAAAATAGTTAAAAGAAAAAAGGCGGAATACATATACACCACTAGTGGAACACCACGAGTGGATACAAGCAGTGTATAGCATTACGCTTTTTTTAATCTAGTATGATTGAAACTCAATCATATGCGAAGTTTACATGTTCATTGCACACAGGGCAGTAACGATGCTCTACACATAGCGAACCTTGATGGTTTTTGTCAACAAACAATGCATCAGATGCACTGTAAGGCACAACTTCCGGCCTAACCTTTTCTTTGGCTGTTGCTAGAAACTTGTGTCCCTTGCTACACTTTAGCGTAACACCGGGACCAAAATAAAGCTTGGCCGGGTGTATTTCCTTAATATCAGAATACCCATGTTCTTCGAGAGCGTTAAGTCCTGCATTTCTTTTGGCATTTTCCGTCACCATTTTTCTTCATTTTTTTCGTGGACCTACTAGTTTTAGGCCCTTATCAACTCTTATTGTCGCTGTATTGCGGTAATGAAATAGTGAGTATTTGTCTCTAATCTCATTAGAGGCAAAGTAGATATGGAGCCAGTTTGGTCCCATTTTTTTTTCTGAAACGACGACGTAGCAGTCGTGAACTAATCCGCCCTTAGCTTCAAAAGGCTCCTTGTCGTCGCTTAGATAGAATTGAAGGTATCCACGATACCCATCATCTACCTCATCATACACATTTAATGTGTATACTGGTTTAGGTTTTTTTCTTTCGTTCACTTTTTTGTTCAGTTTTGGTTTGACATGTTAACTAATTTTTAATATAATAATTATCGTAAAAATGTCAACACAAAGAAGAAACAATATTCTCCAACAGCATATCTTTGGCCTAAAATTATAGATTTTTTAAAAAAATATTTTCGCTTTAATTAATAAAATAAATACTATCCATACTACTATATTAGTTAATAACTAATGTTTTGGTTGGATAAGTTGTAAACTACCCTAGATATAACACCTCTAGTTTTACCGCAAACAACCTCATAGGGGGAGTATTATCCCCCATGTAAGTTAGCTAAGTTAGATAAGTTAGGTATTATTTTTGAGTATTATTTCAAAAAATTTATATTATATACTAATATACTCTAAATTAAAATTGATTTAAATAGTTGCTTTGTGTATAATTAAATATATTTATATCTTATTGTTTATGCTATATGAGAACTAATAGCAATCCTGGTATTTTACAAAATTTCTCTACGACAAACTGATGTGAGGGTATAATGTGACCAGATGGATGTTTACCTTGCGACAATAGCCATCGTTGTACACAACCTTGGAGGTGATTTTATCTAAAACACCCTAACATACCAGACATATTTCCAATTATTAATCTATGAGCATTAATCATCTTAATTTTATGATTAATTATAATTGTTTATATTACATACTCTAAACACAAATCAGAAAAATGAATTAAAAGAAAAACATTTAAAAGATGCTTAATTTATACATTGATAATTGTATTCTTTTGGTCTATCCTCATAATAATGTGCAATCATACCCCAGAACTTTTAATAAATATCCTTGAATTGTTTATAGAACCAAATATATCTTAACGCTTTGTTTTTATGATTTTGTATATTATACAGTCTAAGATAAATTAATCTTATTTAATTTCATATATTGATATATTACATTAAATCTTTTCAGTTCTAAACTAAGTTTTTCTATATCTTGTAGGTTTGTAAAAAAAGACGTATGGTCCAAGATAAAGCTCTTATTTTTCTAAATTTTTTTTGTTTAAAAAGAATCGGGCTTACACAGATGCTTTTGAATATAAAATTTATATTTAAAATTTAGTAAAACAATAAAAGAGATTTGCCAATAAAGCAAAAATGCGTAGAATACATACCACTATATTAGCAATAATGTAGCCACGCATTAAAAAATCAAGACTTAGATTTGAAAGCGGCATACACCGGTCTTTTGCATAGGGAGCAAGGACACGATCCAATGTTAATGATGTGTGTTCCCCCATCATCATTGAAGGTAGTATAGTCACAAATTGTTAGGTTTTCATCGTTTACCTCAAATTTTTCACCACAATGGAGACATTGTACGGTAACGCCTCCTTCAATAGCTGCTTTTGAGTATAGATGTACAAGTCCATACCCTTGTTTTATACACCTTCTGCGTAATGCTTTATTCCCTTCCATTTTTGTTCAGTTTTTTTTGATTTGATAATTTATATAGTATAAGATAATTATTTTTTAATAAATATCAATAAATGTAATCGGGATTCATTTAAAAAATAGATATCAATTAATTTTTTGTTATTATATATAAACAATCTATAATAAACAGAAAATATATTAAATTATTAATTTTCAGTTGAGAATTTAATACTTATATTTATGTTATACTCATAAAATAAATTTTTTTACTTTAAGTCTTTAGTATGACTTTTGTTTCAAATCTATTAAAATTTATAATTAGATTTCGTTATAGTATAAACATCAAATGACTTGAGTTATTAGATTCTAAGTATACAAATTTAATTTTTCCATCTCATGTTGCATTAATGGATCCTATTATTTTGTATGCATTTTTATGAAACAAAAAAAAATTAAATCCTATTGTTACAGAAAGTTATTATAAAATTCCAATTTTAAAACGAATCTTTAAATCTATTTGAGCTATTTCAATTCCAGATTTATCTAAAAACAAAAGAAAAGAGTTAGATACATTAGATATTATTAAAAAATCTATAAGATTATTAGAGAATAATCATAATATCCTACTTTATCCTCAGGGAGAATTAGCTCGTCAATGATTTCAGTCAATAATAGGTAAAAAAGTAGCATATTATATTACACAGCAATCTCCAAAAGATACAAAAATACTAACTATAAGTATTCGTTGACTTTGGTGATCACGTTCATCTCGAGCACGAAATTGAAAAAATCCAAATCTAGCATTATTCATTTTAAAATGATTATTATTCATTATTTTTAATTTGTTCTTTTTTGTACCTAAAAGAAAAGTAGAAATAGAGATTTATGATTCAACAGCCTTACTTCATAAAGCAGAAAAAAAATGAATAGATGTATTTAATCAAGAGTTAGAAAAGATATATAATGCAAAATGAGAAGAAAAAATAAATTATATTTCAGGTTTATATTGGTATAATACAATAAGAAATCATAAAGAACCAAGTATAATTAACTGATCAATTAAGGATTTAAAAAGAACATCATTTGATACTAATACAGAAATTCCTGAAGATATATTTAATAAAGTTGTAGATATTGTAAAAAGAATAAAACCTGAATATAAGTGAAAAATAACGTTAGATACAAATTTAGTATTAGATTGTTTTTTTGATTCTCTAGATATGGCAGAATTAAAATCTTCTGTTCAATCAGTATTTCCAGAATCATCAAATCCTCCACTTTTAGATCTAAAAACTGTATGAAACGTAGCATTAATGGCCCTTTGAAAATCGTGAGTAACAAACAATATTCCACTATGTGGTTGGAAATATTCTGCAAATAACAATTTAATATATACTCATTTAAAAGATCTAATAAAAAAGGATTCTACAATTTTATCATTAATGAAAGAATCTTTAAAAGATAATAAATCAAATAGTTTTTGTTACGATTCAGTTTTTTGAGTTCAAACAAGAAAAGATTTCTTAATAAAGGCTTATTTAATAGCAGATTTACTTAAGAAGCTGTCATGAGAAAGAATTGCAATAATGTTACCTTCTTTAAGCGCAACTTCACTTTTAGTAATATGATGTTATCTGGCAAATAAAATTCCAGTTATGTTAAATTGGACGCAATCAGAAGAAGCATTTTCTCATTGTATAAAATCTCAAAACGTAGGTGTGATTTTGACAGCAAGGTCATTTTTTCAAAAAATTCAAACTCCATGGCTTAAAAAATATGAAATGACATTTTTTGAAGATGTGTTAAAAAACATTACAATAAAACAAAAAATAGTAGCTTTATTTAAAGCTACAAACTTTAAAATACCTAAAAATATTTCTAAAATAGCCGTTGTCTTATTTACATCATGAAGTGAAGCTTTACCAAAAGTAGTTGAATTAACACATGAAAATATATTACATGATTTATTATGAGCTGCTGGTATAGTTTGAATTAAAGATAGTGACGTAGAAATTTGTTATTTACCACCATTTCATTCATTCGGATTTATACTATGAATAGCTTTACCATTAGTCTCTGGTATCAGGATTGTGTTTACTCCAGATCCAAATGACTCTAAAACTATTTCATCTATAATTGAACATACAAAATCAACATTTCTTGCCTCTACTCCAACATTTCTAAATTGAATAGTACAAATATCAGATAATAATAATCTTAAATCTTTGCGTATAGCCATTGTTTGAGCTGAAAAATGTCCAAAAGAATTATTTACAAGATTTTCTAAGAAATCACCTAATGCAACAATTATAGAATGATATGGAATTACTGAATGTAGTCCAATTATTGCAGTAAATCCGTTTAAAAATAATATGGAGATTAAAAGATGATCGGTATGAATACCTATTTTGTGAGAAAAAATTAAGATATTAGATATAGAGACGCATAAAGAACAACCACCAAAAAAAGAATGAATGATTTATATAAGTTGATTAAATGTTTTTGAATGATATGTAGATAAAAACTTAGAATCACCTTTTGAAGAAATTGATGGTGAAAAATGGTATAAAACATGAGATTTATGATTTTTAGATAAAGATTGATATTTAACTATATCATGAAGATTAAAAAGATTCATAAAGATAGCATGAGAAATGATTTCTTTGCCGGCAATTGAGACGGTGCTTTCTCGTAAGCGAAAATCAGATGAATGAAAAGATATATTAGCTATACAATCAGAAGAAAAACAGGATTGAAATGATAGATTAGTTTTATTTACAACAGAAAATATTAAAAAAGATGAAGTAAATGATTATTTACACTCACAATGAATTAGAAATCTTGTTAGTATCGATGAAATAATTCAAATAAAAGAGATTCCTATACTTTGAACATGAAAGGTAGATTATGTTCAATTAAAATGATTCTTGCAACATTGAACAACAGAACAAACAGGCAAAAAGGTCTGAAAAAAGATAATAAAATGAAATTTAAAAAGCACGGCAAAATTAAAAAAAGAGAAACCAGAAAAGAACAAAAAGAAATAAATATTTATTTTGGAAATGTAGACTCATGTATTTTTTTATCAGAATGTGTGATGAACCGTTGTATGAAGAAGCAAAATGATTTTTTTTACAACAATGAAGAAGTGATCTTTTAGTTAGGGAACCTAGTTCATTAATCTGAGCGTATCTAATTACACAATATATGCGGAAGAACTGAAAAACTCAATTTTCATTTACAGAATGAGTTTATTCGTGCGAAGAATTATTCTTTAGTGCTTCGCATAGTGAAGATATGATATGAATAGCTATTGATACAAAAAAAGTAGCTATAGATTTGGAGTATATACGTGAAAGGGATGAGTCATTATTGCAAGATGTACATATTCCAGATTCTCAATGTACACAGCGAGAAAATTTCTATTTGCAACGGTGTGCGAAAGAGTGTATAGTAAAATTCTTAGAAATAAATAATGATGAAATGCAAGAGATGTCAGTAATTGCTTTTTTAAAGGACCATCACTTTGAAACCAATGATCGAGTATTTGATTCAATTGTTCTAATTAATTATAGATGAAAAGAATATCCAATTCATACAATTATTAAGGATTGAAAAGTAATAGCCTTACTACATGAAACAGGTCAAGCATATGGTAGTTTTTAACTAATTCTGATTTTCTCATTCAAAATGATCTTCTTTCTTGTCGTCTTGTCAACAAGGAAGCTTTTTGATTAAGAATAAGTACGTATTTACACCAAAGAATAATAATGCCATAATAATAAATATAAATATTTTGTTTACTCTATTGGTTCATTGCATAAGCATAAGTATCATCATGATAATTGACCATATCCATACAAACGCGCGAACTTCTCATCTAGTCCATCATAAACGCAACAAACGATGGTGCATATGTTTATAATCTCATTGCATTGGTGACCTTTTTAAAACAAAAATTCTATAAAATATAATTCGAATCGCGTCAAATATAACTAATGACAGTGCAACTATTAGTGTTCATATTTTAGTTCATCATAAAACCGAAAGATAAGCTAACCCAAAAGCAAGAAACATTGTACCAATATCTCTAATTAAAGCCATAGGCTTAAATTCGATAATTGTATAAACTAATGAAATAATGGCTAAAACTAGTGAAAGCTGCTGTACTAAAACTAACGTATCATAATTTGTATATTCTGTATATGAAGGGAAAACCACCCATTGAATTAGTCAAAATATTGTAAAGAATCAAATTGTTAGAATTCAATTTCATTGTGCGTTTATTCAATCAATCCAATTTACAGCATTAGTTACAAAAGTTGACCAAATAGCAAATAATATATAAAGCATTCATTGAGGTATAGTAAAGACGTTTTTTCATAAAACAAACTCAAAATTTTGAACTCAGCTAATATATAAGGCTATACATGCAGCAATTAAATGCACAATAAATCTAGTCCAAGCTGGGATTTTAAATTTAATTTTTCAAATATATTCTAGCTCTGTAATAGTCTCAATTATTACGATTAAAGTTCATCATGCTAAAAATCATAGCATCAGCTTATTTGTTCGCATTTCAGGAAAAAATAAACTTATAACAATAAGAAATATCAAGTAAACAATAATTCATTGCATAGTTGGAACGGGCTTTCTAGTTCATTTTAAATCTTTTCAAGGTTTATCTAATATATGAAGATTTTTAAAAATTTTTATTCCACACCAGGATAGAAATGTTACAACAGCAAGAATGCATAAACAAATTAATCAAATATTCATATTATACTTTATATAAAATAAAATCTATTTATCTTCCTTATATAAAGAATCAGTTAAAAACAACAAATACGTTAACAAAAAATAGCCACCAAACACCAATATGATATAAATTAAAAGATTCATGTGTTCTATAGATAAATTATATCACCAATGTATTAAGACTCAAATTAATATCGCTACGACAATCCTCCGAGTTTTTTGAAAAATATTTAAATTTTGTAAATGCTTTTGTTGGTATAATTTATACAATAATAATGCAATTAATCACGTAGCAATGAAATGTAATAATGAAGTAAAAATTCACCTTCAGAAAACTAATCACCAAATTCATTCATTATCACGAAAGAATATATCGTTTCATAAATAAAATAAATTCTCAATTATACTAAATCATAAAGCAATAAATATAGAAAAGCATAACAAATCAGAAGAATAGAAATTATTTTTACATACTTCATTTTCAGTTGCTCATATTTTGAGTAATTCTTCAGCGTAAGCTAATAAAAAATAATACAGAATAGTTGTGGATACTCATATTCTTAACCCAAAGAAAATAACGATCGCAAATAAAGTCATTCGAATAACAAACAAAAATCGAATTTGTTTCTTTTTTCGGTTTCAATTAAACATAATTAAAAATAAAAAAATTATACCGCAATATAATAAGAAAGCTCATCATCGATTGATAGATAATATTCAATTATTTATTACATCTATACTAGGAAATATTTTTTTAATTAGATAGCTGAAGGCAAGTAAAGATCATACTATAAAAAAACTAGTCAAAAATAATTTTAGAGAGACCCCCTTTTGTTGTTTCGAAAAAACATGCTGAATTAACCAAATCCAAAAATATCATAACAAAATACAAACAATTATAGCTCCAACAATTTTCATTAATTCAGTTAGAATAAATATGTACTACAGTTTGTATCCTATATTTTTATATAAAATTTTCAAGTTTGGAAATCTTGCTTGAATTTATAAAAGAAATACTTACTATCCTATTACCATAATTGGTATGGCGGGCTTAGCTCAGTTGGTTAGAGCATCTGATTGTGGTCCAGAGGGTCATGGGTTCGAATCCCATAGCCCGCCCCATAGGTTAAATTGGCAACATCAAGTCAATGAATTAATGCATTCAAACTAGAGATTTGAGGAGTTCGACGCCCCTCATTTTTTTAATAGTAAATTTTATTTTTTATAATTTAATATTGATTAAAAAAGTCCAAAAATTTTTGACTTTTTTTGCGTTTACAGATATAATTAAATATGAATTTTAAATTAGATTACTCATTATGACAAAGAAAGAGTACATCCTATCAGTATTAGACATATTCCCAGACTGGGAAATGTGACGAGGTATTAAAGCTATGGTACAAAAC
>Ga0247609_10001055_pt1 | contig 34552 bp, 22 predicted proteins | sample 172DNAGHGlowgp2_FD_193487 | JGI IMG/M metagenome (GOLD analysis project Ga0247609, IMG submission 193487) | Sheep rumen microbial communities from Palmerston North, Manawatu-Wanganui, New Zealand - 1728 DNA GHGlow gp2 | ecosystem: Host-associated > Mammals > Digestive system > Stomach > Rumen ... | reverse complement strand
CTGATATCAACAGCCTCGTCCTCGAAACTTACAAAAGTTCCAAACATGCTCCAGGGCATGGTCGTCTTATAGGCTTCCAGTGCAGAAGCAGGCACATGGAGCGTGGCTTTTTCTACATAAGAATTGTTGAAAACATAAATTCCGTTGACGGCATACTCTCTGCATAGCAATATATGTCTGTGATTTTTGGACAACCATTGAAAGCACTCAATTGATGTCACGCCATTTTCTATTACGGCTTTCACTATCTCTGCCTTATAACTATTCCAAGGAGTGTTGTCCCAATAATAATCATCCATTGCCCCATTCCCCGAAATAGTAAGGGTACGAGAAGACTCAACATAGGTATAGGTGACATTCGTACCGCAGGAGCCGCTATCGTCGGCGCTGGCCATCAGCGGCAGCAGGGCTAATAGCATCAGCAGGAGTTGTTTTTTCATAAGTTGGGAAATTTATGTTTTGTCCTGCAAAAGTACACAATTCCTGCGAATCGTGCAAGAAAAATGACCATTTTTTGCAAGGGGGCTGTCAAACAGTGGACACAGACAGCCCCCGTGTGTCACAAATCGTTAATCGTCTCAATACTGAGACCTGTATATTTGGCTATCAGCTCTGCTGGCATGTTGTCAGCCTTCATACTGCAAGCAGACGCCAAAGCCTTTTCACGCTCACCCTCAGCACGTCCTTCGGCACGTCCTTTCAGTTCGGCTCCTGTCATGGCATTATACGTGTCGCGGTAGCGCTTCAAGGCGCGGTCGTACTTGATGCGCTCCTCCTTCAACAATGCGCTGACCTCGGCAACCTCTGCCAGCCGCCGGAACACTGCGTTCTGTGCGGCCCACGGCATCCTTTCTAATATTTCCATATTCTTCAGTATATAAATCCAACGCTCAAAATGATTCTCACACTCATCCATCTCTTTAGTGAAGCACGGCATCTGAAGGTAAACCAGACGCATAGTAGAGCATGCGCTCCTTGAAGTTCGGATGCTCACGGTTCTGCATCTCCACGATGATCTTCTCCTTGCTGTCCGTCTCGCATAGGATGTCATAGATAGGTGAGCGGTCACCGTCGAACATCGCTTCCTGCTCCTTGTCGAGAAACGTGAGATTAGTTATCACGCGCTCGCCTTCAAGCAGGGTGTTGAGGAAGTCAAGCAGACGGGGCTTGGAGAACTCCTGACCGAAGATAATCTTGAACCCCACGTCGGTAAACGGATTGATGAATCTTCCCATTGTCTTGTAGCTTATGATGAGTTTTCGGGGCAAAGATACAAATATTTTCCTATTTGGCAAAGAATTGTAGCGGATAATTGGTAAAATGGGCAGCGAATAACTACCTCCAACAGGGGACACAGGGGGTCCGTGTGTTTATAATGCTTCGATTTCTTCAGAAGTGAGTTTTGTATATTTTACAATTGTAGCGGTAGGGATACCGTCAGACTTCATCTCACGGGCTGTCCGCACCTTGTCTTTCCAAACAGCCGTCTCAATAGAGTTCTTCAGATTACGGTAAATTTTAACGCTCTCCTCATAACACAGGGTGGTTGTTCCCCTGTGCTGCAGCCCCTCGGTCTCGGCAATCATCCTGTTGATAACCTCTTTCATTTGCGGCACTTCCTCCTGTACAGTGCGGAACACAACGTCGGTATCTATCTCGAAGTAATGGTGAGCTATCTTGTCGCGCATCCGCATCACGCCGCTCCAGTAGATTTCGGGGTATCGGGGTAGCAGTTCGCCGTGCGTCTGCTTGTCGAGTCCCTTCACAGCCTCGCCCAACGCAATCAGATTCATGCAGATGGCATCGAGTCGCATCATGCCGCCTGGTGAAGTGGGCAGCTCATTAGGGTCGCTGACCACATTGGCACGCTCCATAATGGTCTCGATGGCTAGGCGGATTTTCCGCAAGCTGTCCATCACAATCTCGCGGTCAAACATAGACAGCCTCCTTTCTGATGCGCTCACGGAGCAGGCTGTTCATGCCGTCGCGCACTCGCACCAGATCCACGCGACTGCCAAGCATTCGTTCCAGGTCCGTCTGAATGAGGTCGAGCGTGAGTAGCGACGGCACACGTCCCTCGTAGCACACGTCCACGTCGCTGTCCTCAGTTTGCTCGCCACGGGCTACTGAGCCGAAAATACCGATGCGAGTCAGCCCGTACTTGCTTTGTGCTGTCGGTTTATAGATGCTCAACAGGTGTAGTATCTCTTTTTTTGTTTTCATTGCTGTTAATTGTCCTGTGGCTGCAAAGATACAAAACATTTTGGAATTATCGCACGATTTTCTTACCTTTTTTAATTATTAAGGCGAAGCGTGAGTTGCCAAAGATGATGCAAACGATTGCATGAATTAATCGCCTAATAACCCGCCGTCAGCGTACGGCGGGTTAAAATTTTTCGTAATTTTGCAGAAAACTTAAAACCCCGATATTATGAAAATACTATTTAACCTGGAGTACCAGACAACCTTTGGCGAAGAGCTCATGCTCAACGTGCTGAAAGAGGACGGAAAGTATGGACAGTATAAGATGACCACCCTTGACGGGCTGCACTGGTTTGTTGAACTGAGCAAGGCAGCCAAGGCCGGCGGCTCTATGAATTACTATTATACCCTGGTGCGCGGCGAACAGGAGATGCGCCACGAGTGGCTGGTGGAACCCCACCGCCTGGACTTCGCGGCTACGGCAGGACAGCAGTATGTGGTCTACGACCATTGGGTGGACATTCCCGAGGATTCCTATATGTACAGTTCTGCCTTCACGGAGTGTATCCTGTGCCGTGAGTGCGAGGAGAGCGGCATCACCGATTACGAGGGAACGGTGCGCCTGAAGGTGCGTGCTCCCCAGCCCCGTGTGGGTGAGCAGCTGGGACTGGTAGGCGGCTGCGAGGCCCTGGGTAACTGGGATGCCGACAAGGCCCTGCCGATGGTTGAGCACGAGAATCATGAATGGGTCATCAGTCTGGATGCTGACGAGCTGCCTAAGACCATTGAATTTAAGTTCGTGATACTGGGCCTTGAGCAGCCGGTGTGGGAGAACGGTATGAACCGTACCATCACATTACCCGATATGGAGGATGGCGATGTGGTGGTCTATGAGCTGCCGCAGGCCTACTTCCCCGTCTATCCGTGGAAGGGAGCGGGTACGGTGGTCCCCATATTCTCGCTGCGTACCGACGGCAGCTTCGGCGTGGGCGACTTCGGCGACCTGAAGATGATGATTGACTGGTGTGACAAGACGAAGCAGCGCATCCTGCAGGTGCTGCCCATCAACGATACCAACATGACGGGTACGTGGCAGGACTCCTATCCCTATAACAGCATCAGCATCTACGCCCTGCACCCGCAATACTGTGACCTGCGCCAGCTGCCCGCCATCAAGGATGAGGCCCGGCGCCAGGAGTTTGAGACGCTGCGCCAGGAGCTGAACCAGTTGCCGCAGATTGACTATGAGCGTATGTTCAAGGCTAAGATGGACTATCTGCACACGGTGTTCGACCAGGAGTGGACGAAGGTGAGCCGCTCGGCCGCCTACAAGCAGTTCTTTGAGGAGAACCAGGAGTGGCTGGTGCCCTACGCCGCCTTCTGCTACTACCGCGACGTGTATGGCACGGCGGAGTTCAAGAAGTGGCCTGCCGGTGCCACCGTTGCCAACACCCAGAAGGCCGGGTTCAAGGACAAGAAGGTGCTTCAGTTCTGGTATTTCGTGCAGTTTAACCTTGACCAGCAGATGCACGCAGCCCATGACTATGCCCGTGAACACCGGGTGATACTGAAGGGCGATATTCCCATTGGCATCAGCCGCGACGGTGTGGAGGCTTGGGTAGAGCCGAAGTACTTCAACCTGAACGGACAGGCAGGAGCGCCGCCCGATCCGTTCTCTGCCGACGGACAGAACTGGGGCTTCCCCACCTACAACTGGGACGAGATGCTGAAGGATGGCTGTCAGTGGTGGGTACGCCGTTTCCGTAAGATGGCACAGTTTTTCGATGCCTACCGCATTGACCATGTGCTTGGTTTCTTCCGCATCTGGGAAATCCCGGTACCGGAGAAGTCGGGCCTGATGGGACAGTTTGTGCCGGCTCTCGGACTGAGCCGTGAGGAGATTGAGGGATACGGCGTGCAGTTCCAGGAAGGGCTGTTCCTGGTCGACCACAAGCGCCAGGACCGCTGGCATCCGCGCATTGCCGTGCAGTATCAGGAGGCTTATGAGCGGTTGAGCGACGATCAGAAGTTCTGTTTCAACCGCCTGTACAACGACTATTTCTATAGTCGCAACAATCAGTTCTGGTATCAGGAGGCGATGAAGAAACTGCCGCGCCTGACGCAGGCCACCCGCATGCTGGTGTGTGCCGAAGACCTGGGCATGGTGCCCGACTGCGTGCCCTGGGTGATGAACGAGCTGCGTATCCTCTCGTTAGAGATACAGTCGATGCCGAAGGACTCGCGCTATCGCTTCGGCCACCTGTCGCAGAACCCCTACCGCTCTGTCTGTACCATCTCTACACATGACATGCCTACGCTGCGCCAGTGGTGGGATGAGGACGAGGAGCGCACCCAGGACTACTTCAACTCGATGCTCCACCGCAGCGGGGCAGCACCCCATCCGCTGCCGGGCTGGCTGGCCAAGGACATTGTGAGCCGCCACCTGACATCGCCGTCGATGCTCTGTCTGCTGTCGCTGCAAGACTGGCTCAGCATAGACGAGAAGCTGAGGCTGCCCGACCAGAACGCCGAGCGCATCAACATCCCGGCCAACCCGCGCCACTACTGGCGCTACCGCATGCACCTCAGCATAGAGCAGCTGCTGCAGGCCGACGAGCTGAACTACGAAATCAGCACGCTGATTGCTCAGAGTGGAAGGAAATAACCGGAGCGGAAAGAGAAAAACCGTGTTAATCTGTGTAATCCGTGCTAAAAAAGAATATGAAGAGAATATTTTTATCTTTGTTATTGGCTCTGCCCGTCATGCTATGGGCAACTGAAGTGAAATCGCCGAATGGCAATATCGTGTTGAACTTCATGGTTGACAAAGGTCGCCCCGCCTACACCCTCGCCTACAAGGACAAGGAGGTGGTGCGCTTGTCGCACCTCGGCCTGGAGCTGGCCAAGGACAAGCATGCGTCGAAGGGACTGGAAGAGACCGACCTGATGGATGGTTTCACCATCAAGAGCGAACGGACCGGTGAACAGAACGAGACCTGGCGGCCTGTCTGGGGCGAGACGGCCACCATCCGCAACCATTACGTAGAGTATGCTGCAACCCTGTTGCAGCCCAAGACACAGCGCGAAATCATCATCCGCTTCCGTGTCTATGACGACGGCATAGGCCTGCGCTATGAGTTCCCCCAGCAGAAGGAGCTGAACTACTTCCTGATAAAAGAGGAACGCACGGAGTTTGCCATGACTGGCGACCATACCGCCTGGTGGCTCCCCGGCGACTATGACACCCAGGAGCAGATGACACAGCAGACGCGCCTGTCGGAAATTCGCAGCCGCTTTAACGAGGCTGTCAACTGGGGAAACTCCTCGGTGGCTGTCTTCTCGCCCACTGGCGTACAGACCGCCCTGCAGATGAAGTCCGACGATGGGCTGTACATCAGTATCCATGAGGCTGCCTGTCTGGACTATGCCACCATGCACCTGGAGCTGGTCGATGCCCAGACGAAGGCACTGACGACAAAGCTTTCTGGCAACAGTAACCTCTATACCCCCAACCCTGCGCCGTCACCCTATCCGCTGCCGTCGCCGATGACCTTTGTCAGTCATCTCACCCCTGATGCCACAGGACTGAAGGGTGCCATGCAGACACCCTGTGAGACACCGTGGCGCACCGTGATGGTCAGCGACGATGCCCGCGATATGCTATCGTCGAATCTGATACTGAACCTCAACGAGCCTTGCAAATTGGAGGACACGAGCTGGATTCACCCCACGAAGTACTGCGGTGTGTGGTGGGAGATGATTGTCGGCAAGTCGTCGTGGAACTATACCGACGAGTTCCCCAGCATCAAGCTCGACAACATCGACTGGACAAAGGTGAAGCCCAACGGGCGCCATGCCGCCAACAACGAGAAGGTGAAGCGCTATATAGACTTCGCCGCCAAGAATGGTCTGCAGGAGGTGCTTGTCGAGGGATGGAACGTTGGCTGGGAGGACTGGGCTAACTTATGGAAGCGCGATGTCTTCGACTTTGTCACCCCCTATCCCGACTTCGACCTGAAGATGCTCAACGACTATGCCCGCCAGAAGGGTGTGAAGCTGCTGATGCATCATGAGACGAGCTCCAGCACGCAGAACTACGAGCGCCATCTGGAGCAGGCTTTTCAGCTGATGAACAAGTATGGCTATGATGCCGTGAAGACGGGCTATGTGGGAGACATCATCCCCCGTGGCGACCACCACTACTCACAGTCGATGAACAACCACTACCTCCATGTCATCAAGGAGGCTGCCAAGCACCACATCATGGTGAACTCGCATGAGGCCACCCGTCCTACGGGCCTCTGCCGCACCTATCCTAACCTGGTGGGTGGCGAGTCGGCCCGGGGCACGGAGTACGAGGCCTTCGGTGGCAGCAACCCCGACCATACCTGCATCCTGCCCTTCACACGCCTGCAGGGCGGCCCCATGGACTATACGCCGGGCATTTTTGTTACTAAGCTCAGCACCTGGAGCGACAACAGCTCATGGGCACGCCTCACCCTGGCCGGCTCGCTGGCCCTCTACCTCACGATGTACTCGCCGCTGCAGATGGCTGCCGACCTGCCTGAGCATTACGAGCAGTTTGACGATGCCTTCCAGTTCATACGCGATGTGGCCTGCGACTGGGACGAGAGCATCTACCTGGAGGCCGAGCCTGCCGACTATATCACAGTGGCCCGCAAGGCCAAGGGTACCGACAACTGGTTTGTCGGCGGCAAGTGCGACGAGAACGGCCACAAGGCCGTGGTACGCCTCGATTTCCTCGACAAGGGGCGCAAGTATGACTGTACCATCTACGCCGATGCCAAGGATGCCCATTATGAGAAGAATCCCCAAGCTTATACCATCACCCGCCGCACCGTCAAGAAGGGCGACGTGCTGAAGCTGCAGGAAGCGCCCGGTGGTGGCTTTGCCGTATCATTAATAGCTAAATAATATGAGGACATTTATCATTGCAGGGCTTCTTTCCGCCCTTGCGGTCCGTCCCGCCCAGGCACAGGACTTTGACTTTAACGAGATGGAGTACACGCCTCACCAGACGACCTTCCAGCTCTTTGCTCCCGCCAAGGCCAAGTCGCCGTGTGTGCGGATATATAAAGAAGGTATTGGCGGCAAGGCCATGAAGACCGTCAAGATGAAGTACGTGGACGGTCTGTGGACAGCCACCGTCAAGGGCGACCTGATGAATAAGTTCTATACCTTCGACATAGGACGCGGTGAGACGCCGGGCGTGTTTGCCAAGGCTGTCGGCGTGAACGGACAGCGCGGGGCTATCATCGACGAGATGAAAGCCATGCCCGATGACTGGTGCTGCGACCAGCACCCCGTCATCAAGTCGCCTGCCGACCTGGTGGTGTATGAGCTGCACCACCGCGACTTCTCCATAGCCCGCCCCGGAGCCAAGTTTCCGGGCAAGTTCCTGGCGCTGACAGAGCCGTGGGCTATCGAGCACCTGAAAGCTCTTGGTGTCAATGCCGTCCACATACTGCCGAGCTATGACTACGGTTCCGTCGACGAGACCCGCCTTAACGAGCCGCAGTACAACTGGGGCTACGATCCCGTGAACTACAACGTGCCGGAGGGTTCCTATTCCACTGACCCCTACGATCCCTATTGTCGCATCCGTGAGTTCAAGCAGATGGTGCAGGCCCTTCACAAGGCTGGCATCGCCGTCATCCTCGATGTGGTCTATAACCATACCTATGATATCGACCACTCCAACTTCCAGCGTACATACCCCGACTACTATTACAGGAAGACCCAGTCCCTCTCTGCGAGGGAGGGGAGTGAATACTCCAACGGCTCAGGCTGCGGCAACGAGACGGCCTCGGAGAAGCCCATGATGCGCAGGTTCATGATAGAGAGCGTGAAATACTGGTACAATGAGTTCCGTATTGACGGCTTCCGCTTCGACCTCATGGGATGCCACGACATAGAGACGATGAACCTCATCCGCGAGGAACTGAACAAACTCGACCCCTCAATCCTCATCTATGGCGAGGGCTGGAGCGCCGGACCGTGTGGCCTGCCGACGGAGCAGCTGGGTGTGAAGGCCAATGTGCCAAAGATGCCGGGTATTGCCGCTTTCTCTGACGAGCTGCGCGATGCCCTGCGCGGACCTTTCAGTGACGACACGAAGTGCGGCTGGCTCGGCGGTGCCCCTGACTGCGAGGAGAGCCTGAAGTTCGGCATTGTCGGCGCAATCGCCCATCCACAGGTGGACATGACGAAAGTGAACTATGCCAAGGAGCCGTGGGCTTTGGAACCGACACAGATGATGAGCTATGTGTCGTGTCATGACGATATGTGCCTGACCGACCGTCTGAGGGCGAGCATCCCCAATATGACGGAAGACGCACTCATACGTCTCGACCTGCTGGCTCAGACGGCAGTCATGACGTCGCAGGGTGTGCCCTTCTTGCTCTGTGGCGAGGAACTGCTGCGCACGAAGCAGGGGGTGCATAACTCCTTTGAGTCGCCCGACAGCATCAACCGTCTGGACTGGACTAACAAGGAACGCTATCCGCAGGTGTTCAAGTATTATCAGGACCTCATTGCCCTGCGCCGTCATCATCCTGCCTTCCGTCTGGGCGATGCCCACCTGGTGCGCAAGCATCTGGAGTTCCTCGAAGCGCCGAAGGGTGTGGTGGCTTTCCGCCTGAAGGACTATGCCGGGCGCGACGACTGGCGTAACATCATTGTTATCCTGAATGCTAACCCTGCAGAAACTACTGTTAACATTCCCAAGGGCATGTACACCGTGGTGTGCAAGGATGGCACCATCAACGAGGCATCCACCGATAAGATATTCGGGCGGCGTGCTGTTGTCAGTCCGCAGTCGGCGCTGATATTGCATGACTAAGTACAAAAATATGATATAGTTATGAAAAGATATGTGATACTTTTGGCCCTCGTGGCATTGACAACGACAATGAATGCAGCTAAGAAGACCGCCAACCCCTCAACACGTCAAGGTGTGGTTGAGCGCATTGAGCCTACCGACTGGTTCGTGGGCATGAAGAACCCCTCGGTGCAGTTGATGGTCTATGGACGTGGCATCCGCGACGTGGCTGACGTCACTACCGACTACCCCGGTGTCAGCATTGACAGTCTGGTGCGGCTCGACTCGCCCAACTACCTGCTGGTCTACCTGAACCTGAGGGATGCACAGCCCGGCACGATGACCCTGAAGTTTGGCAAGAAGAAGGTGTCATACCAGCTGAAGGTCCGCGAGAAGAGTGGGGCAGAACGGCATGGCTTTACGAATGCCGACGTACTCTATATGCTCATGCCCGACCGTTTTGCACAGGGACAGGGACACAACCCGCAGGTGAAGGGACTGCGTACTTATAAGGAAGACCGCACACAGCCCTCGCTGCGTCATGGCGGCGACCTGAACGGCATCCGCGAGCACCTCGACTATTTCGTCGACTTAGGCGTGACAGCCCTCTGGCTGACCCCAGTCCTTGAGAACGACTCTCCTGACGATGCCAACGGTTTCTCCACTTATCATGGCTATGCCACCACCAATTATTATCGGGTAGACCCGCGCTTTGGCAGCAATGACGATTACCGACGGCTGGTGGATGAGGCCCACCAGAAGGGACTGAAGGTGGTGATGGATATGATTTTCAACCATAGCGGCTTCGAACACCCCTGGACGAAGGATATGCCCAGCAAGGACTGGCTGAACACGCCGGAGTGGCTCTCCGGAGATTCTGGAGATTCCGGAAAAACCGGAGATTCCGGAAAATCCGGAGATTCCAGAAAATCCGGGAAATCCGGAGAGTCCGGCCAATACCTGCAGACCAGCTACAAGCTGACACCCGTTGTGGACCCCTATGCCTCGAAGGTTGACCTGCGTGAGACCACTGAGGGCTGGTTTGTGCCTACCATGCCCGACCTGAACCAGCGCAACCCCTACCTGATGCGCTACCTCATACAGAATTCCTTCTGGTGGATAGAGACCGTCGGCATTGACGGCATCCGCATGGATACCTATCCCTATGCCTTTGCCGAGGGTATGGCACAGTGGATGAAGGAGCTGGATGAGGAATATCCCAACTTTAATACCGTCGGTGAGACGTGGGTGACAGAACCGGCCTATACCGCTGCATGGCAGAAGGACTCAAAGCTGGCCAAGGAGAACAGCTACCTGAAGACCGTCATGGACTTCTCCTTCTTTGAGAAGCTCAACCAGGCCAAGAACGAGGAGACCGATGCCTGGTGGAACGGCCTGAACCGTCTGTACAACTCGTTTGTCTATGACTATCTGTATCCGAACCCCTCCAGTGTCATGGCCTTTATTGAGAACCATGATACCGACCGCTTCCTGGGCGAGGGACGCGATACGCTGGCACTGAAGCAGGCACTGGCGCTGCTGCTCACTGTCAACCGCATTCCGCAGCTCTACTATGGTACAGAGATACTGATGAACGGCACCAAGGCGGTGACCGATGGCAACGTGCGCAAGGACTTCCCTGGTGGATTCCCCGGCGACACCCATAATGCCTTCACCCGCGAGGGGCGCACCAAGGCCGAGCAGCAGATGTTCCAGTGGACGAGTCGCTTGCTCCACTGGCGGCAGGGCAACGAGGTCATCACCAAAGGTCGGCAGATACAGTTCATTCCCTTTGAGGGGGTCTATGTCATTGCCCGCCAGCTGGACGGCAAGACGGTGCTGACAGTACTCAACGGCACCACGAAGCCGGCAACGATGCAGGTGCAGCGCTATGCTGAGGTGATAGGCTCGGCTAAGCGTGTCAAGGATGTGCTCACCGGACGCTATTTCGACCTCTCCAAGAATCTGGAGCTGAAACCCCGCCAAAGTTTGATTCTACAGTTCTAATCTATAAAAAAACACGCCAAAGTCCAGCCTGAAATGTTAAAATGCAGGCTGGGTTTATTTTTCTTGCTAAAAAATTTTTCGATTTGCTTAAAAATACTTATATTTGCAGCCTAAAGTGTACTTTTGACAACCAATACTAACTATTTTACTAATATTTTTAACTTAAAACAATTGACAATGAGAAAAAAACTATTCTTCTCTGCAATGCTGTCAATGGGTATGGCAGGAAGTTTTTCCTTCTGCCCCGTTCCGGCGATGGCGTCGGTGACTCAGGCCACGATTACGGTCACGGGTCAGGTTGTTGACCAAGACGGCGAACCGCTGATAGGTGCCACCGTCAAGGTGAAAGGCGCTAAAGTAGGCGGTGTGACCGACTTTGACGGTAACTTCAAGCTGAGCACCGCAGGCAACGCCACTCTCGTAGTGAGCTACGTAGGCTACAAGGACTTGGAGGTGACGGTGAAAGGTCGTACCAACGTTGGTGTCATCAAGCTGGAGAGCGACTCGCAGATGCTTGAGCAGGTGGTCGTCGTGGGTTACGGCGTTCAGAAGAAGGCCGACCTGACGGGTTCCGTGGCCGTGGTGAACGCTGAGGAAATGAAGAAGGTGTCGAACTCCAACATCTCCTCGATGCTCGAAGGTAAGGTCGCCGGTGTGCAGATTACCTCCGACGGTCAGCCCGGTGCCGACCCCGCTGTGAAAATCCGTGGTTTGGGCACCTTCGGCAGCACTGCCCCGCTGTACGTCATCGACGGTGTGCCCATGGGAACGACCATTCGAGACTTCTCTCCTAACGATATTGAGACTATCCAGGTGCTGAAGGACGCTTCGGCCGGTGCCATCTACGGTTCGCGTGCCGCTAACGGTGTGATTATCATTACCACTAAGAGCGGTAAGAAGGACCAGCCCCTGAAGGTTGACTACAAGGGCTACTTTGGCTTAGACGTCATTCCCAGCAGCACCTATGACGTGATGAACGCCAACGAGTACAGTCAGTATCTCGGTCAGGCCTGCGAGAACAGCGGCACTCCGCTGCCCGGCGGCTACACCATCAATGCCGAGACGGGCAAGTACCAGTTCAAGGACGGTACCGATACCAACTGGTTTGACGAGGTGTTCAAGACCGGTGTCCGCCAGAATCACAATGTCAACCTCAGCGGTGGCGGTGCCCATAATACGTATAATGTGGGTTTGGACTACTTCCAGCAGAAGGGAACCCTTGAGGGTGCCGGTCCTAATTACCAGCGTTTCACAGCTCGCGTGAACAACACGATGGAGACCAAGTTCATCAAGTTCCGCACGGGTGTTGTCTATTCTCACTCTTCCCAGGATGGTATGGGCATCTCGAATGCACAGGAGTATATCCAGGGTCTTTATGGCATGACTGGCTATAATGTGCTGGGCGGCACGCTCGGTATGCAGCCTACCATCAAGGCTTACGACGAGTCGACCTGGGTGCTCGACGACAAGGTGGGCTCGGCCAGCAGCTATAACTACGATGCCTACGGCTACGGCGTGTACTACGACACGGTTCACGGCGACATCTCAGCCTCTAATCCTCTGCTGATTAACAATCTGGTGACTCGTAACACCATTGTCGACCGCGTGATGGTGACCGGCTCGGCTGACGTGGACCTGCTGAAGATGATTGGCGTGGAGAGCAAGAACCACAAGCTGAACTACAAGCTGAACCTCTCTTACAGCAAGACCCACGCTCAGGACAAGACCTGGGTGTCGGCATGGATTCAGAGCAACCGCGTCTATCTGGACAAGAGCAACGAGCGTCTCGACAAGAACAAGCGCACCTACGCCGACTTCCTCGTTGAGAACACGCTGACCTACGACGGCACCTTCGGCCTGCACCATCTGAACCTCCTGGGCGGTATCACCTATGAGGAGGAGAACACCGACGTGCTGAACGGCTGGGGTGTGAACTTCCCGGAACCCTACTTCCTGCAGCTGCAGCACGCCGGCACGCGCAATGCCTCATCTTATGAATATCCGCACGCCCTGAACTCGTTCATCGGACGTCTCATCTACGACTACGACGGCAAGTACCTGCTGTCGGCCATCGTACGTCGCGACGGCAGCTCGCGCCTGACCAAGGCTATCCGCTGGGGCACCTTCCCCTCTGTCTCGCTCGGCTGGCGCTTCGACAAGGAGAATTTCTTCCCCATCAACCACAATATTATTAATATGTTTAAGGTACGCGCGAGCTACGGTGAGCTTGGTAACGAGAACATCGGCGAATTTGCCTATCAGGCTACGATGAACCGCAACAACATGACCTACTCGTTCGGCAACCAGCCTGTCACTGGCTCGGCCATCTCTACCTTCGTTAACGAAAAACTGGCCTGGGAGAAAAAGAAGACCTACAACGCCGGTATCGACATAGCCTTCTTCAACAACCGTATTGAGTTCACGGCTGAGTGGTACAAGAACATTTCTACCGAACTGCTCTACAACGTACCTGTGCCCGCCAATGCCGGTGTGGCTAACACCAGCGTTACCATGAACGCCGCCAAGATGGAAAACAGCGGTTTCGAGTTCTCAGTGACCTACCGTAACCACGACCATCCCTTCAAGTACGACATCAGCGCCAACCTGAGTACCCTGAAGAACAAGGTGAAGGCGCTGGGCTTCGGCCAGGAGTCCTACATCTCAGGTGCCTATAAGACGGAAGTCGGCCAGGAGGTCGGTAAGTTCTATGGCTGGGTGTATAAGGGCATAGCCCGCACGCAGGCAGACATTGATGCTAATGCCACGCAGGCCGGAGTCAATGTGGGTGACTGCCTCTATGAGGACATCAGCGGTCCTGATGGAACCCCCGACGGCGTCATCGACGCTTACGACCAGACCGTCTTGGGCAGTGGTCTGCCTAAGGTGAACTTCGGCCTGAGCACCCGTCTGGAGTACAAGAATTTCGACTTGAGCATCTCTACCTTCGGTGCCCTGAACTATCATGTGGCCGATGGTATCTACAACAGTCTGAACTCAAGCTACGGTCCCGGCAACAAGGACGTGGCTCTGCTCGATGCCAACCGCTGGTCGGAGGACGGTCTGACCTATATCTCCAGCGTGCCCCGCACCTATTATGCCAACAACGCTACGCTGGCCTGGAACGACCTCTTCAGCGACCGTATGATTCAGAACGCTGCTTACTGGAAGATTGCCAACGTGGAGCTGGGCTATAATATCCCCAACAGTGTGTTCGGTGGTGTCATCTCTGGTGCCCGCATCTATGTGTCGGCTCAGAACCTCTACACCTTCACCAAGTATAATGGCTACAATGTGGACTTCGCTGGCGGCACGTTCACGCCGGGCTACAACTGGTGCTCTTATCCCAGTGCCCGCAGCTTCATGGCAGGTGTACTCTTCTCTTTCTAAAAGAAAAGTAAAAAGTAAAAATAGAAAAAGTAAAAACGATGAAACTATATAAATTTTCTCTTGCCCTTATGCTGGGCATCGGCTCGCTGACATCGTGCAGCGACAAGCTGGACCTGACCAACCCCAACCAGCAGACATCGGGAACCTTTGGCTATACGGCCAATGATTTGGAAGAGTGCATCATCGCCTGCTACAACCACATCCGTATGGAGGGTACCTACGCCCGTGTAGGCTATAACATCGACGTGATGCGCGGCGACGAGGCATGGAATGCCTCGCAGGTGTGGTATATGCCCTTCGACGACCTGAACGAACCTATCACCGACGAAATAGGACAGTGGTCGTGGCGCGACTGGTATTATACCATCAATGTCTGTAACTTCGTGCTCGACCGCACTCAGGGCGACAACTTGAGCGACCAGATGAAGCGCATCAAGGGACAGGCTCTCTTTATCCGTGCCCTGGCTTACTATAATCTGGCTGGCTACTACCAGAACCCGGCTTTGATTACTGACTATAAAGACTATTCTTCGCTTGACGGCCTTTATGCTTCTAACAAACAGGAAGGTGATGAAGATGGTTTCGCACAGTACGACCGCGTGCTTGATCAGGTTGAGGCCGACTTCAGCGAGGCTATGACACTGCTGCCCAGCCGCGATACCGGCGGCGAGTGGGCCAAGGGCCGCGCTACCTGCGGTGCTGCTGCCGGCTACTATGCCCGCACGCTGATGGTACGCCATAAGTACAGCGAGGCGCTTACCGTGCTGAAGGCCATCATCAACGGCCAGTACGGCACTTATAAGCTGATGGAAAACTATGGCGACAACTTCCGCGAGGGTCCGCAGTATGAGAACAACGCCGAGAGCCTCTTCGAGGTACAGTTCCTGGACTACGGCTCGCAGGGTACCGACGACGAGTGGACACCCGTCAATACCAGTGCCAACGCTACGCAGGGTCATGCCATTGAGAGTAACTACGGTCCTGGCGACTTTGGCGGCTGGGCTGACATCTCGGCCTCGCCCTGGCTCTACAACCTCTTCAAGCAGGAGCGCACCACAAACGGCACGCTCGACCCACGCCTCTACTGGACTATCGGAACTTACGAGAACGACTGGGAGCGCTTCGAGTATGGTAACGTGTGCTATACGCAGACGATGACTCCTGACGAGTTTGTTGTGACCAACAACAACTATGGCGGACTGCCCGTTGCTAAGTACACCAACCTGCGCACTGGTCTCTACGACAAAGTGATTACCGGTCTGCACTGCGGCATCAACCTGCGACTGATGCGCTACAGTGACGTGCTGCTGCGTGCTGCCGAGTGCGAGAACGAGGTCAACGGTCCCACTGCTGATGCTTTCAAGTGGATTAACCAGGTGCGTAACCGTGCCGGTCTTGCCGACCTTAATGCTTCTAAGTTCGACACCAAGGACAAACTCTTCGAGCAGATTGCCAACGTGGAGCGTCCGAAGGAGTTCGGCTGTGAGTTCGGACGTGGCTTCGACCTTATCCGTTGGGGCTTCTTCTACAATGACGGACGTATCCACCAGTTGTGGGAGCATGGCGCTGTCAACTTCTGGACGAAGGCAAAATATGAAGATGGAAGCATAGACTTCACACCGAAAGACCCTGTTGATGAGCCTAACTGCGATAAGAGTACGTATGACTCCTACAAGCCAGGACATGAGTTCCTGCCCATCTTCCAAGGCACTCTTAATGACAATGCGAACCTGACTGGCAATTCGGCCAATAACAATACCGATAATTCGGTCTATTTTAGCAGGAATGGCTGGACGGTACACCCCGTTGTTAACCTGAGCAAGTAAGCGTTAATTTACCAATGTAGAAAAGATAAAAAGAATGATTATGAAATATCTGAATAAATTTGCTTCCGTCTTCTGTGCAGCAGCCCTTGGTATGCTGGCATTGACGAGTTGTGAGGGCGGCGACCTCTACGAAATTGACGCTCCCGACTGGATTTCCGCCAAGGCCGACTCTATAAAGAATGCCAATAAGGGCGGCGAAGAGGAACTTGTGGGTATGATGGAGGACGTATATACCATCGGTGCTACCGATTATTCTACCGGCTGGTGGGCGCAGTTCTCCAAGTACTACCAGATACCTGAGAATCAGGTCTGGCACGGACAGTTCAACCTGAACATCAACCCCGCTGCCACTAACACTTATAAGAACTTCGCCATGATTATCTGTAATGACGAAGACCGTGGTGCTGCCAACTACAAGGAGTATGGAGCTATCCGCTTCGACAACCAGCCCAGCGGCAACTCTGAGTGGGGCGACTATATCGACCGTAGTTTTGTGGAGAGCACGCTGACCTTTGAGACCGATACCGACAATGGCGTTGAAAAGCTGGGCGGCAAGGTGACAGTGACTATCGACCGCACTGACGGTGGCCTGAAGGTGACTATTACCAATGGCACCGTCACGAAGACCTATAAGCAGACTGCTACGCTGGAGAATCTCAATGCCGACGCATCGAATGGCACCATCCGTGCTTTCTTCGTGCCGGAAGGCAGTTACATCAACTGGCTCGCTACTAATATAGAGCCTATCGGCGGATGCACATCGGCTGAGGACAAGGCTCCGCTGTCTATGGAGGTGAAGGGCGCACCGCGCAAGGTGCTCTTAGGCACAACTATTGAGGAAGCCTTTGCCAACCTCGCTGCCACCGTACAGTTCGAGACCGGCGTATCGAAGGATGTCACCGTGGCCGAGCTCACCCTGCAGGCCGTGCCTGACATGGCAACGGTGGGCAAGAAGACGCTGGTAGTGGTCTACAACAAGACTTACAAGGGCGAGGGTGCTGCTGCTCCCATCATTGCTACCGTTGAGTTCGAGATTGTCGACAAGATGTTCACCTGCCTTGGTGCTGCCGACAACACTTCTCCTTGGTGGAGCGAGCACTCTCAGGCTGTCAAGGTGGCTCCCAAGGAGACGCTTGTCACCACTTTCACCAACTACACCTCAGGTGCCAACAACTGGAACAACTTCTGCATCGTGCTTAACAGTGCCGATGGTGCCACTGAGTATGGCGTGCTGCGTGCCGACAACTGGGGCTGGGGCACCGGCTGGGCTGGTGAGGAACTGGCTTCGAAGTGTACGCCGAGCGGTCCGCAGGCCGACTGGGGTACATGGCTCAAGGCTATGGACGGTGCCAAGGTCACTGTCTGTGTCACCAACAATGGCGACGGCACTGCCGACGTGCGCTGCTTCATGCTGGGTACCGATGGCAATGAGTACAAGCAGGAGTATATCGGCTTGAACACCGTGACCAACCCCGATGACTTCTACTTCCACCTGACCATTGACAACTGTCACCTGGAGTTCGATGACGTCTTAGGAAAGGAGGACAATTCGTCGCCTTGGTGGTCGGAACATTCGCCATACGTCAAGGTGCCTGTAGGGCAGACCGTCACCCGCCGCTTCCTCAACTACACCTCTGGTGCCAACAACTGGAACAACTTCTGCACCGTGCTGACCAATGCCGACGGCTCTGTGGAGTATGGCGTGCTGCGTGCCGACAACTGGGGCTGGGGCACTGGCTGGGCTGGTGAGGAACTGGCTTCTAAGTGCACGCCGAGTGGTCCTCAGGCTGACTGGGGTGTATGGCTTGCTGCCATGGACGAGGCTGCGGTCACGGTGTCTGTCACCAACAATGGCGATGGAACGGCTGACGTGAAGAGCGTGATGGTGGGTAACAATGGTATTACCTACACCCAGAACTACATCGGCCTGAACACGGTCACCGATCCGGAGAACCTCTACTTCCACTTCACCATTGACGGCTGCCACCTCGTGTTTGAATAATCTTTATTGTCTAACAAATTGCCTATGGACAGCCCGGCTGTCCGTAGGCAATTTTATCTGTTTTAAATAGTTATTATGAAGTATTATTTGTCCAAGTTATTCTTTTTGCTTACTTTGGGGCTGCTCGCAGTCGGCTGTGGCGACGATGACTCGCCAGCCGACAGTGGCGGAAGCGGCTCTTCTACCGCCCTGTCGGTCACTAAACCCACTGTCTCGTCAGTGACGGCCAACTCCGCTGTCGTGACGGCAACGGCCAACGGTTCGGCCATCACTGCCCGCGGCATCTGCTATGGCACCACGGCCAACCCTGACATCAACGGCACAAAGATTACGGCCAGCTCGTCAACGATGAACGTTACCCTCTCAGGACTGACGGCCAGCACCACATACCATGTGCGTGCATACGTGCAGACCAGTGCCACCGTGAAGTACTCTGAAGACGTAGCCTTCACCACTCTTGCTGAGGAGCAGCAGGGCGAGGTGGAGGAACAGCAGACCCTCTGGCCGAAGGACCTGAAGCACGTCAGCGTCCACGACCCCAGCGTCGTCTGGGACCCCTCGTCAAGCAACTATTACATCTTCGGCTCCCACCGTGCCTCTGCCCGCTCCACCAACCTGCTGAGCTGGGTGGCGTTCACGGCTCCCTGGGCTACGGCTACGAGCAGCAATGCCGCCAACAACGTGGCCTTCACCACGCCGCAGGTGACCAAGCTGAAGAAGGGTGGTGTGGAGCACGACCTGGCGTTCAACGCCTTTGCATGGTCGAAGCGCGGCAACAGCAGCTACAGCGTCGACGGCAATATGTGGGCACCCGACGTCATCTGGAATCCCGTGATGAACAAGTGGTGTATGTACCTCAGCATCAACGGCGACTGGTGGTACTCCAGCATCATCCTGCTGACGGCAGACAAGATTGCCGGTCCCTACCGCTATCAGGCTCCCGTCGTGACGAGCGGCTTCCGCAAGGGCTCTGGCAATGCCTACAAGGACACCGACCTGGAGATAGTGCTGGGCACGCAGACCTCGCTGCCTTCGCGCTATAACGTCGAAGCCTGGGGCAATCGCTATCCCAACGCCATCGACCCCTGCGTGTTCTACGACGAGCAGGGCAAGCTCTGGATGTCTTACGGCTCGTGGAGCGGCGGCATCTGGATGATAGAGCTGGACGAGCAGACGGGCTTGCGCGACTATGACGTGGAGTACACGCTGAAGGGTTCTGGCGACGGCATCACCGTCGACCCCTACTTCGGCAAGAAGATTGCCGGCGGCTACTATGTGTCGGGCGAGGCCAGCTACATCGAGTATATCGGTGGTTACTACTTCCTCTTCGTCACCTACGGCGGACTGGCTGCCGGCGGTGTGGCCAGCGACTATAACAACGGTGGCTATCAGATGCGCGTCTTCCGCTCGCAGAACCCCGATGGCCCGTATGTGGACAGCAAGAACCTCAACGCCGTATTCACGCAGTATCAGCTGAACTTCGGTCCCAAGGAGAACGACAATAACCATGGTGTCAACATCTTCGGTGCCTACTCTAAGTGGGGAAACTTCCTGACGGGAGGCAACAACGAGGCTTCCGGCGAACGCTCGCAGGGCCACAACAGCATCATTGCAGCCCAGGACGGCCGTACCTATCTGGTCTACCATACACGTTTCCAGAACTGGGGCGAGGGCCATCAGGTGCGCGTACACCAGGTGTTCCAGAATGAGGAAGGCTGGCTCGTCGCTGCTCCGTTCGAGTACACGGGCGAGACCATTAAGAGTGCCGACATTGCCAAGAAGCAGAAGGTGGCCACAGCCGACATTCCCGGCAAGTACAAGCTGCTGACGCACGACTACAAGCTCGACCACACTGCGAAGAAGTATGCCGAGCCGGTGGAGATAGAACTTAAGGCCGACGGTACCATCAGCGGTGCCAAGAGTGGTACGTGGACTATCAAGGAGGGCACGTCTTATATCACCATCAACATCGGTGTTGAGTATAAGGGCGTGATGGTTATTCAGACGCTGGAGCCCACCAATGACCAGGTGCCCAGCTTCACCTGCCTCCGCAGTGCATCGGGTGTCACCATCTGGGGCTACAAGTACGCCAACTGATTTTTGGTGAACATTCCTATAAGAGAAAAAAGTCCTGCACCTCGGTGTAGGACTTTTTTCTTGGGCTTTTATCTCAACTCTGGCCAGCCGTCAGCCGTCCACGTGATGCGTCGCTGCACCAGCAGGGCGGCACCCTTCATCTTCGTGCTGTAGCCGTGGCAGATGAACAGGTCGTCACCCTCGCCGAAGTGATAGGCGGCGCAGTGGCCCATGGCCTCAAATTCCTGTTTGTCGCCTTCTATCAGGATGGTGCCTCCACCGTGTCGCATGTCCTTGCCCTTGCGGTCTAAGTACGGGCCACCCACGGTTTTGCTGCGTCCCACCGCCACACGGTAGGTTGACTTCGCTCCCCGGCAGCAGTAGTCCCACGACACCAGCAGGTAGTAATAGCCGCCATGACAGAAGATGAAGGGGGCCTCAATGGCGTTCCTGCCGGCATACTTCGATGTGGGGTTAGGCTCAGCCTTCAGCGTGTCGCGCAGGGCCACGCGGCGGGCAATGGTGACGGGCTTCGATGCCAGGTGCATCGTATGGTCCAGACGGGCCAGCTGTATGCCGTCCCAGAAGGAGCCCCACGTCAGCCACGGTGTGCCACCGTCGTCAACAATGAAGCAGGGGTCTATGGCGTTCCACTCGTCGCGACCGCCCTTCGAGCAGACGATGGGGCCGCAGTCGCGCCAGGGACCTGAAAGCCGTTCGCTGGCCATCAGGCCGATGGCACTGGTGTTCTTGCCGAAGGTGGAGCACGAGTAGGCCAGCCACCACAGTCCGTCCTTGCGGATGATGTCGGGTGCCCAGACGTGGGTCTTGAAGCCGGGCACGGAGTCCTGAGTCCACTGGGGAATATCCTTGATAAAGGGCGTGGGCTGTACCGTCCACGTCTTCCGGTCCTTCGACGTGGCCCACTGCAGGCCGTGACCTGTCGACAGCAGGTAGTACGTCCCGTCCTCGAAGGCCATCACTGGGTCGTGGGTCATCACGGTGTCGGTCTGGAATGGCTGCTGCCGATAGCGTAGTTGTTGGCTCTGTGCTGTCATGGACACGCATGTCAGGAGCAGGCAACCTGTAAAGATGATTTTCTTCATAAAAATGTTTCTGTGTGGATTGCAAAGTTAGGTATAATTACCGACATACGCAAATAATGCGGCAAAAGTTTGGCAAATTCACATTATTTGTTTACTTTTGTGGCACTAATGCTAATTTGTTAATCGTAGAATACATAGATGGAGAATAACCAGAAACAACCCAAGAAGCAACCCAAGAAGCACCATTCTGGCTACAAGAACGGACCGCGTAATCCGCAGTTGCATGACTCGCTCATACAGCCCTTGACCGACTATATCTACAGTCAGGCGGATATGAATGAAGGCGTTATGGAAGTGTACTTCCGTGATAAGAGCAAAATTACAAAAGGATGGAATTCTTTTTTTAAAGTTCTTGACAACAAGCAACTGCGAGATAGAGAGTTGCAAGCAACAGGCTCCAAGGACGATGAAAGCGGGAAAAAATCGAAAGACACCTATACCGCCTTCTGCGAAGCAGTGGAGGCTTTCTGCCATATTGAGGGTGACAAAAAGATTTTGGAGTTCTCTGCCGATAAGCTTATTCAAAGTGCTCTTTGGGAAGGTATCCTGAAATATTTCCTGTATGATTTGGATAGTTCCAACTATGGTATTGACGAGCTGTATGGCAAAAAGGGGTCGTACATGGTTGACAAATCTACTAAGGAAATCATGAAAAGATTTCCTTATCATACAAATGAAGAAAAACTGGAAAGGATTAAAGGATGCCTGACCAAAGCCCATGAAGAAAGGAACAAAGCAGCACATAATCCGCGTCAGAATACAGTGTGTGAAGAATTTAGGGCAACAGTCAGAGGCTGTTTCGCACTGTCCGTTTTCCAGTACCAGCTTGGAAAAGTCTGGGCAGGCGTGCATGTGCTGGTAAAAGCAGGAGAATGCAATGAACTAAATGATGGTAAAGTCAAAATCATCAATGAACATGCCCCGGTTTATAATGGTAGAGTAGAAGAACCAATAAGGACTTTTGTTTTTAATGATTATGGTACGGGGAAAGCCTATCTGCCAGTGTTAAGCAATAACCAGGATCGATATTGGAATAATACCATCGAGACCACTGTCGAGGTACAGTTATTGGTTATGGGTATGGAAACCCGTAAAAAGGCGCTGACAGTCCGTAAAGGCGAATTTCGGGATGACTATAACTGTGAATTTGACTTAGGCACGAAGGAGGAAATAGAGAAACAGCAAATAGAGGAGAAACCGCAAAAGCAAGAGAAGTCTCAAACGCAACAGAAGCCCCAGGAAAGGGATAAGCCGAAAACGGAAGAGAAACCGCCACAAGAACCCACAATAATATTTGATCCGTCACCGGGACCAGACCCCAAGCCGACTGTAGGGCGCGACGTTACGCTGAACCACTATCTCGAGACAGCCGTCAAATGGGTGAAAGACCGGTGGAAATGGTGCGTTGCCGCCTTGCTCCTCATTGTCGCCATCGGTATACTGCCAAAACTGATGGGAATCGGCGGTGGCACCTCTGCCAGTGCCACGCCTCCTGTCATCGAAGGAGCCTGGGTGATGACGGTGATTGACGGCCATCAGGTTCCCGTGGGCGAGGCCGGTGCCACCATCGTGAGAGTCTCAGGACGTACCGATGCCTATCAGGCAAAGATTACCACGAACGACGGCGAACAATACGTGGTGGACTTCACCGTTAACCCCGAACAGCTGACGGTATCGTCGGCGCAGATGGGCAGCGGCCATATAGAACAGAGTAGTACAAAGACAAAAATCATTTTCGACAGATGGAGTTTAGAACGATAAAACACGCAGTGACCGTCGTCATCATGCTGGCAACGATAGGCCTGGCAGCGTGTTCAGGAAAAGCAGATACGGTAGACGTTGACAAAGACGAACTGGCGTCTATGAAAGACAAGTATAGCGCTCTGGCAACGGCAACAGCCGAACAGCGCGAGACGCTCTATAACATTATGAGACAGCTCGACGAGATTGCCGACGATGCCTTCGCCCTGGGCGAGAAACGCAAGCACAGCGGCAGGGCGGCAAGCCGGAAGACGGTAGACCGCATCAAATACAAACTGGCCACCATACAGACCGAACTGGATGCTGCCAGCAAAAAGACGGAGGAAAATCCGGCTCTGCAGGCTCAGATAGCTGAACTGCGCCAGCAGATAGACGACCAGACAACGTACCTCGACTTTCTGCTCTCCGAGGTCTCGCGGAAGAAGAGCACCCTGAGACGGAAATACGACGAACTGGCTCATACCAAGGTGGAACTGACGCAGAAACAGGCGGAGTATGAAAACACGCAGATACAGTTGCAGCAACAGCAGGGGCAACTGCAGAAGACGATCCAGAACTCCTGGATGGCTGCCGGCGATAAGTTGATGGCTTGTAACGACAACCTGAACCTGCTGAGGAATAGCGGAAAGATGGCCCGACGGTCGCGCGAAGCTAAGAAGCGCATCATCCGTCAGGCTATCACGTGCTACGAAGCTGCCGCAAAAGAGGGCCACCCCATGGCCCGGCAGAAAATCTTGCAGGCTGAGGCCAAACTTCAAAACCTGAACTAACCGAAAGACGAGAATGAAAAAGCTGACATATCTGATAGTGATAGCCCTTGGGGGCTATGCGCTGTATTCAAGCGACTGGAAACCCAACTGGAGCCTGCTGAAGGAGAAGGTGACTGTTGGCATCAAGGAACTCACCGCCCTGAAGGCTGATACCGACACTTTGACAGCTGTCAATAACGACATGCGTGAGGAGATGTATGAGGTGCTGATGCTGATGAACGACATCACCATCAACACCATGAAACTGGAACAGATGGGCGAGGGTCACCAGCAGCAGAAGACAAGCATGAAGGAGCAGCTGGAACAGAAGATGCGACTGCTGGAACAGAAACTGGCTGAGGCCCGGAGCGGTGTCAGGGAGAATGCCGAGCTGCTGGCCGAAGTCAACCGGCTGCAACAGTCGTTCCGGCAACGTGAACAGACCATCAGCCGGCTGAAGGTTGAGAGTTCGAACTTAGACACGGAGATACAGCGGGCCATTGACGACCTGCAGGTGGAGGTTGATAAACTGACTGACGTCAACAGCCAACTGATGACTAAAAACAATGAGTTGTGCTCTACCATCTCACTGCGGCGGAGCCTTGAAATCGACGGTTGGATATTCGCTGGCGACCAGCTGGTAGAGGCTGCCCGCATCATCCCCAAGGCGAATGCGTCGTGGCTGGCTGGCAAGCAGAGTCAGGAGGTGACGCGCTCCAAGCTGAATGTGCTCCGCGATGCAACAGAGTGCTACAACAGCGCAACGCGCAGGGCTCATGACATACACGATATCAGCAGACGGGAGTCAGCAACAGCCAAAGCCCGACAGGCCGACGCACTCTTCCGGCTTGTACAGAATAACGAGAGTATCGGCGAAGACAGATACAGCCAATACGACGATTAACCCGCCTTGCCGCCCCCTGGTCAGAGCAACAGCAGTCCGGCCAGGGCGGCGTAGCAGATCATGCGGATGGGGTTGATTTTCAGGTAGCCCGTGCCGAAGGCGGTGGCGGCAAAGAGGGCCACGCTGATGCAGAACTGCCACAGGTTCTCCGTCGGTGTCGAGAAGTTCTCTTTGTTGCACAGCAGCAGGGTGGCCGCCGCCAGCAGACCCACCACGGCAGGACGTAGTCCTTGGAATACCGACTGCACCGGCCGCGTGTTCATATAGCGCATGAACATACGGCTAATCAGTATCATCAATATCAGCGAGGGCAGCACCAGGGCGAAGGTTGCCGTGCCAGAGCCCAGCACAGCCATCAGGTGTCCGTAGCCGGCATTGTGTATGGCGGTATAGCCGCAGTAGGTGGCGCTGTTGATGCCGATGGGTCCCGGCGTCATCTGCGAGATAGCCACGATGTCGGTAAACTCTGCCGTCGACAGCCAGTGGTGGGTCTCCACCGTCTGGTGCTGTATCAGCGACAGCATGCCGTAGCCCCCTCCGAATCCGAAGAGTCCTATCATGAAGAACGTCACAAACAGGTCGATGAAAATCATGGCTTAGTGGGTTTAAAGTACATGCCGTAGACGTAGCCGCCTATGCCTGCCAGCAGTATAATATAAATAGGTGAGACGCCGAGCAGCCAGATGGCCAGTGCCGACACCACGGGAATCCAGACTGTCAGCCAGTTTAGCTCTGCCCGCTGTGCCAGCCGGAAGGTGGGCACGGCAATCAGCGCCACCACCGCCGGACGGATGCCACGGAAGATGGCCGCCACGTAGGTGTTGTCCTTAAACTGACTGAAGAAGATGGCTATGGCCAGGATAATCAGAAACGAGGGTAGGGCAGTGCCCAGGGCTGCCGCCACCGCCCCCTTCACCTGTCGCAGCTTGTAGCCCACGAAGATGCTGATGTTGATGGCAAACACTCCTGGACAGCTCTGTGCAATGGCTATCAGGTCGAGCATCTCCTCGCGGCTCACCCAGCGGTGGCGGTTCACCACTTCCTCTTCAATCAGGGGAATCATGGCATAACCGCCGCCGAGGGTAAACAGGCCGATCTTAAAAAACGTGGGGAGAAGCCCACCCCCGGCCCCTCCCGAAGGGAGGGGGGAAAGGCCATCCTCTGGCAGCCTACCCCCAACCCCTCCCGAAGGGAGGGGGGCTTGATTACTCTTGTTATTGCTGTTATCCGCCATAATATCAGGAAAATGTCTATTCAGACTCCCCTCCCTTCGGGAGGGGTTGGGGGTGGGTTATCCATTCCCTTGCATTGACAAATGCCTCTATCCATGGCGTCACCTCATCCTGACGGCGGTCCAGGGGGTACCACGCGTTCTGCCAGGGGAAGATGGCACGCTCCAGGTGGGGCATCATACACAGATGACGTCCGTCTGCCGAGCAGATACCTGCCACGTCGTAGTCCGAGCCGTTGGGGTTGGCGGGATAGCCGTGGTAGTTGTACTTCGCAATCACGTTGTAGGCGCTCTCTCCCTCAGGCAGCGAGAACTTACCTTCGCCGTGAGCCACCCACAGACCCAGCTTTGAGCCGCTCAGTGAGCCGAACATCACGCTGTTGTTCTGCGGAATGCTCAGGCTGATGAACTCGCTCTCGAACTTATGCGAGTCGTTGTGCAGCATTTTGGCTTTATTCATTGTTCTTTGTTCTTTATTCATTAGAGGCGTAGCCTCGCAGAGTCCCAGTTCCACCATCAGCTGACAACCGTTGCAGATACCCAGCGAGAGGGTGTCCTTACGGGCGTAGAACTTATCGAGTGCCTCCTTGGCCTTCGGGTTGAAGAGGAACGCACCGGCCCAGCCCTTGGCAGAACCCAGCACGTCGCTGTTTGAGAAGCCGCCGCAGAACACAATCATGTTGATCTCCTCCAGCGTCTCGCGCCCGCTGATCAGGTCGGTCATCATCACGTCCTTCACGTCGAAGCCGGCCAGATACAGGCAGTAGGCCATCTCGCGCTCACCGTTCGTTCCCTTCTCACGGATGATAGCGGCCTTGGGAGCCTCCCCCGACCCCTCCGAGAGGAGGGGAGCGTTGCGCCAGCGGTCGGGATTGAGACCGTATTGAGAGAGTTTGCCCGTGAAGTCCTTGGGGAACTGCATCTCCAGCGGCTGCTGCTTGTAGTTCTCATAGCGCTCCTTGGCCTTGCCGTTGAAGCTCTGCTTCGTGTCGAGCAGGTAGCTCGTCTTGTACCATACGTCACGCAGGTGGTCAATGTCAAAGGTCAGCTCCATGCTGCCGGCCTTCACCACGATGCTGCGGCTGTCCTCCACGGGGTAGCCAATCTTAGCGTAGCCCACGCCCTGCTCCTCCATGAAGTCCTTGAACTCCTGCTTATGCGCGTCGCTCACCTCAATCACCACGCCCGGATTCTCTGCGAAGAGCATCTTAACGATATCAGGCTCCCCTCCTTCGGAAAGGCTACGGGTAGGCGAGCTTTGCTCGGGAATGGGGTCGGGGGAGGCCACTAAGTCGTGCAGGTTGATATGCATGCCGCCCTTCTGGTTGGCAAACGTCATCTCTAACAGCGTCGTTATCAGTCCGCCAGCCGATATGTCGTGTCCCGCCATGATCCATCCGCGGTTAATCATCTCCTGAACAGCCATGAAGGCATCGGCAAAATACTCCGCGTTCTTCACCGTCGGCACGTCGTCGCCCACCTTTCCAAGGCTCTGGGCGAAGGCCGAGCCACCCAGTCGCAGTTCGTCGAACGAGAAGTCGATGTGGTAGAGCGAGGCGTTCTTGTCGTTCACCAGTACGGGGCTCACCACCTTCTTCACGTCAGAGACCTCGCCGCCGGCACTCACGATGACCGTTCCCGGCGAGATAATCTTCTCGCCGTTGGGGTACTGCTGCGAGAGCGACAGCGAGTCCTTACCCGTAGGCACGTTGATATGCAGGTCGCAGCAGAAGTCCGACAGTGCCTTCACAGCGGTGTACAGACGGGCATCCTCACCCTCCTGCGAGCGGCAGGGCCACATCCAGTTGGCACTCAGCGATATCGAGTCCAGACCTTCTGCCATCGGTGCCCACACAATATTCGTCAGCGCCTCGGCCACCGACAGCACGCTGCCGGCAGCAGGGTCGGCCAGTCCGGCCTGCGGGGCATGGCCCAGTGCTGTGGCAATACCCTTCTCGCCGCGGTAGTCGAGGGCCACCACGCCGCAGTCGCTCAGCGGCAGCTGAATCTCGCCCTGACACTGCTGGCGTGCAATCTTTCCCGTCACCGAGCGGTCCACCTTGTTCGTCAGCCAATCCTTGCAGGCCACGGCCTCCAGCTGTAGCACCCGCTCCAGGTACTCGTTAATGGCCAGTTGGGCCTCATAGGCCCCATTAGCCCCATTAGCCCTATAGTACTCCACCGGGGCGTAGTGGTGCTCCACGGTGTTGTCGCGCATGATGGTCTTTGGCGAGTGTCCGAACATCTGTGCCACGTCCAGGTCGAAGGGCTTCACGCCGTCTCCCTGTTTGAACGAGAAGTGTGCGTCGCCGGTAGTCTCGCCCACCACATACAGCGGGGCCCGCTCTCTCTCGGCTATCTTGCGCACGTGTTCTATATGTTTCTCGTCAATGAGCAGTCCCATGCGCTCCTGACTCTCGTTGGCTATAATCTCCTTCGACGATAGCGTCTGGTCGCCGATGGGCAGCTTGGTCATGTCTATCTCGCCGCCGCACTCTTCCACCAGCTCACTGAGGCAGTTCAGGTGACCGGCCGAGCCGTGGTCGTGAATAGACACCACGGGGTTCACATCCTCCTCGCAGAGGGCGCGCACCAGGTTGTAGGCGCGCTTCTGCATCTCGGGGTTGGCACGCTGTACGGCGTTCAGCTCAATGCCGTTGCTGTAGCGGCCTGTGTCTACTGATGACACCGAGCCGCCGCCCAGTCCGATGCGGTAGTTGTCGCCGCCAACCACCACCACCTTGTTGCCTTTCTGCGGCTCTTTCTTCAGACAGTCGCGCTTGGTGCCGTAGCCCACGCCGCCGGCCAGCATGATGACCTTGTCGTAGGCATACTTAGCCCCCCTCAGTCCCCCCGAAGGGGGGAGGTTGGCTGCCGCGCCGTTCTTCCCCCCTTCGGGGGGATCGAGGGGGGCTTCCTGGTGCTCAAACGTCAGTACTGAGCCGCAGATCAGCGGCTGTCCGAACTTGTTGCCGAAGTCCGAGGCACCGTTCGACGCCTTCGTAAGAATCTGCTGCGGCGTCTGGTAAAGCCACTGCCGCACCGGCATAATGTCCTCCCAGTCCCTGTTGAGTGTAGAGTGTAGAGTGTTGAGTGTAGAGTTTGCTACCGCGCTTCCTACACTCTCCGTTCTACACTCTACATTCTCCTCGTCTTCGCGAAGACGAGGGTACGCCGTCATGTAAACCGCCGTGCCGGCAATGGGCCAGGAGCCTACGCCGCCGCCCATGCGGTCGCGGATCTCGCCGCCCGTACCCGTGGCAGCGCCGTTAAACGGCTCCACCGTCGTGGGGAAGTTGTGCGTCTCGGCCTTCAGCGAGATCACGCTCTCTATATCCTTCACGCGGAACCAGTCGCTCGTCGACTGGTCCTTCGGTGCAAACTGCTCCACCACCGGTCCCTGGGCAAAGGCCACGTTGTCCTTGTAGGCCGACAGTATCTTGTTCGGGTTCTCCTGCGTTGTCTTCTTGATCATCTGGAACAGGCTCGACTCCATCTCCTGGCCGTCAATGATAAACGTGCCGCCGAAAATCTTGTGGCGGCAGTGCTCCGAGTTAATCTGTGCAAAGCCGAAGATCTCCGAGTCTGTCAGCGGCCGCCCGTTCTGCTTCTCCAGTCCGTGCAGGTATTCTATTTCCTCGGGGCTCAGGGCCAGACCCTCCTGCTCGTTATACGCCTCCAGGTCCTCCACGTGCTTGATGGGCTCCGGCTTGATGTTAATGGTGAAGATGTCCTGGTCCAGACCGTCATACATGCGCTGCAGCATCTCGTCGTGCTCAGCGTCCTTGCTGTCCACGGCAAAATACTCCTCAATGCGCCTGATACCCTTCAGACCCATGTTCTGCGTAATCTCCACGGCGTTGGTCGACCACGGCGTTACCATCTCGCGGCGCGGACCTACGAAGAAGCCCTCTAACTGCTCGGCCTCCAGCTGTTCGGCGTCGCCATACAGCCAGCATAGTTCCTTCACTTCATCCTGTGTGAGCTGATGGTCCACCTCAGTGGCAATCACGCTCTGTTGCGGTGTTTTGAAAAATCGAATCATCTCTGTCTTTTGTTATATTGTTGTTATTATTGAATTTTCGTCCAACCTCTCACCTCTCACCTCTCACCTCTCACCTCTCACCTCTCACCTCTCACCTCTCACCTCTCACCTCTTAATTCTTAACTCCTACCTCCTAACTCCTACCTCCTAACTCCTACCTCCTAACTCCTACCTCCTACCTCGAAAGTTTTTCAGCTGCCACGCCGCCACCAGCACCTTGTTACGCAGCCCCTCCTCCAGGGTCGGGTGCTTCTTCAGGAAGGCGTCCACCTCCCGCTCCGCCTCGCGGCTCTTGCGCCGTCCCAGCAGCGTTGTCAGCCAGTTGCCGGTGAAGAAGATGTCGCTCGTCTGCTGCAGGTAGTCCAGCGAGTTCAGGCTCGATGCTATATAGGCGTTGCTCCCCTGCTCACGGATGTCGGCACAGAGCAGGCTCAGGGCGTGCAGGGCCCACGGCTCGTGCTGGCGCGGCTTCGCCTTCAGCAGCGCGTTGTACAGGTTTCGCTGAGCAGTGCCGTCGGGGTTGCAGGCCCGTCCCACGAAGTCCAGCTCCTGTCTCAGCAGGTCTGTCTTCAGCCGCTGTCGCTGTCGGCTCAGTATCTCCTGCCACTGTCCCGGGTGGGTGATGGCCAGCCGGTAGGCCATCTCCATGTAGTCATGCTCGTCAAAGAGAGGGTCGCGCTGCTCGTTCCAGAGGGTGTATAGCTGTGCCAGCACCTCCGGCGACGTGGCGTTGGCGCCCAGTTTGCGTATCACCGCCTGTCGGCAGTCGGCGCTGCGGTTCTCTGTCAGCAGGTCCGTCATACACTGCTCCAGGGTGTTGCGCTCCGTGGGCTTGCTGTCGAAGGCTATCTTGAACATGTGGTCCACGGCGGTCTTGATGATCAGGGGGTTGCGCTCCTTCATCATCATGCGGTACAGTTCGCCGAAGTAGCTTGCCGGTATGCGCCCCATCAGGTAGTTGTCGTGCAGCGTCAGCAGCAGCGCATAGCGGTGCAGGTCGCCGCGGGTCACCATCAGCCTCAGGGGCAGTTTCTGCGTGTAGTCCTCGTCCAGGGTGAACCGTCCGTAGCCCCTGCCGTCGTAGTTCGGAATGATGCTGCTGGGCTGCCTGCCCAGGCTCACCGTCACCGTCGGCTCCTTCATGTCTATCGTCAGCGTGCGGCTGCGGTCCAGGTCGTATATCACCCTTATCTCAAACTTCTGCCGCCAGCACAGGCCGCGTCCGTAGGGGTCGGTCTGGCTCACCGTCAGCTGTCCGTTGCTGTAGCTCGTATGTATCGTGGGCATGCCCTTCTCCTTCACCCATACGTTGCTGAACACCCTGATGCCGGCCTCCGGGGCTACCTCCGCCAGCGTCTCTATCAGGTCGTCCCACGAGGCGCTCTTGAAGTAGTAGCGGTGCAGGTAGCGCTGCAGTCCCGCCTGCAGTTCCTTCTGCCCCATGATCTCCTCCAGGATGCGCATCATCACCGGCGCCTTGTCGTAGATGATGTCGTCATACAGCAGCGAGGCGTGGTTCAGGTTCTTCAGCGGCTGTGCTATGGCGTGCGTGCCCTCCGTGCGGTCAAAGGCCAGGGCCCGTGCCTGGTAGGTCTTCAGGAAGTTCAGGTCGTGGTCGCCCTTCGACAGCTGCCGTCGCGTTATCTTCGATGCCATGAAGTTGGCAAACACCTCCTTCGCCCAGACGTCCTCAAACCATTTCAGCGCCACCATGTCTCCAAACCACTGGTGGGCCGTCTCGTGGGCTATCAGCTCTATGCGGCTCAGCTCCTCCTCCTTCGATGGCTTCTTGCCTAAGAACAGGCGGCGGTCGCTCAGCTGTATCGCCCCCGGGTGCTCCATGCCCCCAAACTGGTAGCCCGGCAGTATCACCATGCCAAACTCCCCGAAGGGGTAGCTCAGTCCTGTGTAGTCTTCCATCCAGCGCAGCGACTGCCCAGCCTCGTCCAGAATCTCGGGCAGCTGCTTCACCTTCTCCGGGTCCTGCTCCAGGTGGAGCACGCGCATCCGCTGGTCGCCGCGCTCTGCCGTCAGCTCCTCGAAGCGGCCTGCCACAAACGAGTAGAGGTACGTTGGTATGGGGTTGTCGCCGTTGCTCACCATCGTCTTCCATCCCTCCGGCGTCGTCATCTGGGTGGTAAACGTCGCCCGCATGTCGGGCTGGTCAAAGCAGGGGAAGCACGAGCGGGCCTGGTCGGGCACGAAGAGGGTGTACAGGTAGTCGTCGTGCCGGTTCAGCGCCTTGTCCAGGCTCTCGAAGTTCATCACCACCCTGTTCGGCCCTATCTTCGTGTCTTTCATCTGGATGATGATGTGCTCGTTCTGCACCCTCGCCGTCCGCTTCTTGCCGTTCACGATGCACATGCCTGAGAAGCGTCCCTGGAAGTCGAGCACCACCTCCGTCTTGTTTTCAAGGAAGAAACTGATGGCCACGGTGCCTGTTACCGGCGTCTTCACCGTGGCGGGAATGTCAAACGTCAGGTCGTAGCTCACGTCTGCGATGCGCTGTGCCCGCTGCTCAGCCAGCTCTTTCGACACCCCCTTCTCATACACCTGGGCGCATGCGAATTGCCAGACGAGGCAGCACAGAAAAATCAGCAGTTTCTTCATTGTCCGAAATTTGCCTGCAAAGATACTAAAAAATGAGGGAAAGCCCAAATTTATCCACAAAAGTTTTGCAGTCTCACAGATTCTGTTTATCTTTGCCCCCACAAACCCATAACGAGCAACCCCATAATGACCGGAAAACGCCTCTGTGCCGTGGCACTCCTTATCCTTCTCACCGCCCTGCCCGCCGCCGCTCGCAGCGGGGCTGCCTTCGGCATCAAGGGTGGAGCCAACGTCACCGACCTCTCCTTCGACCGCAATATCCTCAGCAACGACAAGCGCTGCGGCTGGTTCATAGGCCCGTCGGTCAAGTTCACCACACCCATCCTCCCCCTCTGCTTCGATGTCGCCGGACTCTTCGAGCAGCGCGAGACCAGGCTCAACGGCACCGTCGTGCGCCAGAACTCGTTCATCGTCCCCGCCAACCTCCGCCTGGAGTTCGGCCTCGGCAGTACCCTCGGCCTCTACTTCGCCGCCGGACCACAGATAGGCATCAATGTCGGACAGGAGAAGTTCACCATCCCCGGCGACGACGGCTCCGACAACGCCTTCTGGCTCAAGCGCACCAGCTTCAGTGTCAACCTCGGTGCCGGCATCTTCCTCACCCGCCATCTCGAGGTGGGCCTCGCCTATAACATCGCCATGGGCCGCACCGGCGACATCACCTTCAAGAAAGCCTACTCTACGCTCACCAGCGGCGACACCTGGTCCTCCGAGTCACAGGCCAAGACCTGGATGCTCTCCGCCGCCCTCTATTTCTGAAAACCTGTGAAAGACTCCATTCTTTAGGTTAAATAATTCCAAATAACACCCCCAAACCTTCCGTTTTGCCCGCCTTATCACTAAATTTGCAGCCGAAACAGAATCAACTAAAAAACAAAAACCCATGATGAAAAAGAATCTTTTCGTAATGATGGCCGCCGCCGGACTCCTGTTCGCCAGCTGCGCCAGCAAGAAGGATCTGGTCAACTGCCAGACCGAGAACAAGTCGCTCACCGCCACCCTCCAGTCTACCAAGGAAGACCTGGCAGGCAAGAACGCCCGCATCAGCAGCCTCGAAGAGCAGCTCGCTGCCCAGAAGCAGGCCCTCGCCGAGCAGAAGAAAGCCTACGAAGCCCTGCAGGGAGCCCTCGACAAGAGCCTCACCAACGCCTCGCAGAATAATATCTCCATTGAGAAGCTCGTCGACCAGATTAACGAGTCCAACCAGTACATCCGCCACCTCGTAGAGGTCAAGTCCAAGAGCGACTCCCTGAACCTCGTCCTCCAGAACAACCTCACCCGCTCCCTCTCCAAGGAAGAGCTCAAGGAGGTCGATGTCCAGGTCCTCAAGGGTGTCGTCTATATCTCTTTGGCCGACAACATGCTCTATAAGAGCGGCTCCTACGAGATCAACGACCGCGCCGCCGAGACCCTCTCCAAGATTGCCAAGATCATCAAGGACTACAAAGACTACGACGTCCTCATCGAGGGTAACACCGACGATGTGCCCATCTCGCGCGAAAACATCCGCAACAACTGGGACCTCTCCTGCCTCCGTGCCTCCAGCGTCGTCCAGGCCCTGCAGACCAAGTACGGTGTTGACCCCAAGCGCCTCACCGCCGGCGGACGTGGCGAGTATAACCCCATTGCCGACAATGGCACCGAGGTGGGCAAGCAGCGCAACCGCCGCACCCAGATCATCATCACCCCGAAGCTCGACGAGTTCATGGACCTCATCGGACAGGCTCCGACGGAGGACTAATTCCTGATACAGTCATACCAATACAGAAAAAGGCCGGAGTTTCTCGCTCCGGCCTTTTCTGTTG
>Ga0247609_10001049_pt1 | contig 34664 bp, 29 predicted proteins | sample 172DNAGHGlowgp2_FD_193487 | JGI IMG/M metagenome (GOLD analysis project Ga0247609, IMG submission 193487) | Sheep rumen microbial communities from Palmerston North, Manawatu-Wanganui, New Zealand - 1728 DNA GHGlow gp2 | ecosystem: Host-associated > Mammals > Digestive system > Stomach > Rumen ... | reverse complement strand
CCGAACAGAGAAGTTAAGCCCGCCTGCGCCGATGGTACTGCAATGCAATGCGGGAGAGTAGGAGGCCGCCCCCTTTTTTCACAAAAGGAAAGCCCTGAGTCTGAAATGATTCAGGGCTTTTTCGTTTCCTCATGAACCACCTGAAATCCCAGGCAAACCATTCCAATCCATCAAAAACATGCCTCAAATCTGAGTCATAATATTCCAACCTCGGAAAATCGTGCCCCAATTCCGGGTGAAGAAATACCGCCCCCGGAGAAATATCCCCCGAATCTAGGGCAAGTCTTTCCGACCTCGGGAAATTATCCCTCAGATCCGGGGCGAATAATTCCGCCCTCCGAAAAATGTGTCCCAATTCTGGATGAAGATATTCCGCCCTCGGGAAAACATGCCTCGGATTCAGGGCAAAAAATTCTGACCTCAGGAAATTATCCCTCAGATTCAGGGCAAGAAATTCCGACCCCGGAATATCTTCTCCCGGTTTTTAGGCAAGTATTTTAATCTAAAAAATTAACACAAGGGGCCAGGAACGCTGTGTAATACGTTAGTTGGAATCGCCATCGTTACTGCTGTTGCTACCGCCAGACTTCACATCATCGTTGGAGATGGAGCGCTCGGCCTTTTTGACACTGGCCTTCAGTTCACCGATACGGTAACTGATGCTAAGGTTGAAGCGCTGCTGAACGCTCTTCGACCAACTGTCTGCGTGGAAGAAGGTATCCTCCGTCGTAGAATTGTATCGCATGTATTTTTTCAGGAAGTTCGTAGCACTGATAGTCAGGTTGAGGCGATTCTTCAACCACGACTTCTGAATGCTCAAACCATAACTGCTATAACTGCTGCCACGACCTTGTAGGTTGATGTTTGGCGTCATAGCGTAGAGGTTGAAAGAAAGCCGCCAGTCTTTGGGCAGCGTCTGTTGGGCGCCACCATAGACGAAGAGATCCCATCCGTGGTTGGATAGCGTACCGCCATCATCCATGTCGATATAAGAGAGTCGGCCGTTCATATAGACGCGGGTGTTCTTGGTGGCGTTCCAGTTAATATAGGCATTCAGATTGACACCCTGACTTCGCCCGATATTCTCGTAAGTGGTATAAAGCACATCCTTTCCCGTCGGGTTCTTCAAACCAGGAATCTGTGTGTCGGGCATCATCCTGACAACATTCTCGATGCGGTTGTTGGTAAAACCGTAGCGCAGAGCGAGATTGATATTGAACTTCGGCGTAAAGTTGCTGTAACTGAGGTTGAACGAATGGCTATTCTCACTCTCAAGATGGGAATTACCCTGATAGATGTTCGTAGGTGTAGAGTCGTCAAGGTAGGGATTGAGATACCAGATGCCCGGACGATAGATACGCATGTCGTAGCTCAAGCGGAGGTTCGACATCTGTGTCAGTTTATAACCGATGCTGGCAGAGGGAACGAAATCATTGAAGTGCTTTCTGAAATCGTCACCACGTCCAAGTTTATACTCCACATCCTGCAAGGTATGCTCGTAACGCAGGCCAAGACGGCCCGACAGTTTATCCAATTTTAGGCCATATCCCAGATAGGCGGCGAAGATATCGTTGCGATGCTTGTAATGCGACGAATGGTCGCTGTCGAAGACACCCTCCTCATAGCGGTCATCCTCAGAGGTATTGTTGCGCAGGATATATTTCAGACCTGTTTCCAATGTATGAATCTTGGCAAAGGGTGTAGTATAATCTATTTGGAAGGTATGTTCCATCGTATTCTCACAGCCATCGTTACGCTGGTTTTTCAGGCGTTGCAGAAAGTTCTCCCAGCCGTCAGCAGCCTGCATGTCGAGGTAATCGGTGTAGGAATCACTCTTGTCAGGCTCGCTACTTAACTTATATGACAGTGTCAGTAGGCGTTCCTCCACGGAGAAGGTGCGCTGATAGTCAATACCGCCGTCGATATAGCCATAGTTATTCTTTGAATTGCGGGCAGTATTGTAACTATAAAGGCGGTTGTGGGTGAGCGGCGATGTGGCAAAGGTCTGATTATCGCCATCGCTCTTGCTGCCACCGCCATAGATATCAAACGAGGCAGTGATGAGTCGCAGGGTGTCTATCTCATAACTGGCCTCAACAGTTCCGTACTGGGAATGTCCGTGATACTTTGACGAGCCTTCGCTTTCGAGGTCGGACGACGAGTCGGTAATGTTGCCGATGGTCTTGCGACTACTGCCAGAGTAACTACGGGGAGAGTTGTTGTAACTGTAGTTATAGCGTCCGCTCATCATCAGTTTGCCGCTCTTGACGGTGGCGTAGGCGCTACCGCCCGCCCCACGGTTGCTGACATTTCCACTGAAAGTGGCAGTATAGCCTTCGACACCCTTGCCGTGCGTGATGATATTCAGGATGCCACCCACGCCTTCGGCATCATACTTCGGCCCAGGGTTCGTAATGACCTCGATACGCTTGATCGAATTGGCTGGCATGCTTTTGAGCACTTCCTTCGGATTGTTTGTCATCATCTGGTTTGGCTTGTTGTTCACATACACCTTGAACGAACTGGAACCGTTCACCTGTATATTGTCCTCGCCATCGACAGTGACCATCGGCACCTTACGAAGCATCTCGATCACAGTATTCGACTTCGAATCAGGATCATCCTCGATATTATAGGTAACCTTGTCGACGTCGGACTTGACGAGCGATTTCTGTTTGACAATCTCCACACCCTGTAATTCGAGAGACTTGAAGATGCTGTCAGCACGGAGCGAATCGGCCTTGGTTTGGGCTGATGCGGTGAATAGTGCACAATAGATAGCGCATAGTGTTATCAGTATTCTTTTCATGTCTTACCAATGTTTTATTCAAGTTTGACGGTGCAAAGATAACCCATACGACTGTAACTGCCAAATAAACTCCCTGACATTTGACTGACATTTGATAAATCTGAAAGTAGTTTCAGAGTTTTGAAGCCTTTTGAACTAGTGTTTTCTTGGCCTGTCGTAATTATTATTAGGATCGTCGTTAGAAAAATTAGGACCGTCATTACGATGCATAAGTACCGTCGTAATTTACGGTAGTAGTCTTTTAGCGAAAACACCTAAAAAATGCACCTACTTGTTATATGCCAAAAACATCCCACCTATCCCGCTCATCCCGCACATAAAATTTTTACTTAGGTGTGGGATGAGCGGGATAGGCGGGTTATTTTCTCTTTTCCTTATATAATGCACGCGCAACGGTTTCTCAGTTTGTCTTTTAGTCTTTTTCTTTCTTTGGTTTTTGCGAGAAGCGGTAGGCGACGGTGAGGAGGGCGAAGCGGCGCATGGTGTTTGTCCAGGTCTCGGTGCGCCCCTGGGCGCCGATATTATAGCGGAGGTTTGACACCTGTCCGAGCAGATCGTAGCCACGCAGTTTGATGACCCACTGCCCTTGGTGGATCGACTTGGTGAGCGAGGCATCCCAGTAGAGGCGGTTGTCGTTCATCTCTGCATCGGTGTAGCCTCGGCGGGAGTGCATCAGCAGGTCGGTCTCGATAGTAAAGTTCCACGGCAGTTTGTAGTTGCCGTTCAGACCGTAGTACATATCCCAGATGTCGGTGGGCTGCTCACCATACGTAATGTTTCTATGGATATGCCGATAGGTGAGATCGCCCCTCACGGTGAGGGTGAGGTTCTTCTTCTGGAAACGGATACCCGGCTCATAGTTTACGAGGAAGGTTCCCACCCTGCTCAGTTCAGAATTGGTACTGCCCGTTGTGAGGACGAGACCGGTGCTCTTCGTATAACGGAGGGAGAGATCATTGTCGATATGCCAGTACTTCAAACTATCGAGGGCACGGGTCCAGTTGATGCCAAGACTGACATTCCAGTTGCCGCCACTGATATTCTCAGGCCGATAGGTGCGCACGCCAGTGGTCATATCGTAAGTGTAACCCCGTGTTTGTGCGTTGTGGGTCATATTGGCATCAAGCGAGAGACGGATGGTCTGGTCGATGCTGTCGTTGCGCAGACGATAGTTCGCATACCAGTTGTGCTGTTCACTCTTTTTCAGATTAGGGTTGCCGAGGAAGATGTTCATCGGGTCGCTGGTGATGGGACGGTCGATAAGGTCGGTGACGGAGGGTGTCGATGGCCACAAATAATATTGTATATCCAAATTATGCTTTTGGTTCAGGCTCATCAGGTAGAAATAGACATTAGGACTCCAAAGCGTGTAGTTGCGAGTAAGCGATGTGGTCAGCGGCTCGCTCTCATAATTCATCCACTGCCGCTGGAAATTGGCACTGAGATTGGTGTAGAGGCCTAAATAAAACTTCTTATAAGTCTTATTGAAGGCGACATTCAAGCCGGCACGACGGTTCAGAGTCTGTGTGCGCTGCTCGTAACTGTTGTTCGCATCGAAGAGATAGTCGATGCTGTCACGCAGATACTCGTGGCGGTCACTCTGGTAATCGCTCATACCGAGCCCGATGTATGGTGAAATACGCCAACGTTCCGTCAGTTCATAGTTGTAAGTGAGGTCGCCTTGATAATTATAGGAGTAATACGGCGACTCCGTGCGACGGTCGCGGTCATCGACGGTTCCCAATTTATGATAGGAGTAATGGTTCAGACTCGTTGACTCAGAATTGTAAGTCTTGTTACCACCGCCCTGCATATTAAATGTGAACGAGTCACCCGACGGCAGGCGGTAGGACAGAGTACCATAGAGGTTGCCATAGAGACGGTCAGACTTGCTGCGTGAACGGTACCACGAACTGTTGATGCTGTCCTTCATCACGGCATCGGCAGTGCTCACATCCCATCCCTCGCCCTCATATTTGGAGCGATTGTAACCCAACGTGGCCGTGGAGTAAAGACGGAACTTACCCGTTGCCCGCAGCGTGTTCTTCAACGAGAAACTACTCGGCTTATTTCGGCCTGCACCTTCCGACTGCCCGAAGGTACTGGCACCGTTCAGGTAGGTCTCGCTCTCGCTTCGGCTCTCGCTGAACTCGTTGTTCCATGTGGCGTTCACCTCGGTGGCGTTGGTCAGTTTGTCCTCCGGTGCCTGATAGACAAACTGGCCGCCAACCTGCTTGAAATGGTTGTCGCCCGTCTCTTCTGTCCTGTCCCTGTACTCACTGTCCTCAGCTTCGTATTCCATCGACTCATTGATATTGTTCATACCGCCGAAGACCACAGCCCGCGTGCGGTCAGAGAAGCGCAGGCCGAAGCCTTTCAACTTATAGCGCCAGTCTCCCCCGTCAGACGGTCCGCCTCCTGCCTCCACATTCGTCGAGCCGCCGATGCTGTATTCCCGTTTCAGGATCACATCCATCGTGTATTCTTTCTTATCCTCGTCGTCGATGCCGAGGTATTTGTTTTCCTCCGTCTGTTTCTTATATACCTCCACATTCTTCACCGTGAAATAGGGCAAGTTTTGGAGCATAATCTTGTTCTTTCCCTTGAAGAAGTCGGCACCGTTGAGTGTCAGGTTGTCTATCTTCTTGCCATTCACAAAAATCTCGCCATTGTCTTTCAGTACCACACCCGGCAACTGCTTGATCAGTCCGTCGAGCATCGAGCCTTCGGGCACGTTGAAGGCATCGGCATTATAGACCAGCGTATCGCCCCGCCAAACCATTTTCACTTTCGTGGCCTTCACCACCACCTCGCCTATCTCGCCACCCTCGAAATGGTGTGCCTGTGCCGTCTTTTTCAGATAGACCTTCGGCCCCTCGATGTCAGAAAGGCGACGGCTCACGTGCTTCATCTCGAAATTGGCGTAGGTCGTCTCGTAGTTCGGGTGCTCGAATTTGAGGATATATTGGGCGGGCTCGCGACTGATCCAGAAATGGTATCGCGTTGTACCTGCCGACCGCCCGATGCCGCTACTCCAACTATGATTTTCCCATACGGTCATCGTGTCTATCACGGTAGAGTCCCCGTGCATCAGGATGACCTTCACATCAAGGATTGCCGCCTTCGTAAAACCGTCGGCCACCGTCCCGTACATCGAGATATTTTCTACTTTCTTCTTTTTTACCTTCGTACTATCCGCCTGACCGAAAGCCACCACAGCGACAAGGACAAGCATTAGTGTAATCACAATTTTCTTCATCTTGCTTCAAAAGTTTGATGTGACGGTGCAAAGTTACGGAAACCACATCAAAAACCCCTCGGCAATTCCGAGAAATCGATTGCCGAGGGTGAAAGTCTGAAAGTAGTTTCAGAGTTTTGCTATTTCTTTAATCTCACAAATACAGTCCGAAGGAGAGTGAGCGGAATTTGACGCCGCCATCTTTCAGCACATCATCATTGGAATATTTCACGTAGAGCGGAACGCCTCCGACACCAAGGCGCAGCATCCAGTCGATAGTGATGGGACGCTGACGGATATCCTTTTCCAACTTCTTAATGTCATCGCCATACATCGAGTATTCCGTCTTGATACTGGCGTAGGTGTTGAAGTTCACCACGGGTCCGAAGCCAATCCAGAAATCATCGTCGAAACTGTAAGTATAGGAAAGATTGACCGTCAGCGAGAACACCTTGATGCGCGAAAAGTCAGGCGACACCTGTAAGGGATACTTCTGTAAGACGACATTGCCGTCTGGTGCCTTGGTGAAACGCATGTCATCTGTCATGCGGTAGTTCTTCCAGTCGATACCGAAACCGAGCGAGACGGTATTATGCTCCCGATAGTCGAAATGGTGGTCCCATTGTATCAGAGTGGCGAAGATTTCCCACGACTTGAAGGTGGAGAAATCGGCACGTGCATCGGCATTAGTGGGAGCAGTGAAGCCGAGCCCGAAGTGAGCAGACAAACTATTGCTGGAACCACGTCCCCGATTGTTATCTCTCTTTTTGCCGACCTTCACACTTGGAATGAGTTCCCAGCGGTCGCGTCCGATGTGGGTGGTACTCACATAGTTGGAGTCCACCAACTGGATGGTGTTCTGATAGGTGAACTTATCGTCGCCCTCCTTGCCCGCCACGATGATCTTCTGTAATGAGTCGCTGGTTACGATGGTAACTTTCTTAGGGTTGTGAATGACTACGGTATCATTCTCTTGTGCGCTGGCAGTCGCTGCAACGGCGAGCAGCGCGATAATCATAAGTCTTTTCATAATGCTTTATTTCTTATTGATTAATTCTTCTAATTTATATATATCACTGATAGTTCCCTCCATGTAGATGACCGTCACCTCACGGGGTTTCTTCTTGCTTTCGAACACGTCCTGATAGCACAGGAACCGGTTTTTACCTCCTTGCGGACTCAACTGCACGTGCAACGTATAAGTCTGCATGTTATGCACACCATTTACATCAGCCCGATCGCTGCCGGTAGCATGATGCCCTCGGCTATCCTCGTCGATGAGTCGTCGTAAATGCGCCACTTCCTCAGCATTGGCCGAGAATCGCAGGCTGCGGTAGAAGGTCAACTGATACTTTGCAAGTGTCCTTCCCCGCACTCGGGTCTCCACTATCCGTTCCTGCGGGATGATGCGCCCCTCAAATAGGTCGTTGATACGAAGCCCCGTTTGTGCTACGCTAAATGACAAATGACAAATGATAAATAATAAACTTAATAAGAGTCGTTTCATATCTATTTTCGTTTTATTCGATTCCAAACATGCCTTTCAATTGTTCTTCCACCACATCACTACCGTCGTAGGTTACAACAGTCATTGTCTTCTGCATTTCGCAGAGAACGACATCACGGTCGGTAGTACGCTCGCCATAGATATAGGCCACACACTCATCTTCACTTTGGCTCAAATGTTTCTGCCATATTACTGTTCCACCTGCAATCAACAAGACCACCGCGGCAGCCGCTGTTATCCATCGTTTCATCATCACCGTCTTAGCAGTACCTTTACCCATAGTTTGGTGCCGGAACCCACGGAACAAGATTGCATACGACTGCCATTCCTCAGGAGTATCCGTAGCCGAGTTGAAGTAATCAGCCAGTTGCTGCTCCTCTACCTCTGTCGCAGTTCCGTCCATAAACCGGTTGAGCCATTCTTGTATTTGTTGTTTGTCTGTCATCTTATCTGCTGATTTATCAATTCTACCATTCTTGTTCTTGCCTTTGAGAGCAGTCCCCTTACCGATGATTCTGTCGTACCAAGCACAGCCGCTATCTCTGTAAAACTCATGTCTTCTACATTCCTCATCTGCAACACCCGTTGCCAATTATAAGGCAAACGGTTCATCGCAATTGTGAAAGCCTTGTCTGATTCTGATGCCTCCAAACGGCGCAACGGAGTATCATCGCCTTTCTGGTCGAACTTACTGAGTAATCGCATGAGCGGGTGTCGTCGCTTCTGCCTCAGCCGATTCTTGGCCATGTTCTGTGCCGTCACAGCCACGTATGCATTCAGTCGCACTTCATCCAGCCTTTGCACATTCTCCCACATCTTAATCAGAACCTCCTGCGCCACATCCTCAGCCTCTTCGCTGTCCACAAGAGCCAATACCGCACCTACGGCTATCCGCCGCAGTTCTGGTGCTCGGGATATGAAGCGATGTCTGTCCATCTATTTGCTTTTACACTAAGAATACACCAAAAAGGAGAAAATGCTACGCAAAAATAGGCAGTTTTTACGAGCATAAGAAAATTTTTTCCCTACTATATTGCAGGGAAAACCCTAAATCAACCATTTTACCATTTCCGCATCGCCGAAGGCTTCGTTCAAAGACACAGAGGGGCACAAAAAAACCTCGGCGATTCTCAGAAATCGGGTGCCAAGGGTTAAAATCTGAAAGTGTTGTCGAGCACTTCTATTAAGCACTTTAAGTAGTTGTTGACTCCAATTATCAGATTTTCAATTGAAGTGTGGCGCATCATCACGACGCACCACACTGTACCCGGGCTTCTGAATCAAAATCAGTTTATACTTAGTCATCGTTATATCATCCTTTCCCGTAACGTGACTCTCTACAATTATACCTTTCATATTAGTTCCTTGTTTTTTAATTCTTGTTGGAGTTTGTTATATTTTTCTTTAAGCGTTCCAGGCTCTCTTTCTTCGTCTTTATTGGAACTGATACTTTCTCCTTGTCAACATCGACCATGTGGATATGGATTTCATCATTATAATGTATTTTCTCATCAAGCCAGACGTAACTGCAGAAGTCGTCACATCACGAATTTAGTCATCTCCGTCATGTATTTCTCGATGTACTTATTGAGGGCTTTCTGAGTCTTCCGGGCTGACTTGGGCAACTGAACGCCAGAGCTTATCATCTCTGTCAGACCTTTGTTCTGCTCGGTGTAGAAATTCATCAACTTCTCATATCCAGCACCAAGCATCTCTATTCTCTCATTAGCAGGAATCTCAAAGTCTTTTATGAACTTCAACATGTCATGAAAAGCCGCATCCACCTCCTTGTTCTGCTTGGTAATCCGGTCAAAGATGAGGTCCTTTCTCACCCACGAAACATTGTTTTTGGGGTCAAGCGACTGATAAAGGGCTGCAACTGAATTTATTTTAGCCTCCATAGCCAATCCCTTTGTCTCCAACTGCTTCTTCAGCACGGGTGATGGTTCCCAGTCGGAGGAGGGGAAATCATCGGCTTCATCGACTATTGAAACATCGTCAATACCACGTACCTGCCGCTTATTAAGCAGGCTCTTGCCCGAATAGCGTCCCACACGATGCTCATAGTCGCGGTCTTCATCGTAGTAGCCATTGTGAGTGGTGATTTGATAGGTCTCGCCTGGCACAAAGTCGAGGTTGGTCCACAGGTGGCAGAGCGAGCCATCGGGCATGACCGTGCGAATACGCCCAACCTTGGGCTTGTCGATTTCCACGCTGAAATTAAAGCGTTTGTTCACCACAGGCATATATGCCACGAAAGCATCGTCGGCCAGTTTATCCAGTTCCTCGCTGGTGTCGGCCATATAGACCACGTAGAGGGAGTCCGTCAGGTCGTAACCTACGCGGCCGTCAATCCTGAAGGTATTCTTCGATGTCTCCAGACTCTTGGTATAGAGGTCTGGACGGAGCGAGGAAATACCATAGATGGTTCCTTCGGCCGTCTCACCGAGATTACCGAGATCTTCCGTCTCCCACACGATGGCATAGACGTCGCGCAACTGCGGATTCTCAAAATTCTTGGTGGCAAGGAACCACATCTCCTGTGTGTCCTTAGTACGGATGGGGAGAGTGGTATTGCGCTGTCCGCCTTCGGAAAACACATTGATGGCAAATTGCTGTGTGCTGCCTGGCAGGATATGCAGAATCTGATAGGATGAAGGCTCGTCGTTCATAAAGTCATTATCAATTGTCTTGAGCTCTTCAATACTACAAGAAAAGTGGGTTATGCGCTCGCTGGATTCGATGATGCCCGTATTCGGATTCTTGATGACGCTATAGACCTGCCCCACCTTCTTTCCGAATTGGTCACGGATTTCCCTTAGCTTTTGGAATACGCGGAGCGGATACTGGTATTCCTTGTTATCCCCAATGACAAGGTGGTAGTCCTTTTTCTGTGTCTTGGACTTTGACTGTGCCAATGTTGGCGTGATGGCGCTGCAAGCGATGAGCAGCATGATGATAAGTCTTTTCATAAATCTCGATAATTATTTGCGGTTTGTTCTTGATTGTATTTTGCGATTTCGAGTTCCAGTTCCACCCACTTCAGGTAAGCCTCGAGGGCCTGCTTCTTCATGAGGGCTATTTCCTCGGGTGTGTACTTGTAGTTCTCAGGACGGGTGATGGGTATGTCGCGCTCGGTCAGCACTTCGGTGAGTGGTTCAGCCTGCTGCACCCGATTTGCTTGCCGAGCGTACTCGATTGGTTCATCGAGCGTGATCGATTCTTCAGTCGAGCGTGGTCGATTGGATGATTGACCGCAGTCGATTGAGTGATTGGCCTTGGACACCGAGGTCGGTGCTCCTTGCCGCGAGTCTGCGACGGCCTCTACTGAGGTCGATACTTCTTGCCGCAAGTCTGCGACAGCCTCTACTGAGGTCGATACTTCTTGCCGCAAATCTGCGACAGCCTCTACCGAGGTCGGTTTTTCGACATAGTGCAGTGTCAGCAACAGCAGGACACTGGCGGCTGCGGCTATTGCCGAAACGATGTAAAGCCTGATCTGTCGTGCGGGCTTAGGCTGTTCAGTTGTCAGCTCAGGCAGGCTGCTCATGATGCGCTCCGTCAGTACGTCGGGATCATCAATTACGGGCTGCTGACCTTTCAGTCGTTCCAGTATCTGGTCTGTCTTATTCATATCCTAATTCCTTGAGTCGTTTACGAATTGTCTGGCGGGCCACGTAGAGGTTGCTCCTCACCTGTCGGGCATCCAGCCCTGTGATCTGTTCCACCTCATCCGACGAGAGTCCTTCCAGTTGGCAGAGCGTGAACACCAGTCGTTGCTTGTCGCTCAGTTCCTCAGCCATCATCCTTACGATTGAAGTCCACTCCTTGTTTTCAATTGTCCGTTGGCTGTCCGTGTCGGATGCGAAACGGCAAAGCACCAGTTCATCTTCTGGCAGCGGTACAATGCGACTTGTCCGCTTGAGCCTGTCGAGACACAGACGCGAGGCGATGGTATAGATCCATGTCGTGAAAGCCTTCCCCTGGTCGTAGTCCCTGATGCGCTGCCACACTCGGATGAATGTCTCCTGCACTATGTCCTTAGCCTCTTCCTCGTCGCACAACATCTTCAGCGCCAGCGAGAATACTAACCGCTGATGCGTCTGTACCACCCATCGGAAAGCATCCTTGTCGCCACGTTGACAGCGGGTGATGATGTCGCGATTTAACTGAGTCATTCCTTGCTTGCTCTACCCATTATACGACGAAGTCTGACAGAAGTCAAATAATGGCATCACTTTTTTGTTTTTCTCGTATGCCAAGGCACTATCTGTCTTCGTTGCTTTTGGCAGCAAAAATAGGAAAAGCCATACAAAAAGCCCTCGGCAATTCCCAGAAATCGATTGCCGAGGGTAAAAGTCTGAAAGTAGTTTCAGAGTTTTACCGTTTCCGTGTTCTCTCCAAGCCCATAAAAAACATGCAAAAACAGCAGGACGGCCCTCCTGCCATCGCAGAAGAGCCGTCCTCGCTTTCCTTATGGTCTGACCTCACACCGTGCCTGACCCTGCGTTACCAAGAATTCTTTCCTTGAAGCCTGCGGGCGGTGGCGCTGTATTGGCATACATCCGCCGTAGTGCTTCGCGGATGTAAGTGTCTATGTATTTCATTTCGTCGTAGTTCATATTGTTCTATCATTTATTCAGCAGTTGTTCAATGGCGGCGACTACTGCACTCGGATTAGAAGGCCAGGGAGCACCGCCGGGGACGAGTCGCCCAGTCGTATCTACAAGTCGGTAGGTGGGGAAACCACTCACTTCCAGATATTGTTCGATGGCGCTTTCCTGTGTTTTAGGCAAGTTGTAGTGAATAGCATTGTCGGTGTCAAGATGATTCTGGCGGATGTAAATGCGCCATGCCTCATCAGGACTGTTGTTGCAGAAATAGAGATAGACGACGGGCTTGCCTTCCAGCATTTTCTTTAAGGCTGGCACATACTCCATTTGGCCACGGCAAGGACCGCACCATGTGCCCCACACATCCACATAGATGACATATCCCCGGAATGGTGCTGTGATGTGCTCGAATAGTGCTTTCCCATCAGTGATGTCCTTCAGTTCTTCTTCTGGCACACGCAATGAGGCGGGAGAGCCTGCTTTTGGTGCCACCACTTCTTGATGTTCATTCTCGGCCAGGAAGTCCATGATACGTTGATTAGCATTGTCGATGGCTTGGATGAGACGGGGATGATGAACCTCTTGATGAGCCAGTTCTAATATGCGCGGCGATGCGACGTGACTCTTTCCATCAATGTCCCTCATAATGGTTTGTGCTTTGAGTATTTCACAAGTGGCATCATCCAAATCGAGCGAATTGAGGACACTGATTTCAAGAGGAACATACTTCTCACTAATGTCCCAGTCCCAGTATTGCGCTATGAGTGGCTTGCCCAAAATGGGGATGATGTCGGATTGGAAGACATTGTACAGTGAAACGTCCGTGTTGGGATGGGTGCGTACTTCTTTCTCTATTTCTGCAAAGTTCTTCACCTTCTGCATTTCCTCGTCAGTCAGTTGCACCTTTCCTTCTTGGTGAAGTCGAAGCAGGAACACATCGGGGTCGGTCAACAACCGATGGCTTTTAATGTCTATCAATGCCGAAGTGTAGTTAATGAAGTTTGTCAAAAAGCCGTCACGACACATCAGCGGCACTTCCGAGCGCATCCATTGCAGAGGATTCAATTCTGCCTCTGTCTTCTTGAGAAGTTCCTCTTGGTTCTCATCATGTGAAGGCCAACAACATTTCACAATCATCGGATAACCGAATTGTCTCTGGATGTTGTCCTGATAGTAGGTGAGGAAACGATGGGAGAGATTTGGACGAGCCATTTTTAGAGAATCCATTCTTGTCTGGCACACTGTCATCCAATGACGTTGCTGGATGATCGTGCTGTCAATGGTCAACTCGTTTGTGTTTACAAACTTGGGGTGGAAATCACTGCCCATCAGTTCATTGTTGAAGCGGGCATATTTGCCACCCATCAAGTAAGTGCGCTGGTTCACATCGTCGATATAAAGCAAGAGCGTGTCGTTGTTCTCCACTATTATTCTTCCCCAAAAGGTGTGTTCCAATGGATGTTCAGACTCATTGTGGATGCCCATTACCGCAGGGCCATTAACTGGCATCCTTACCTCAAATCGCCCTTGCTCGTCAATTTTCGAGTGCTCTACTATCTGCTTGTCGTCAAACAGACGATGGATGTAAGAGACAAAATCCGCCTCCTTTTTTGTCGTATGGACACAAACTCGAAGGGTGAAGTTGCCCTCTTCGGCATTAATACCACTCGGCCATGATGTTTCATCCTTAGACGGATAATCGGGCAGGAACTGTGCGGTCAGCACCGATGTCTTGTGCTTTCTCCCGTCGATAATAGCGGCATTCTTCTTCAATCGCACTTCCTTACGTAGTCCGTCCTTCGTCAGCACTACATGGTCTTTGTCCACTTCTGCGTAGTTCCAATATTCGCAGTCGTAGATGGCGTAGTCGTCGAACAGCCCGATGAGCCATTCGCCTGTCGCCTCGTCCCTCAGACAGAGGTCGAGACCCGATTTCACTTGTGCCAGTCCCGCCACTGTGACGATGGCGAGCAGGATGGTGATGATGGATTTCATGTTCATTTTACTTACTTGCTGCTTCTAATTCTTTTCGGATGACATCATTGCCAGGGAAGCCAATACTCTTGTAGGTCTGATGGCCTTTGGTGTCGTAGATGGCGTAAGTGGGGATGCCTATGGACTCGAAGTGATCGAGAATGTAGTTTTTTTGTTCTTCCGTCAGGTAGTAGTGGTCGCCGTCAATGTCCTTAATCATCTCCTGCCAAGTGGTCGGAGGCGAAGAGGGCGAGGTGATATAGACAAACTGGACGTTCTGTCCCTTCATCTGCTCCTTCATGGGTGCCATTGCTTTGTGGCCAGCACGACAGGGACCGCACCACGTAGCCCAGAGGTCGATGAGCACGGCCTTGCCCTTATACTTGTCGATGATGGTCTGTAAGATGTTCTCTGGGGCCACATCATCGTATTTCTTGAAGAATATGTTCCCATTGCTGGCTAATTCCTCGGCTATCTGCTGTTCATCCTTCGCATAGACATAGGAATGAATCTCTGCTAATTTCTCTTCAAATCCTTTTGGCGCGCGGGCAGCGATGGTCTTTTCCACTTCTTTCAACTGTTCCATGTGTGGGAAGTCTTTTCTTATCATTGCCGTTTCGGATATGCCCAATAATGTACGGATTGTAGCAGCATCCACAGGCAGTGAGGGCAGAATGTCCATTTGTTGTTTCATCCATATTATCATAACGGAGTCTTTATTTGCCCGAGGCGCATTAGCCAAGTCCATCTGCATTCTTTCTGTCAGCACGTCGTGACAATACTCCGTTAAACGGTTCTGGGTCTGCTGCTCTGGGAGTGGACTCTCCACTTTCCATAAGGGAAAGAAACAGTCTGTACCAGTCACATTAACGGTCACATCTGGACGTAGAAAGATTAGAGTGTAAGAATTGGGACAGCCTTCGCCTAAGAAAATGAGGTTGCTCTCAGTGAATTCCTCAACGGGCAGAGTGTAGGCAAAACGTCCGGCCTGCACGGTATCTACAACATGTGCCGAGCCACCAGTACCAGCAAAAACCAGCGTGCCGTCTTTTAGTGCGGGTGAATAACCAGTGACTGTTGCAGTCTTTGTCTGTGCCAGCCCCGCAATTGTGACGAGGGCGAGCATCATTGTAATGAAAGTTTTCTTGTTCATGTCGCTTATTATTCTTATTTGTTAATTTACTGAAACATTACGGATGACAAATGCACCTTGTACGTCGCCCTCTATGAAGTCGAAGGTGGTGGGGATGGTGTCGAACGGTTCGAAGGTTAGCGTGAAGTCAGCATAATTCAGGTCACGTAGGAATTCTTCGGTTGAATCGGTAGCCTTCACGGTGGTATAATTGGTCTCATCAAGCGTAATCCCGTCGGCTGCCGTCAGTTTGTACTTCTTGCTGTTCGCCTCAAGATAGGAATCCTTGACGATGCGGAACCCATACTCCTTATGACTATAATAGCGGAAACTGATAGTGGTTCCGTTGGCATTTGCTTCAACTTTTCGAATGGACAATTCGAAATTGGCACTGTTGTCTTGCTTGATGCTGAGTCCGTTGATGGCATCGGCCAAACCTAAAAACATTCCTGTATAATAACCCGATTTCTTCATCACAATGCGCTTGTCGGGCGAAATCAATATGTAATAAGGCACGGCACCTTCGTCGCAATATCTGCTGCTGATGCTGCTTCCCATCTTGCCGTCGTTCCAGTTCTTCCAAACTATGCGCTTACTGAATTCGCTATTTTTCCATGAGGAGAGTTTGTCCTCATTGACGCCGACGATTTCCAATTTATCCTTCATTCGCCCATAGACCTCTCGCATCTCTGGCTCAGCCATACGGCAAGGGCCGCAGCCGATGCCCCAAAGATCGAGCAGCAGGTAACGGCCATCTGTCATGCCTTCAAGGAGATGATGGGTGTTGCCCTGCATGTCGAAGAGTTCGACATCAGTGGCCTCTTCACCTATCTGAAGAACATGCGGCGGATAAATATAGGTGTGAATCTCTGCCAACTGATCTTCAAATCCTTTCGGTGCGCGGGCTACGAAAGACTTCTCCAGACTCTTCAACTCTTCCTCGTACGGGAAGTCTTTCATGTTAATCAGCGGTCTTGATATGCGCCACAGGACATTTAAAGAAGCTGCATCCACAGGCAATGAAGCAAGGATGTCTATCTGCCGTTTCGTATACACCGTGCTGATAGAATCAAACTTGTCTCTATCTCGTCTCTCTATTATTTGAATAAGTTCCTTTATCACGTCACGACAATGATCCGTGATACGGTTCAACGTCTGTTGCTCTGGAATCGGGCTTTCCACCTTCCAAAGTGGATAGATACAGTCTGCACCCGTCAGTTGTATAGTCACATCAGGTTTCATCATGAGGGAGAGAGAAAAATTGGGACAGCCTTCGCCTACTAAAGAGAGGAAACCGCTGGAAAGTTCTTCAATAGGTAGAGTGAAGGTGAACCGTCCAGCTTGGACGGTATCAACAACATTTCCCGATATACCCACACCAGCAAGCACCAACGTGCCATCTTTCAAAGAGGGCGAAATGCCCGTGATGGTTACAGTCTTTGTCTGTGCCTGCCCTGCCATAGTGACGAGGGCAAGCATCATTGTAATAATACTTTTCTTCATAATCGTTTTGTTTTTATTTGTGAAATTTCACTCCGATAATATAGTAATGAGGCGAGTGTTTAAAGTATTCGTTGGTATCAGTTCCCTCCGTCAGTTCCTGCTCTCCACAGAAACGGCATGTCTTATACTCGGAATCCCACCAAAAAGAACCATAAAGAGCAAGAGGAATAAAAGTGTCAAGTGATAACGCTGATATATGGTATGGAACTTTTTCGTAGAGGAATAGGGTTTGAGGTGCATCGGGAACAGGTTTTAGAATCAGTTCCTTTGATGAGACCTTTTGCTGCTCAGAGCGTATAGTGATAGTTTCAATTGAATCTGTCGTCCGAATAGGAGAAAAACCAATGGAAATATTCTTTGACATACTGAACCCATCCATTTTTATCTCGTTAATCATCTGCTGTTGAACGTATTCCTGTATGACGATGGTGTAGCCTGAAGCGGAATTCATCAAGGAGGATATGTCGTAGGTTAATACTGCGTCATCTTGCACCTTCTTGTGTTCCTGAGCGTCTTTTGGCATCGCTTCAACACTCTTCACTTCATTCTCCTGCCTGGTCAATATAATAGTGACGAGCATTATCGCTACGAGGGCGAGCAGGATGGTGATGATGGTTTTCTTGTTCATGTTCATTATTCTACTGAAACATTTTGGATAACAAAGACATCCTCACCATCACCAGCCTTGAAATCGAAGGTTGTGGGGATGGTGTCGAACGGCTCGAAGGTCAGGGTGAAGTCGCAATAGTTTATGTCGGCTCCATATTTCGCCCTAACGGTGTATGCTTTGACTTGGGGTGTGTTATTCTCGTCAAGCGTGATGCCGTCGGCTGCCGTCAGTTTGTATTTCTTTCCATTGGCGGTGAGATAGGAATCGTGGGCAATGTTGAACCAAAGATTTTTTCGTACATAAACGCGGAAACTGATGGTAGTGCCACTCGTGCCGACGCTTACTTTCCTGACGGCGAGTTGGGGATTGTTAAAATTGTCTTGCTTGGAACCATTCAGAGCCTCGACAATTCCAAGGAAACATCCTGCACCATAACCTGCCATTTCCCATAGAATACGGCCATCGGGCGACAATAAGACGTAGAAGGGTGCAGCATTCCAGTCATAATACCGGCTCTTAATACCTCCTTTGTAACCTTTCCCGTCATTCCAGTTTTTCCAGACAATTTTCTTGCTCCATTCGTGATTTTGCCATCTTGATATTGAATCCAAGTTGATACCAACAATTTCCAGTTTACCCTTCATTCGGTCATAGACTTCCAGCAACTCAGACTCTGACTGTCGACAAGCACCACAGCCGAGATTCCAGAAGTCGAGCAGCACATAACGTCCATCGGCAAAGGCTTCATACAGACAGTGCTTGTTGCCCTGCATGTCGAAGAGTTCGGCATCAACGGCTTTTTCTCCCACCTGCAGGATATGCAAAGTGTCGACTGCTTCCTGTTTGGATTCTGTTGGAGAGTCCTTTGCGTTTTGGGATGTTTGTGTGCAACCACAAATGAGTAATAATCCAACGATTGAAGAAACCGCGACCTGTATATATTTCTTGTTCATAACCCTTGTTTATTAGACTTTATTATAGAGAACTTAAATCGTATGAGTAAATATACGGATCGGATCCATCCTGCGGATATCCAGAGTAAAGGTAAAGGGTCTTACTGTCCTTGGACAACATGATTTCCTGTCCAAGCCTGTCAAGATGAATCACCCGCTGCTTGATGCCATCCCAGTCATACACCTCAACGGTATTACCCCACGGAAAGGGGTCTTTCATATCTAATTCCTCCATTATTTCGCCCTTGCTGTTGGAATGCTTATAGAGCAGATATATCCTGTCATTGTCTGCGCAGCAATGTATCCGTTCGAGTGGTGGTGTCTTTGCTATTGGGAGACGGTCAGAATAGATATGGTTCAGGATATTCATTTTTGTGCCGTCAATAGTAAATATGAAAGCAAACTTTCCGGAATCATCCCAATACAGGAATCTGTCTTTGCCATTCCCTTTAATGCCGCTCCCTTGGGTATATACCATCAGTTTCTCCTCGTCCAGTACCTCCGGCGTATTATCGTTGGGCCAATAGTCAAGCGGAGTGAATGTCTGGTTCTTAAAGTTGACGACAGAGAGAATGTGGCGTATATCGTCTTTAGGCGTTCCTATCGTGAGAATGGTGGAGTCGGATAATATTACAAACTGATCACCACACAGCCAAAAAGGCATTTTCGAAAGGTCATACCTCTCCCAGTTGTTCGGATCCTTTATTGCGGTACTATTGTCTGTTTGTTTAATTTTCGTCAGAGAGGTCAGCAAAAAACTCGCCATGTCATCTTCAAAAGGATGATCAATAACATATAATGCTCCATCATCGTCCTGCGATAAGACCATATCCCCAAACTCATTCTGCCCATGTCCGTGGACCAATACCTTCTCTGCTTTCTGCCATTCTGTCCTTGTCAGTTTGCTTAAATAGAGGTTCCAGTTTCTATCCCAGGAGCAGATATCGTCCCCAAACATCCATTTGGGCCATTTGCCCTTATTCACGTCAGTTTTTACAAGTTGCCCCTCAAGAGACACTTCAAACTCTGCACCACTTTTGTCAATACATCCCGCCACCGCAACGAGGGCGAGCATCATTGTAATAATACTTTTCTTCATATTCATTTCGTTTTTATTTGTGGAATTTCACTCCGATAATATAGTAATGAGGCGAGTGCTTAAAGTATTCGTTGGTATCAGTTTCCTCCGTCAGTTCCTGCTCTCCACAGAAACGGCATGTCTTATACTCGGAATCCCACCAAAAAGAACCATAAAGAGCAAGAGGAATAAAAGTGTCAAGTGATAACGCTGATATATGGTATGGAACTTTTTCGTAGAGGAATAGGGTTTGAGGTGCATCGGGAACAGGTTTTAGAATCAGTTCCTTTGATGAGACATTTTGCTGCTCAGAGCGTATAGTGACAGTTTCAATTGAATCTGTCGTCCGAATAGGAGAAAAACCAATGGAAATATTCTTTGACATACTGAACCCATCCATTTTTATCTCGTTAATCATCTGCTGTTGAACGTATTCCTGTATGACGATGGCGTAGCCTGAAGCGGAATTCATCAAGGAGGATATGTCGTAGGTTAATACTGCGTCATCTTGCACCTTCTTGTGTTCCTGAGCGTCTTTTGGCATCGCTTCAACACTCTTCACTTCATTCTCTTGCCTCGTCAATATAATAGTGACGAGCATTATTGCGACGAGAGCGAGCATCATTGTAATGAAAGTTTTCATATTCATAACCGTTTTGTTATAGAGTTTATGGTGCAAAGTTACGGAAAACGCATCAAAAAGCCCTCGGCAATTCCCAGAAATCGATTGCCGAGGGTAAAAGTCTGAAAGTAGTTTCAGAGTTTTGCTATTTCTGTGTTAATCTTTCTTTTTAGCATCCAAGTGATAGGTAAAGGTTATATTGACGTAGTGATGGCGGAAGTCATCCCATGAGGTAGTGCGCTGGTAGGCAGACTGGTTGCTCCAGAAGTTGTCCTGCTTGTTCAGGATGTCCTCGAACTCCAGTTTCAGACGGGCTTTGTTCTTCAGGATTTTCCATGTGACGGCAGCGTTCCAGAGAAGCATGTTGCGGTTCATTGACTGCGTAGCATAACCTCGACGAGTATAATCTGTGAGGTCGGTCTCGAATACGAATTGTCCCACTGTAGCCTCGGCTTGAAGTCCGTAGTTGTTGTTCCAAAGGGTGGTGTTCTGTTCTGGCGATGCTGAGAAGCGGAGGCGGTTGGCCTCTATCTTGGCGAACACGGAGGCTTTCAGCCAATTCTTGTCTAATGACAGCGTGAGGCGGTCTTTGGGATGGAAGTTGCTCTGGCGGTTCAGCGTCCGTTCCGCCTGCGTGGGCAACAAGGTCAGGTAGCCATAGTTTTGTCCTGTGTTAAGACGGAACTCATTATCCAAGTGAAACAGTTCGCCGAGTGCCTGGTCGATGTCGAGGCGGAACTCCCATGTGCGGCTGCCTCGGACGTTCTCGGGACGGCTGACATAGACGGCGGTCGTGGGATTGTAGTTGAGTGCTGTCACGCGGTCGCGGTCGTTTGCCCTGTATTCTATACTTGCACTGAGTGAGGTTTGGCTTCGGGCGAGTACCATGTTGTACGACAGTTTGACGTTATGGCTGTGGGTGTCTTTCAACATGGGGTTACCCTCGGTAATGAAGAGCGGGTCGGTAAGGTCGCGGTAACCAAGGGTCTGTAGGATACTTGGCTTCGATGTACTGAAAGCGTAGTTCAGTTCAAAACTTACAGTCTTGCTTAGTTTCAGCGTTGCCCGTAGCGACGGGTTGATAAGCAGCGTGTGGCGAACGGCGGCAGTGTCGAGCATTCCGCGCTGGTAGTCCTGGCTCTCGCGCTGCCATCTGGCCATGACGCTGGGCATGATTTGCAGCGGAGAGAGATTGATGGTGGAAGCCATCTGCAGTGAGTGATTATTGTTCGTGTAGTGGTTGCGATAGGAATTTGCGGCATCGGTCACTCCATCGGTCATGAAGTTGCGGTCATTTTTGTCGTGACTGTGCATGAAACTGTATTGTATCTGCATCATCCATTTCTTGGTGAGCCAGCGGGTGTGATGTGTCTCGGCCTCTACATTGAAATTCGAGGTTGGCGAGGTGAAGAACTGGTTCAACTGTGAGGAATTGAGCGAGGCGATGTGTGAGGTAACAGTGCGGTCGGTCCAACTATTGGTCTTTCCATCGGTATAGTTTAGTTGGATGCTTGCACCGAGTGAACCGTCTTTGACGTAGTGCTCCCATCCGGCTCTGGTGTAGAGCGTGGTCACATGTCCGTCGCTGTGGCTTTCCACGTATTGCGAGAGTGTCGGAATGTAGCCGTTCGCGTTCATTTCCTCTTGTTCTGAGGTTTGCCTGCTGTGCGAGCGTTTTTTGTTATGCTCCACGCTGACATTCATGGAAAATGTGTTCATAGAGTCAGTAGCCCAGCGCAGGTCGGCGTTCAAGCGTGGGTTCAACTTGTGGTCACGGTGGTACGTCTCGCTGTTATTGCGTGTGGCTGCGGTATTGGGCAGGTAGTTCTCCGTTTCTTGGTACGAGGTGCCCCATTTGTCATCATGGTCCAAACCGCCTGTGATAGAGTACTGGCTTTTCAGTTCCTGCGTTCCTTGCTTCTCATTCCACTTGTGCTGATAGCCAGCGGCTCCGCCTTGCTCCTGACCGTAGCCGTCGCCCCAACCGCTGCTCCATCCGTTCATGGTCTTGCGAATGGTCTTGTCGATATTGTTGGCGTTAGCGAACACCATCACGGGGTCGGTCTTCGACAGGCGGTTCATCGACAATTCGCCCTCATAGTACTCCGGGGTCTGGTAACCTGCTTTTATGTCACCATACCAGCGGTCGAGGAAGCCGGGCTTGATGGTCAGGTCGAGAACCATGTCCTGTTTGCCGTCATCCTTGCCCGTACGCTCCGAAAATTCCGATGCCTTGTTGTACGCCTTGATGTCCTGAACGGCTTCAGCAGGCAGTTGACTTATCAACTGGTCACCGCCCATCATGCCCTCGCCGTCCATTGTCAGGCGGATGGGCTTGCCGTTCCATGACATTTTGCCTTCGCTATCGACCTCCACGCCCGGCAGTTTCCTGATAAGTTCGTCAAGACGTGCGCCCTCTTGCAGATGGAAAGCCTCGGGATGGAACACGATGGTATCACCACGCACGGTAAAGCGTCGGGTACGGCCCGTCACCTCAACCATCTTCAGCATCTGCGGCGACATCTTCAGTTCTATAGTGCCGATGTCGAGCGTATCTTTATGGCTGTCGCTTAACACCAGCACCGTCTTCGACTTCGAGTAATAGCCCAGCATCGATGCTTCGATAGTACATTTACCATTGGCATACATATAGAACACGCCCAGCGAGTCGGCCTTGCCATACATTATCGATGAAGCAAACTCGTATTTCTGCGTCAGCGTCACCGAGGCATCAGGCAACGGCTCCTTCGTCTCAGAATCAACTACGCGTCCTTTGACTATGTCTGCTTGTGCGGTTATTACGCCCAAAATAAAGGCGAGGAGAATGGTGATGATGATTTGTTTGTTCATTTTATTTTGTTATAGAGTTTATGGTGCAAAGTTACGGAAACCACATCACAAAGCCCTCAGCAACTTCCAGAAATCGATTACCAAAAGTGAAAGTCTGAAAGTAGTTTCAGAGTTTTGCTCAATAACCGTCCTTTATCTGGCAATATCCCAACCTTATTCGGCATAACTGGCTCTTGTCTGACAAGATGAAATTCTTTTCGCGTCACCTTCTTGGTCGTGCATCAGGTGGGGGCATCCTGACGGGGCCCCGTGGAAGCATATCCTCCTGATTACCCCAGATGAGACCCTTGAGGAGATGTCCGAAATCGATTCCGATTTTCTGTTTGCTGTTCAGTTTGATATAAGGCTTGACAATCGGATCGGTCACCCATTTACCCGTCATCGGACTAAGATATCGGCGCACACCCACATCGCTCCCGAAATGCTCGCTGAAACGGATATCTGCATAACCGCCATAGTTGGTAGAATTAAGATACAGACTTGCTGCCGTCCCCATCATGGGGTTCGTGGCATAATAGGTACCAAAGGCATGGAGCGTCAGCACCTTGCCGACATCAAAACTCACCTCACCACCAAAACCGTATTGCGTGTTCAGCATCGGCATACCTGTTGGCGAACTGATGCCTGGCATCCAGTATTTGTTAGCCATCCCCACGGCAGAAAAATGAAAACGTCCATAGTCCTGATGTAACGCGAGTGCTCCGCTACTGATATCCATTAGTCCAGGTAATGCGCTCTGACGACCCGTCACGCCGAGTACAGCCCCTTTCCAAAGGCTGAACACACCGGGTGGTCTGTAGGCTGGTATCGAAATATCCATCGTCGGCACATACCTTGTTGACTTGAGTGCTGACGGTGAAGCATACGGCAGCAAAGTCTCTGTTGTGGAATAAGACATCTGCGGCACCATCTCTGGCGTTTTCAGCATCGAGGTAGTTGCTCCTGTGTCTGGTACTTCCGTCTGAGCCAAGACATTCACCACCTGCATCATCAATACCGCTATGAGAAAAACTTTCATCCACTTGTCTTTTGCCTGCAAAAATAAACAATTTTCCCAAAGAAACATCCACCATTAGGATATGATAACAATCTTTAATAACTTACCACCTTATTATTTCCGCATCACCGAAGGCTTCGTAGTCACTGATAAGGACACGGTCGCTGGCAAGGATACCGCTGAAAAAGCCCTCGGCAATTCCGAGAAATCGGGTGCCAAGGGTGAAAGTCTGAAAGTAGTTTCAGAGTTTTGCTGTTAGTTTTAGATTTCTATCAATGCCTTTGCCCAATCAGGAACATCATCGGTATAACGTTTGAAGAGGTTTCCATCCCTGGTACGGAACAAAAGACGGGGAAGCTGGTTGTCAATGGAGTTGTCATAGTTGTTGTCGTCTTACCAGATCCGTTTGGACCAGCAATGACACATAGCGTAGGTCGTCGTTCAGTCATCAAGCACGTGTTTACGTTGGGAACGCCTGACAGCGATAGTGTGGACAGCCTCCGATAGTCTCCTTTGCTTTTCAGTCTCCGCCTTGTTGCTTGACTCGCGCGCAGCCTGAGCCACATCTTCCATCAGGGCCTCCAGCATCTCATCAGTAGGCTCTTCATTTGATGTAAGTCGATATTTCTTATATATCTCTGTCATTTCTTTTTTTACTAATATCACAACTCCTTTTACTGTCTGCAAAGTTAGGAATAATTCTCGTAACCTCCAAACAAACTTACCGCTTTTATTATGAAGTTATTGTTTTTTCAGAGTTTTGCGGTTCCTGTGTTCTCACAAAGTGTAAGGTTCTAAATAAATAATCTATCAGCATAGATGAGGATTACAAACGCTAACAACCATCCTAATACCGTTGCCTGAATAAATCTGTCTTCCAACAATACCTTTGTCGGGCTCCCGCTTTTCATATCGACAATAGTGATTTGCAGATAGCGAATGATGCCTGCCAACACGAAAGCACTCGTGACATACAAGAACGGACTCTGAAAGCGGCTTGTCACCTCTGGCGAAACGGTGTACATGATGTAACATACCATTGTAATGCTTGCTAAAATACCGATTACCTGATTCATAAACGGGAGATTGTATCTGGCGATACTGTTTCTGGCCTTGATATTAGTTTCCTCATACATCACCACATCATCCCTACGTTTGGAAAAAGCCAGGAACAAAGCCAACAGGAAAGTCATCAAGACCATCCAATACGACAAGAAAACGCCCGTAGCCATCGCCCCGGCAATGATTCTGAGCACATATCCTGCTGCAATGATAAAGACATCGACTATCGCTATCTGTTTTAGTCGGACGCAATAGGCTATGTTCATCAGAAGATAAAGCAGAATGATTCCCGACAAATGAGTGATGTCGACTCCCACTTGGCAAGGAAACAAACAAATGAGCGAGATGGAAGCAACCATACAGAGGGCCATTAAAACAAATGCAGACCTTTTACTTACTGCGCCGCAAGCGACAGGGCGTAGGTACTTCTTTGGATGCAGTCTGTCGGACTCCGCATCACAGATGTCGTTCAGGCAATAAATACCACTCGCAGCAAAACAGAACGCAAGAGTCATCGTCATTGCTGATAACAACAATGGCACATCCAAGAAACCACCATTAAAAAACAAGGGCAGAAGCACGAAGCAGTTCTTTACCCACTGCTGGGGGCGAAGGATACTTATGATGGGATTCATCACAAATTCTTGATTACCTTATACACTTTCAACCCGGCAGTCTTGCTTTCCGCTACCATAACTGTCTCCAACGAATCCGACTTATTGACATTCTCATAAAAGTCATACAATTGGTTTGTGCCATACTCAGAGCCCTTTGGGGAAAGAATCACATAATCGATATCCTTGGGAAGATAACGAGGCGGATAAACACCTAAATAATAAGTATTACTGCTTAGTTTTTCCATCTCATAGAAGACGGAGAAAGGTGCAACGACATTTTTATCTCTTAGCATGGAACATTGGGCCATAAACATTTCCGTCTCCGAATAATCCTGATGCTGGGTGGAGCAAATCAATCCTCGTATAACCAAAAGCAACGACACCAATGCTATGATGAAATGATTTCTGCGACTTTTTGTAAATCCGGCAAGGATAACCACAAGCAGAAAGACGGGCAGATAAACCATCCAATAATAATAAGGTGGAAAACGACCAACTATATTCATCAATAAAGGGATCGATATGACACAAACGAAAAGGAACTTCATCATAACATACAAAGAAGTACCTTTAAGATTTGTGCGCTCTGAAAGAAAGACAAATAAAGCCACAACCAACAAAGAGACATACGCAGGATGTGTATAAATTGTAAAAATGCGACTGTATAACGGAACATCCGTCGTGTTATTGGCTATCTTTTCCAAATAGAGGGCTTTATCTATTCCCAGATAATCACCCACGACTGGCAAGGAAATCATCGCCAGAGTCATAAGTGTGTTTGAATAGGACAACATATTTACAACAAATGCAATCAGATGACTATGACAGACCATAAATGTACAAACCAACAAGAAACCAAGGAGAGTACCTAATACCGACAATACGGCTATTTTCTTAATTCTTTCCCGATGGTCTGTTAATATTAGGTAAGCCAACAAAAGAAGAATATACAAACAAACAACCGCCTGTATCCCAGACGCAAGAAGAAGGACTGAAAGAAAGACAATAGGCCATTTATTCCTCTGGCTGATCATCTCACTGATGGCAAACACCAGGATAGCCGCACCCAACAGATCGGGCCTGCCATTGCTATACATATACATCATATCGTCAGTACACCATAATAGCATGACAAGAATGCCCACCTGCATCAGCGACATTTTTAGTCCCAGATGTCGGCATATCCTTAAAAGCCCCCATCCGATTGACATCGTTATAATTAAATTCAAGGAACGGCAGGCTATCAGGGTTGTCCCGAAAATGTTCATCCATAACGCCAGCACCATAGAGTATAATGGTGGATACAGCAAGAAAGGGTCTTGCCTGGCTACGGAATACCAAGCAAAGGTGGTCCACCCCATTCCTTTGACATAATGCATCGGCGTATCCATAAACATCACCTCATCAACCCACGGCATCAAATATGTCAGGCACGAGATGGCCAAGCCCATCATCATAAATGAGAGGCAGCAATAGAGCATCGTCTGTTTCATGCAAAGCGTTATAGTCGGTTCTTCTCCGCATTACCAGCACCAGTACCCTTATACTTGGAAGGAGTGACATTAAAGCGGTAGCGCAGGGAGAGATTGATGTTGCGCGAGTCGTTGTCCTCCATCTTCTGGAACATCATACGGTTGCTGTAAAATGTGAAGCGGTTGATGCCGCCGTTGAAGAGGTCATTGCCTGAGAGTTTGATGTTTAGCCGACGCTTGAAGAAGTCCTTGCTGACACTGAGCGAGAGCATCGCATTGGTACAGTTATAACAGACATTCGCGCCAGTATCGCCGTGGGTGTGCATATTGAAGTCGGCCTGCAACAGCCAGTCGTGGGGCAGCGCGATGATGTTACCCAGTTGCAAGGAGAGCATCGGGCGGTTGAAACTCTTCTGCTCGCCCATGAACTCTGACTTGAACCACGGCTTCATCAGTGAGACATTGTACTGTGGCGTCCACGTGACTTCGTGAGCCAATTTGATGTTCTTCTGCGCCCCCAAGGTAACGGTGAGCCAATCGGCGTGGTCGTAGTTCTTATAGGTGACGAAGTTCACCCTCTCATACCCAGGCAGACTATCTGCCGTATCGAGGATCGGATCGACGCAATGGGCAAAATTCATCGTCAGATAGAGCCATTTCCACATAACCGTCGCGTTCAGGTTGTGGTATTTGATGGGTTTCAGATAGGGGTTGCCCGTTTGCAGGTTCAGCCGGTTCTCGTAAGTGACATCGCTGCTCAACTGCCAGTAGGACGGTCGTGTGGTTCGTTTGGCATAACTAAGAGACAACTGGAATTGTTTGAGGGATGTGGAGGCCGATACCGACGGGAAGAGATTGTCGTAGATACGGCATTGCTCATCTCGACGGATGCCGTCAACAAAATATTCCGACTCCACGTGTTCATAGCGCAGCCCTGCCGACAGTTGGATGCGGCCCAATCGCTGGCGCACTTCCACGAAGGGAGAGACGGCCTGCTCGTGCTGCTCGTTGTTACTGTTGTCGATGTATCCCTCGGGGTTCTCGAACCTGCTTTTCCATCGGGTGTTGGTATATTCCTCGCCCACCTCTATCTGTCCTTTCCACAGCGGATGACTCACGATGAGTTTCTCGGCAAGCAGGTTACTGCGCGTGAGGCTTTCGGTGTTCACGTCACGGTCCAAGTCCTTCTCGCTCAGTTCCTGCTGCTGGTTCCGGTTGCGCTGCTTACGGAAAGTGTAATCTCCATTAAAGTCAATGTTGAACTGCCCCACCATACCCGTGTAGTAAAGGTTCACCTGGTGGTTTGGCACGCCCTCGGCTCTCCTGACACCACTGTTCTGCAAGTGGTCATAATCGAAACGGTCGTATTTTATGTCATCGTCATATTCACTCCAAGTCTTCACATAGTCATAGGTGTTCTGGTAAAATCCGCCGAAGGAGTTGTTGTCATTGAGTTGGTAGTTAAATCCCACCCGCCCCTCGAAGTAGGGATTGCGCATATTGTTCTTCTGGCGGTTGGTGATGACCCACAACGTATCGGCAAAGATAGTCTGTTCGAACTCGCCACTCCTGCATCTTTTATTATAGGCTCCGAAGAGGTTGGCAAACAGTTCCAGGCCCCCGGTGCGGTAGGTCAGGTTGATGCGTTCATTGTTGGCATAGCCGCGACCCTTGCGGCTCCACGAGGTCAGTTCCACGCCGAGGCCCTCGCCTGCAACCCGCTTGGTACGGATGATGATGACGGCATTGACCGTCGCATCGTAGCGGGCACCGGGGTTCTGAATCACCTCCACGTTCTTGATGTTGTCCGACTGCACATTCCTCAATTCCTGCAAGTCCGTCAACTTGCGGTTGTTCAGGTAGATCAACGGCACCCCTTTGCCTAATATCTCAAAACCATCTCCTTTCTTCGAAATGGTCGGCACACGCGAGAGCACATCTTCTGCCGTGCCCAGTCGTTCCATCACCGTACCTTCTACGTTCATAATCAGTGAGTTTCCCTGCAACTGCACCTTGGGGCGCTCACCTGTCACAACAACGCCGTTGATGGTCTGTGCCTCCGGCTTTATCTGAACAACTCCGACCTGTTCGTTGCTGCACAAACGATAGGCGGTCTTGTATCCTACGTAGGAAATTCGGACGAGGACGGACTTTTGTTCACAGGGGATGACGAAGAGACCTGCCTCGTTACTCACACCTCCACCGATAAGAGAGGAATCGGATGGATGAAGCAGGTAAACATTGGCGTATGCAACGGGCTGGCCTACTTCGTCAATGATGGTGCCTTTGTAGCGGGTAGCGGTCTTCTGCGGACACTCTACGGTAATTTCCTTGCCATCCACCGTCATACGGACAGGATAGAAACCAATCATCTGCTGGATGGCATCAGGAATGGTCTTGCGATGTATTGAGGTGGTGATGCGAAAGTCCTCCAGTTCATTGTAGAGGAAGTTAATTTCGTAGTCAGTTGCTTCGGTGTTCAACTGACGCAGTGCCTCGCTGAGCGACACATTATTATATTGACGCGTGATATGATGCTGGGCTGTTGCTGTCGTAATAGCAAACAGAAACAGCAGTATTGATGTGGAATATCTCATAACTTACTCTACAATAATCATGTTATCTTCGAGTCTTATATCCAGACTTTCAAAGCGGTTTAACTTCTCTATGGCATGGTCAAGGCCATCGTCTGGTTTCCATACGTAGTGGAAACGGAGTTGGCGGGCTGCTTCGTTTTGGAACGAAACGTCAACCTGATAGTAGGCGGCTATCTGTGGAAGAATCTTCTCCAACGGCACATTGTCGAATACAACAGGCTGCATGGTAGCCACTGTGTCTGCCTTTACTACCTCTGCGGGCAACTTCTGTTGATGCGAATCTGTTATTTGCATCTCCTGTGTTGGGGATTTGAGATCCCCTCCAACGGCATGACGTACAATATGGACAGCGGCAAAGGCAATGCCTAAAGCAAAGACAACACCGATAAACGTCGCAGCCATCTTACGGAACTGCATAATAGAGTATCGAGAATGATCCTGCGTAGTGTCCTCGTCTGCGATGAATTTCTCCCATTCTCTTTCCACGTCAGGCTCTTCGCTTTGTAGTTCCTCATTTCTGAAAGCCCGTTTTGCAAAGGCCATCTGCTCCAGCAACTCATGCATCTCTGGGTCGCTAAGAGTCTGTAGCCATTGTTCGTCGGTCACGTGCTCCGGGTGTTCCTGTAATTCCAAGAACTTCTCAATTAGTTGTCGATCTGTCATCATATTGCTTGATTTTTTGATATGAAATAAACTCTGACTTTCTCTATAGACTCACGCAAATGGTTGTGGACTGTCATACGACTGATGCCCAGCGCGTCGGCTACTTCCTGACAGGTCATCTCACGCAGATAGCGAAGCCGGAATATCTGTTGACTTAGTGGAGGCAGATGTTCTTCCACATACTGCATCAATTCCGACATTCGCAACTGTTCACCGTTAATTATCGTTGGCTCTGTAGCCTCTTCTGACAGCAGGTGCAGGAACCGCTCACGTACCTGTTTCTGCTTCATTACGTTACGGCACTGATTGCGTACGCCCATCAGCAGATAGGCATCAGCGGTATCCAGGCGTAACGTAACGTTACTGGCTATCAGCCGCGAAAACACCTCGCTCACCACGTCCTTGCTCTCGTCCTCGTCGTAGAGGATGGAAGCCGCCAGACGGTACATCCGCGTGTAGTGCGTCTTGAAGAGTTTTTCAATTTCTTGCTCTGTCATACATTAATAATACAACTCAGAGCGGTAGAGTGTAAAGCAAAAGAATGACTTTTTCCATATTTGTTTGGCAAAATTACGGAAAACGGCACAAAAAAGCCCTCGACAAATCCCTGAAATCGGATGCCGAGGGTGAATGTCTGAAAGTAGTTTCAGAGTTTTGCTATTGCCGGACGCGGAAAGTGATGTCTTTGCGAACCTTGGAGAGCATCTGCGGGGTGATGCAGAGGAATGAGGAGATGGCATTAAGGGGGAGGTGCTCCACGATGCCGGGACAACGGTGGAGAAGCAGTTCGTAGCGTTCGCGGGCTGTGGCGCGGTGGAAGTCGAGGTAGCGGGCACGGGCCTGACTCAGCAGATGATCACTGATGATACCGCGCAACTCCATCATCTCTTTGTTCTGACGGAAAAGACTCATCAACTGTTCACTGCTGACCATTAACACACGGCTTGGCAGCATCGCCTCGATGGTGGTCTGCGACGGGCTTCCGTCAAGACAGGCAGGATAGTCACCCACGAACTCGCCAGCGAACGAGAACCATGTGATGTGTTCCCTGTCGTCACTGAGGCCTCGCGTCACGTACTTGAAGCAGCCTTCAGCCACGAAGCCGAACCCCTGAGCCGGATCGCCCTCGCATTCCATCCATTCGCCCTTTTGATACTCCACGCTCTGTCCCTCCTGCTCGCAGAAGTTGCGCAACAGTTCCAAATCAATACTGTTTATTCCGAATTTCTGTTCCATCTATCCTGCTTATGTTCGTCCATTATTTATACGACATTATCGCAGAAATATTTCCTTCCTGATACTTAATAATCGCTAATATTCTAATTCTTTAACCTACATTTTTAGTCGTTAAGTATTAAACGATTGCCCAGAATAGAAGGATGGCGATGAATATACCGTTATTTGCTCTCTAAAATGCCTGTTTCTGTATCCCGATGGTTCATGGTGCGATGAATATCACGATACTTACGTCCAGATGACAGATGCCACGTGATATTAAGGGTCAGCATATTGCCGAAGTCGCGGCTATGCTGTGCGACCTCCTTGTGGATATAGCGGCTAAGCACCTCCGTTTTATTGGTGAGTGGACGGGTGCAGAAGGGGTGCTGGGCATAGAGGGAAAGAGTGATGTTCTTCATTTGATACGAAGCCGTAAGATACCATGCCGCAGCCTGATGGCCCCGATGCTCACCCTCCATGAAGTTCCAACCATTATCCGCGTATGCAGTCAGTGTCCACTTTCCGAGGTAGGCTTCTATGCTGGCACCGCCATTAAATGCCGTATAGGTATGGCGATAGTCATCTGTAAAGTTGAAAAAACGGTAGATGCCTCCATAGAGGGTGATGGAAAGATGCTCTGGCAAAGCCTCCCAGCGGTTGTAACTTTGGATGAAGAAGAAATTGCACTCGTTGCCGGCGTTGGTCTGTGTCTGATAGAAATGTCCGTCCTTACGGGTATATTTCTCCATGTTACAATTGGCATTCAGTCGCCAATAGCCCTGCAACTCGCTCATCATCCGAGGCCTGGAGTATGTCAGGCGGAGATCGTGCGAAGTGACACGATTGGGAGTAATCTCCGGATTGCCCACTAATGTCTCCATCGCATTCTGCTTGATACTCACATCACTGACGAGTGCGATCTGCGATACGTGCTGCGACACCTCGAAGTCGTATTTCACTTTCAGGTTCCTGACCAGTGGATAGGCGAGCGTCACCTTAGGACGGAACAACAGGAAGCGGTCATTCCATTCCGCCTGCCGATAATAGCGTGTACTGATACCCAAGCCGCCCATATAACCAAGTTTGCCAAGATGTCCTTTCATCTGCCCAAAGAAGTAGAACAAAGATGAACGTATAGCATTTGTGGCTTCGGCATCACCCGAATACACATTGTCAATATACTTCTGTCCATACTGAGTACCCAAGGAGAGCGTGAAGGGTTTCAGACGGTTCTCATAGATCGCCTCCGTCCAAAGGGAGTACGTATTTCCTTTCACGTCATAGGCATAGTTGCCTTCCTCGTTGTGCTCAGTATGGCTGTCGGTTTTGATATAGGTGCCTACGGCATTCGCGGTCAACGACTGATGACCCGCAAAGTCACGATGGAAGTATAGGTCGAGCGTGGGCGAGGATGTCCGCGAAGAAGAATGGTCTTCGTAGCCTTCAAACCTTGTCCATGTGCGATCGGGCTGAATATCGCGACGGGCAGAGAGTTTCGATTGGAACACATAGTTCGAGTCACTGAGGCTGTAGGTCAACTGGAGATTATGATCCAGACTCTTATTTTGCCCGTCCAACTGCTGGCGTAACAAATTGTATTCCTCCGCTGATTCCAGTTTGTAGGTAGCCTTTTCTTCATATTCCTCTCCCTTGAAATTCTGATAGCCCAACGAGTAGTTCACTCCGAACTCGCTCTTACCATAGTTGAATTTTCCATAGACGGTCTCATCACCATTGACGGCAGTGAGCGTATTCGTCAAGTCTGCCCCGATGTCATAGCCACTGATGGGATGCTTTACTTTGATATTGATGACGTATGCTATTCCCTCACCATATCTTACTCCGGGATTGTCGATATAGTCGATATGCTGCACCGCCTTCATGTCGAGTGCCAGCAAATCCTCCTTGGAAGCGATGACGTCATTGATGCGTACCTGCACGCTGCCAAGGTTTGAAAGTGCAGTGACGGTATGCATGACGGGGTCGATACGCAGATGTGGCAGCGTCAGTTTCGACAACAGTGAGTAGCCGTTCGTTGAACTTTCCAGTTGTTGTCGTGTGGGATAGATGGTCTGCCCGTCCACTCGCTGTACCACCTTAGATCCCTGCACGATTACTTCCTGTAGTTTCTCACCTTCCTTAATGTTCCCCGCCACGGAGTCATTTGCTATCACCGTGGTCTCACTCTGTGCCTGTGTTGTTGCAGTCAAGAGGCAAACCATTGTAAATAAGATCAGTCTATTCATTGTCTTTTTTGTTTTGCGTCTGCAAAGGTACTATCATTTACACCAGACAAACTAATTTTTTCCCTGACATTTGTCTGACATTTGCACAAAAAGCCCTCGGCAGAGCCCAAAATGTGGGTGCCGAGGGTGAAATTCCCAAAAACACAAGAATAGCAGCACGGAATGGAAGATTATCTTTTCAGTTTACATATGCTTTCAAGATAATGAGTGAATAATTCCCACTGTCCGGCATTTTTCTTAATGTTTGTCTTTACTTCATCGGTGTCGATGAACTGTTGAGGATAGCAATCCTGCAAATAATAATGGCCTTGGTTGGGGTCGGAAATCACATCATAATGCAAGACAAGGTTGGTGAATATCCGACTATCCCAGTCACCGACGAAACTGCTGACCACAAACAGGGCATTGTCGCCCAGATGGAACTCGATTTCGTGGAAGGGCTGCATACGCCTGTAGAGCGGTTCGTCCATATCCTTAAATTTGATTTCGCGGGTGGTCACATTGAACCATTCAATATCATCTTCGGTAAAGAGTACATCTTGCTCATCACTTACTGAGCGCGTCCCAGACTCATTGACACCACAGGCATAGAGCGTAGTTTCCGGAGCCGGGCACGTCGTAAATGGCTTCTCAGGTTCGTTACTGTCAAGACTGCAAGCAGTCATTGTCATGCTGGCTATGGCTATCGCCATCATCCAAGCGAGGGGTTTGTAATACTTCATATTCTACAAAATTAAAAAAAATGTCTCTTTACTTATATAGTCCGCCGGACTGCAAAAAGACTGCACGGCTACCACGTAAATCTGATGCCCAGCGGCAGAGAGAAGGTGAACGGATGCTCTGTGCGGTATGTCTCGATGTCGCTCTTCATCGGGATATAGTACTGCAGACTTGGCTCTACGA
>Ga0247609_10001048_pt1 | contig 34672 bp, 34 predicted proteins | sample 172DNAGHGlowgp2_FD_193487 | JGI IMG/M metagenome (GOLD analysis project Ga0247609, IMG submission 193487) | Sheep rumen microbial communities from Palmerston North, Manawatu-Wanganui, New Zealand - 1728 DNA GHGlow gp2 | ecosystem: Host-associated > Mammals > Digestive system > Stomach > Rumen ... | reverse complement strand
CGATCAGTTTGTAATAAAATGAAATCATGATGCGGCCAGTGTAATAGTTTGTAAAGATAAAAACAAATTTGATTATGAAAAAGCCAAGAAAAAGATAGAGGGTGCATTACATACAAATTATTATCACAGCGATGGCAAGCAATGGGGTTATAAAAATATAAAACCACAGGTGTTTGTTGAAAAATTTATGCAAGACGGGAATAATGAGGATTTGTGCGATTATAAGTTTATGATGTTTAACGGAGAATGCAAATGTGTTTTTGTATGTGCAGACAGAAATAGTGGATTGAGGGTTAATTTTTACGATGTAAATTGGAATCTGTTGCCTTTCATAAGACATTATCCCAATACAGATTATGAAATACCAAAGCCACGAAACTTAGAAAACATGCTGGAAATTGCAAATAAATTGGCATCAGTTTTGAAAAATCCTTTTGTAAGGATTGATTTGTACGACATCAATGATAATATTTATTTCGGAGAATACACCTTTTATCCCGGAGGAGGATTAGAAGAATTCACTCCTTTAGAATGGGATTATAAAATGGGTGGATGGCTTAATCTAAAAAAATAGATAGTGATGTTAGATGATTATAAATTTGTGTATTTTTCAAATCCTTATGTGGGTTACGAAATAGCCTACAGTGATTTGATACAAATGTACAATGTTGCGTGGGTGCCACGTATGCCATTCTCACATAACAAGTTTATTAACAAATTATATCGTTTACACCACAAAAAACGTCTTAACCAACTTTTTCCATTGCCGTTTAAGAGCCTTTGGTACAAAATACCTTTGAGAAAGTACAGAAAGGAGAAAAAGCTAATATTCATTTTTAACCAGCTGTGGTCGTTGCATCCTGTGGCGATATATGTAAAGAAACATTTTCCTCAGGCAAAACTGGTGTTGCAGATTTCAGATGCCAAGGAGGGCTATGACGAACTTAATATTTATCAAGTCCGATTCAAGGAAATATATGACATTATCGTAACCTACGACAAAGCCCAAGCCGATAAATTCGATCTCAAATATTTCCACAACATACATTCTTTCGTAGATATTAATAGTATTGACACTAAGGAAGAGTCCGATGTGTATTTTTGCGGCAGAGCCATCGACAGGTTGGACAATCTGATAAAGATGTTCAAATTGTTCTCTCAGAAAGATTTGACCGTAGATTTTTGGATTACCAATGTGGAGCCGGAACGACAACTATATAAGGAAACAATTCATTATAACCATCCATTGACTTACACTGAGCATCTGCAGCATATGGCCGGCACAAAATGCGTGCTTTATATCCAGCAGGAATGTGCCGAGGCCATAGAGTGGCGTTTGATACTGGCTTTGATGTTCTGCAAAAAGATAATAACCAACGTAAAAAGCATCAAGGACTATCCGTTCTACAATTCGTCGGACATATTTGTGCTGGACGAGCATACCAAAGACAGTCAGATAGCCGAATTCTTAACCACTTTGAACGAAACTCCCAATTACAATATCGATAAACAAACTTTTTCGCCAGTGTCGTTGTTGGAGTTTGTGGTAGGGGAGGTGGAAACTGCTGGGTGATTAAGAATCTTATAAAAGACGTTTGGGAGTTTTGTGGGGATTTGTTTTGCCAAGGAATAGATGATAGATGAATATTGAAAGCTTTGATTCCGATGTTTTCTCTGACAATTTGGTAGCAGCTTGGAATTATGCTAAGACATATCCGTACACATGTTGTTGCCCGGGTTGTAAAGCAAAAGCAATAAAGTCGCACCTGTTGCAGCAACATCCTGTATTGGCATCCCTTTGTGATGAGAAAAACAGCATCTTACAGATGGTTGATAACCGCATGGATCCAAGGTCGGGCAATTGGGATTTCTACAACAGGCACAATGTTGGTATTTCCATTGCTATGCAATACAAGTTGTTTTGCAAGAAGCATGACGACAGCCTTTTCAAAGATTTAGAAAAACGGAATAGCGTCCCGGAATCGATGCATGACTGCTTACTGTTGGCTTTTCGTGCGGCGTGTGCGGTTCGCCATCAAGAAGAACAACGCTTGCACATTTATGAAAAGCAGCAATCGTGTTTTGGATATTTAGATGAAAAGGAGGATGTTTCACATTTGTTTATACGTAGGATGGATGCCGTTGTCAATAACCTTTGGGATGCTATTAATGGAAACGGGGATGACAATTATCTGTTTCGTATGATAGCGATGCCAAGAATTGAAATTGCAGCATCCGATTGTATGACTGATGAAAAAGATTTAGAAGAACACATCTTAGACGATAACTATAGAGTCCCACTGAATTGTCTGTTCATAAACCTCATACCCGACGATGACAAACTTCTGCTTTTGCTCGGTTGCGATACGAGGTTTGACAAAGGCGGAGAATACCAAAGCATTATTATGGATTTCCCAACTGGCGATATGCCATTGGATTATCATCTTGACACAATAAAGGGCATACTCCTGAAATGCAGCAATTGGTGTTGCTCTCCAAGATTATATGATGACTGCGATTGGAGAGAGTTCTTTGATGAATATGAGGAGCTGAAGGTTAGGGGTTCGTTGCTTGCATAAAAGAAAGCTATTGTAACAAATATTAAAGTTGATAATGATACTTGCAGCTATTCTTAGAAATTACAAATGTTATAAAGGCATCAACATCATTCCTTTTGGCAATGATAGTCTTGATTATTTAAACATAATTATTGGTAATAATGGTGTTGGTAAAAGTGCTATATTGGAAGGCCTCGATACACTCTTTAACGATGCTCAATGGATTGTAAATAATGAAATTCGTGGGAAAAAGGAGGATGTTTCTGTTGGAGCTGTAATGCTTATTGAAAAGAATCGTGCTGCTGAAAAACTAGACGCTAGAGAAAAACAAATATTGGCTAAGGTTAGCGACTTTTTCTGGAATGTAGAAGATGCCAATCCCACGTTAAGGCAATATGCAAAGTTTTTTGACTTAAGAAATAGTTTTCTGGATAGAAAGGATGATTATTATTTAATTGTGGTTGGCCGTGAGTTTGAGCATAAAGACCTTCTTTTTTTGACGTTTACTAGTCTTTTGCGTAGTTCGTTAGATATTGAACCAAAACCCGAAAACTATACACTGTCAAAGTTACTATATAAAGTCCTCTCATTCTACACTTATATCTATATCCCAGTCGAAACTTCAATTAGTGATTTTGTGAAATTGCAAAATCAAAGCTTCCAAACATTAATGGATACAAGTGTAAAGAATAACATTGCAAAAGAACTTAACAAAGGGCGTATTACAAGAGGTGGAGGAAAACGAAAACATTCTTTGTTAGAGCTAATAAATGAGTTATTAGAACAATATGTGAAGGATGTGGAAAGCGATATCCAAAGTGTTAATTCTGGATATAGCTATAAACCCGCACCGAGGCAGTACTCTAAATTGACGGCAAATCATGTGGTGGATACTATTGTGGCCGCATATTATTCAAAGCGATCATTTAAAAAAGACGGAAAAGAGATTCAGTTCTTGTCATCTGGTGAAAAAAGATTGATTTTGGTTGACATTATTTCTGCCTTTGTCAAAAAGAGAAATGCCTCACATGAACTTATTATTGCTGTTGATGAGCCGGAAAACTCGTTGCATATATCTAAATGTTACGACCAGTTTCAACATATTGAAGACCTTGCTTTGAATTACAACCATCAGTTGTTTATTACTACGCATTGGTATGGTTCGTTGCCCTGTGTAAGTAAAGGTAGTTTGATACATATTGACCAACATGGCAATCCTGATGTGACAAATCTTTATAATTACTATGAAAAAAGAGGGGACTTGCCAGAAGATGTTTATCTAAAAGGTTTCTTTGATTTAAGTTCATCCTTATTGTATGCATTCCGTAGTGCTAAAACACATTGGCTGTTGGTTGAGGGGTATGAAGATAAGAAATATCTTGAATATCATCTCCAAAATAAAAATGTTAGGATTATTCCACTTGGAGGATGTAGTAATGTGAGAAAAGTATACGAATACTTACATGTTCCGCTAACAGACAAGGATTTCAAATATGCTACAAAGAAAATTGTATGCTTGATAGATACTGATGCTTTGTGTACTGTGCTGGGTATTTCATCTGGTGGGAAGGACGATATTTTGAAGATTAGAAGGTTGCATGAACAAGATGATGGGGAAATAACGCTTTTGGAAGTTGATAACCCTACAAGAAAAGAGACAGAAATAGAAGATGTATTAGATCCAAAGCAATTTTTTGATTCGTTAGAGGAAGCAATAAATGAATATGGCGAAGATGAAGACAAAGAGGCTTTTGCAACATTTACATTTGATGAATCGGCTAAGAACAGTAGGATAAAAGGTGATAACAGTATTTTGAAGGTAAACAAATTGACAAGAAATGCTAGAGAAGATAAGCAAAGAGTAATATCTTTTGTGGATACTCATAAGGAAGAAATAGCAAATAAATATACTGCCAAATCTTATGCTGGAACGGGGTTGTCATGGGTGGCAAAACTGAATGATTTGCTGAAATAAAGAGTGTAGTCCAAGTTTTTGAAGCATGAAAAAGGGTTTCATATTATTACTAACACTATTAAATGGATTGGAACTGCTTGCCAATGAAACCGCAAGCCAGCTTGATAGTGTCGCAAAATATGTAAACCCACAAGCCGATGTTAGAAACCCTATCTGGTGGATTGCTATAATAATCACTATCATTCTTGGCATTGCTTATTTTGTTATAAGACACTATTTCAAAGGAATAATATTAGATGGTAAGCCCAAACCAGCCATTAAATTTTTAGAAGGGAAGGAAAAGAAGGACAATATCTTTCTGATTAAAACAGAAAATGTAGATATTGATAAACTTGTGGCCCAAAGAGTCCAAGTTAACATGAAATTGCTTGAGCAAAAGTATCATCCTAAATGTACTGACCCTTATCAAGATATGAGCCTAATCTTTCAAGCTAATTTTAATGCAGCTCAAAACTACAATGCTGATGTTGAAGATTACTTGGATGGTATGCGGCTTTATTATAGTCGGACTTTAAAAGACCAGATATTTTCTGATTACTTGAAGAAGATTGATTTTGTCATATATGCAAAAGGTAAGAAAAAATGCGAGAACTTAATAATTGAAATTGTGTTATCTGGCGATAATATTCATGCCTATGCCGCAGAAAGTCGGAAACTATGCAAAGCCAAACACGATGTGGCACCTGAAAAAAACATGGTGGATAGAAGTGACCATTTCTACGCTTTTTTCCCAAACGAGCAGGAAGAATATGAGTATGGTGAGTGGCAATTTATAGACTATTTGGTAACTAGTAGATACAGTTGTCTAACTTTGGTCAGTGGTTATCCAAAAGAAGATGTAATTCCCTCATTTTATGTTGATACCCGTTTTGAGCAGGAAATTATTGTCAATTGGAAGATTAACGGTGCCGATATTCCAGAAGCGGGTATAAATGGGAAACTAAAATTGACAGTTAAGAATAAGAAATAATCTGATATTAGGCTGAATATCACATGAAACGTTCATTAACCAAAATCCAACCTGTGCCATCATCGCATAAAGTTGGCCTAAAGCGAGTTCTGCTGGCGGCAGAGGAGAGCGGCTGTGCGATAACTCAGATTGCTGTAACTGATTTGAATGCTGGTGAGGTGGCGGAAGTGCATGTGCATGAGGATATGCAGGAGGGGTTTTATGTGATGAACGGCAATTTATAAAGCCTCTAAAGGTTTACGCCTATTGATTCATATATAGTGAGTGCTGTTTTTTAAAAAGGACAAACAAATCTGCCAAATATAAAACGCAAATAATCACCATCTATGATTTTTTGAGTTTTATAATATTTGAGTTAATTGAAATAGACATCTCATGCCCTTCAACTCAATAGAATTTGCCATATTTCTTCCGGTGGTGTTTCTGCTCTACTGGTTTGTTTTCGACTACGCCCTCAAGCGTTGCCGTTACCAGTTGACATTGCAGAACGTCGGATAATATAAAAAAACAGATTAATCAATCACCATAAACTTGCTCCAAACTAAAACAATCAATTGATTTTTTCTACGAAAACACATCCCCCAATGACCACCAAACTTGTTTACGTACTAACCTGTGCTGCAGAAAAGTATTATATAGAGCAGGCGCTTATGGCTGTCTGTTCTGCCCGACATTGGAATCCCGATGCCCATATTGTGTTGGTGGTGGACAACAATACCGATAAGCTTTTGGAAGGTAAGCGTGCCGAAATAATGAAATATGTATCTGAAAAGAAAGTCGTTGTTTTTGAGGATAAGAATACAACACCAATGTACCGTTCTCGTTGGCTGAAAACCAGCGTCAGGGATTTGGTCGACGGAGACTTCCTTTTTGTCGATTGCGATACCGTTTGTCAGTGTTCCCTTTCCGAAGCCGATGGCTTTTCGTACCAGATTGCTATGGTGCCCGACGGGCATCAGTCGGTAAAAGACTATAACGACGGCATAAAGTCGTATATGAAAAGCAACGCCGAGCTGCTTGGATACGATGTGTTTAATGAGGAGTTGTATTTTAACAGTGGCGTGATTTATGCCAAAGACACAGACCAGGTGCGGGATTTTTGGAGGTGCTGGCACTCAGAGTGGATTACCGGTCAATCCAAAGGTGTTCAAATAGACCAGTCGGCTTTGGGCAAAGCCAACCTGCTGTTCAAACACATAATAGAGCGTCTGCCCGACGAATGGAATACGTTGGTGTATATGAACCCCTTGTTTATGCCTCAAGGCAAGATACTACATTTTTGGGGGTTCAGAAACAAATCTTTCGTGTTTTCAGAAACATTCCTTGATTATGTCCAAAAAAACGGCATCAACGACTATGTGAAAAAAAGCATCCTATCTCCGTCCGACACTGTTCTGCCGTTTGACAACATATTGTTCAAGGCGTCATTTAAGGAACGTCTGAAAATGATAGGGAAAATACGTGATAACCTTGTTGGTTATACAAAAAACATAGAAAAATCGTTGGACAACAACCCTTGGAGAAGCAGTTTCACCAGTATAGAAACAGGTTTGATTAAAATCGGATTATTTTATTTGGCTGCGTTCTGTTATATATTAAGGCGTTGTTTGTTTTTGCATAACAAAAAAGACAGAAAGCGAGAGGTTTATTATTCTTAGACACTTAATCAAGATATGACTGACAGTAATTCGTTTCATACCCCAATCCTTCTTATAACTTTCAACCGTCCGGAACATACCGGCAAGGTGTTGGAAGCCATTATGGCTGCCCAGCCTCACGAATTATTTGTATTTCAGGACGGTGAACGCACCGCTAACGAAAACGACATCTTGAAATGTGCCGAGGTGCGGCAAGTTGTTGAGAAACAAACCAAGGAAACAGGTGTTATTCTTCACACTTTCTATTCCAAGAAAAATCTTGGCTGTGGTCCAGGACCGGCAGCTGCAATTTTTTGGTTTTTCGAAAATGTGGATGAGGGTATAATAATAGAGGACGACGCAGTTCCACACCCCGACTTTTTCCCTTACTGCGAGGAACTGCTGGCAAAATACAGGGACAACAATGATGTCCGTGCTATAGGCAGCATGAATGTTGACACCCAACGCTGGGGCGACGGCTCCTACTATTTCAGTATGATGAACCGCAACCTATGTGCGTGGGCTACATGGAAACGCTCATGGATGAGTTTCGATATTAGCATGGCCAAAACATCTTGCGGCGACCTTCGCCGTGCCTTGCGCAAATACGGCTGTGGACCGCTGGAGTGCGATTATTGGATCGACCGTCTGAGAGAAGTACACAAAAACCTTAGCGACGGCAAGAGCTGGGACATGCAGTTTTTTATGTCTATTTGGTTGAATCATGGCAAAGGCATTATCCCCAATGTGAATCTTTCCAGCAATATAGGCACAGTGGGTGAAGCTACACACGTCTTGGGAGAGGGTAATATTATCGACAATGTTCCCACCTCGCCGATTCTGCCCTTGGTACATCCTTCAGATACCAATGTTCAGTCTGAGGCCGACAAGCAGTTTCATTTCCGCTATTTCGAACCACAAAAAGCTACATGGGGTTTGGGTAAGATACTCTATCACCTTATAAACAAAAGGATAAAACGACTTGTGGGTCACGAGGGGCCTTGGATAAAACGCAAATGATGAAAATCAGATACTACATACAAAAATTATTTGGCCGATGGCTGGATAAACCACTGATACCCAATGGTAAAACCACGGGATACTCTTTGGTGCACTCCGAACGTTTCAATACTGTGTTAGGCGCCAATACCAAAGTGTATGAACCTTTCTTTTTACATGATGTAGAATTGGGTGATTATTCCTATATTGCAAAAAACTCAAGTATTTCCAATTGTATAATCGGTAAATGTTGTTCCATCGGCCCCAACTTCTGTTGTGGTTTGGGTATCCATCCCACCAATGGCATTTCCACAGCTCCGATGTTTTATTCCACAGCAAAGCAGAACGGTATTTCATTGTGTGAGGATAATAAAATTGAGGAATCAAAGCAAACAACAATAGGTAACGACGTGTTTATAGGAGCTAACGTAACAGTTCTTGACGGAGTTACCATTTCCGATGGAGCGGTTGTTGGGGCCGGAGCTGTGGTTACCAAGGATGTTCCACCATACGCTGTAGCTGTTGGAGTTCCTGCCAAAGTGGTGAAATACCGTTTCGACGAGGCAACAATCAATAGCTTGCTCGAAAAACAGTGGTGGAACGGCACGGAGGAGGAGTTGAAAAAGGTTGAGAGAAACTTTTGGGATGTGGAATCTTTTATAAAAGAATAGAAATGAAAGATACACCTCATATTTCAATAGTATCGCCAGTCTATCGTGGCGAAAAAATGGTAGCCGAATTGGTGCGTCGCAATGTGGAAAGCGTGAGTGCCATTGCGGAGGATTACGAAATCATTTTGGTCAACGATGCCTCGCCAGACAACTCTTGGGACGAGATTGTAAAGCAGAGTGCTGCCAATCCCAAAGTTAAAGGCATCAACCTTTCGCGTAACTTCGGGCAACACTATGCCATTACAGCAGGCTTGCATTATGCCAAAGGCGATTGGGTGGTGGTGATGGACTGTGATTTACAGGACAGACCAGAAGAAATACCGAATTTATATAACAAGGCATTGGAAGGTTATGATATCGTGTATGCTCGTCGTGCCGTTCGCAAGGATGGATTTCTAAAAAAGCAATCTTCTATATGGTTCCATAAGGCATTTAATTGGCTGAGTGGTATCAAGTCGGATAGTAGTATAGCCAACTTCGGAATTTATAAACATTGTGTGATTGAGGAATTCAATAAGATGTCCGAAAGGGCAAGGTCTTTCCCTTCGTTGGTTAACTATTTAGGTTTTAAGGATACAGCCATTGACGTACAGCATTCTGAAAGAGCAGAAGGGAAGAGTTCTTATAATTTCCGCAGATTACTTAAACTCAGTTTTGATGTTATAGTTTCTAATAGTAATAAACCATTGCGCATTGCTGTTGGTTTTGGTTTCGGAATGGCTGTGGTTTCCTTTCTGTTAGCTCTTTACAATATTATTGCAAAAGCTGTCGGAATTATTGAAGTGTCAGGCTATACCACAACAGTGTTCTCTATTTGGTTTGTTGGAGGATTGTTGCTCTTTGTTATGGGTGTTCTTGGCTTATATATAGGAAAAATTTTTGACCAAGTGAAAGGGCGGCAGTTGTTTATTGTGAAAGATAAAGTGAATTTAGAATGATGGTCAAGCGATTGGAATGGGATAGCGACTTCTTTGGCCTGCGCATAGGCCGTGCTAATATATCTTCTAAAGAAGAATGTGTGGTGTTGGCCAATCAGAAGAAGAAGTTGGAAGAAAACTATGATTTGGTGTATGTCTTTTCAAGTCATGGATTAGGGTTTTGTGGTGATAATGCAAAACTTGTTGACCAAAAAGTTGTTTATTCTTTGTCTAAAGATGTTTCTGTAGAGTTGAATCCAAATATTGAAATATGGGCCAATAATAAGGGGGTGACGGATGATTTGTTGCATTTGGCTTTGGTGAGCGGGAAATATTCTCGATTTAAATTAGATGAGCAATTCCCAAGTGGTAGCTATGAGCGATTATATTCCCAATGGATTGAGCAATCAGTTAGCCAAGTCATTGCATCGGAAGTATTTTGTTATATGGTAGATGGTGTTCCAATCGGTTTGGTAACACTCGACAGAAAGACAAATGTTGGTACTATAGGCTTGGTGGCTATACATAACAATTTTCAGCATCGAGGTATTGGTACTATTATGATGCAGCATGTAATCCGTTATGCCAATGAACATCAATGCAGGAATTTGGCTGTTGCTACACAACTTGAAAATGTCCCGGCATGCAAATTATATGAGAATAATGGTTTTGAGGTGGAATCGGTAACAGATGTCTGGCATTGGTGGTTATGAAACTAAGTGTCAAATTAGCAACCTTTCTTGTCGGTGTCAACCTGATTTATGCCTGCACATCAATATGTACCAAAATGGCATCGAGGCAAGAGATGCTATCGTGGTCTTATATGCTGTGGATATTGGGCGCAATAGGAGTGATGGGGGTATATGCATTGTTATGGCAGCAGATTATAGCTAAGATGCCGATTTCAACGGCCTATATGTTTAAAGGAACAAGCCTGATTTTTGTCTTGCTGTTTTCAGTCTTGCTTTTTGGTGAGGCTATAACGCTGAACAATGTTATTGGGGCGGTGATTATTATTGCTGGAATTGTTTTATATGCACGATGTGGGTGATTTTTCCATTTTATGGTTTCCATTTTGTGGAAAAGTGATGTTTTTGCAGGATAAAGCACCGAATTGTTGATTAAATACAAACAACGCTATGGTTGACAATCCATTTGTGACAACGGGTTATATAGGTCCTGAGTATTTTTGTGACCGAGAGAAGGAGACGGAGGATCTTGTTAGGTTACTGTCGAATGGTAACAACATAGCTTTGATTTCGCCTCGCAGGTATGGGAAAACCGATTTGCTTAGGCACTGTTTTGCCCAACCTGCCATTGCCAATCGTTTTCATACGTTTATTGTTGATATATACTCAACTAAGTCGGTGGCTGATATGGTCAGTAAACTCGGGAGTGTGATCCTTGAGACCTTGAAGCCTAAAGGGCGCAAGGCATGGGAGAAATTCCTTTCAATGTTGGTCTCGGTTCGACCTGGCATCAGTTTCGACATTAATGGGTTGCCTTCATGGACTATGGGCGTGGGCGAAATCAAATCGCCCACCAACACGTTGGATGAAATATTTGCTTACATTCAACAGGCTGACAAGCCTTGCCTTGTTGCTATCGATGAGTTCCAGCAAATTACAAAATACGAAGACAAGAATATCGAGGCCTGTTTGCGGACCCATGTGCAATATTGTAGTAATGCTAACTTCGTGTTTTCAGGCTCGCGTCAGCATCTGATGGGCACGATGTTTACATCTCCAGCTAGACCCTTTTACCAAAGTGTTACCCTATATGGTCTAAAGCTCATCCCACTTGAAAAATACAAGGCTTTTTGTGTAAGGCATTTTGTGGAAAGTGGAAAAGGCCTTGACCCCGTTGTCGTGGAAACATTGTATTCCCAATTTGATGGCGTGACATATTATCTTCAGCGTGTTATGAATGAGCTTTATTCCCGTACGCATGAAGGGGAGTGTTGTGGGCTGGATATGGTGGGCATCGCTATTCAGAGCATTATAGACGATTCTTCCATGATTTATGAAGATTTATTATACCAGTTGCCAGAAAAGCAAAGTCAGGTTCTTTTGGCCATTGGGAAGGAGGGCAAGGCTGAAAAGTTAACATCTGGGAGATTTGCATACAAATATGGATTGGTTTCGCCAAATTCAGTCAAGTCTGCTGTGCCTGCATTGATTGACAAAGGCCTGCTGACTATGGATAAAGGGGTCTATCAGTTGTATGACAAGTTTTTCCAATTATGGCTGCTTCAACATGCCTAATGGATGAAAGGCTTGATGGTTTTATGATATATTATCTGCTTGTCATATTGTCCGTATTGGCCGCCGCAGGTGCTCAGATGTTGCTTAAACAAGGTGCCAAAAATCAGTATTCGACTTTTTGGAAACAATATATTAATCCTTGGGTGATAGGTGGCTATGGCATTATGGGTGCGTCGTTGCTACTTAATATTTTTTGTTTGAGTCATGGCGTTCAAGTGAAGGAAGTTAGTATTATCGAATCTATGAGCTATTTGTTTGTACCTTGTCTCTCATGGATGCTCTTTAAAGAGAAAATCACTTGGCGGAAAGCGGGTGCCATATCAGTTATAATCATTGGAATAATAGTCTTTTTTGTATAAGTGAAATATATGCAAATACCTTTCAATAAACCACATCTTACGGGCAAGGAAGCCCACTACATGTATCAAGCCGTATATAACGGCAAACTGAGCGGCAACGGTGAGTTCACTAAGCGTTGTCAGCGCTTTTTTGAGGAAAAATATGGATTCAAAAAGAGTCTGCTCACTACGAGTTGCACCGATGCCCTTGAGATGGCTGCTATATTATGCGATATAAAACCAGGAGATGAAGTAATAGTGCCAAGTTACACTTTTGTTTCATCGGCATTGGCTTTTGTTAGGCAAGGGGCAAAGATTGTCTTTGCCGACAGCATGAAACGCAATCCTAATATTGATGTAGAGCAGATAGAAAGCTTGATTACCCCCAAGACCAAAGTGATTGTTCCTGTGCATTATGCGGGTGTTGCTTGCGATATGGACCGCATTATGGAAATCGCAGAAAATCATAACCTGCTTGTGGTAGAAGATGCGGCTCAAGCCATAGATTCATATTACAAGGGCAAGCCATTGGGCACTATAGGTCATTTGTCAGCGTTTTCATTCCACGAGACTAAGAACATTATTTCTGGCGAAGGTGGAATGTTGGGAATCAACGACGAGCAGTTTATTCGCAGGGCAGAGATTATTTGGGAAAAAGGGACCAATAGAGCGGAGTTCTTCCGTGGCGAAGTGAATAAGTACGGGTGGTGCGACATTGGTTCATCATTTCTCCCAAGCGAGGTGGTAGCTGCATTTCTTTGGGCGCAACTGGAGGACATGGAAGATATCCAAACCAAGCGCAAGCAGTTGTGGAATAGATATTACGAATTGTTGAAACCTTTGGCCGACAAAGGTTGCTTTTGTTTACCCGACATACCTGACTATGCTACAAATAACGCTCACATGTTCTACCTGGTATGCAACAACTTACAGGAGCGTACAGAACTAATCAAGAAACTGAAAGACAATGAGATTTTGGCAGTATTCCATTACCTTAGTTTGCATAGCAGTGAATTCTATAAAAGCAGGCACGATGGACGCTTATTGCCCGAATGTGACCGTTATGCGGATTGCTTGGTGCGACTGCCGATGTACTATGATTTAAGTAGTAATGACGTGAAAATGATTTGTGGCTCTATAAAGATGTGTAATTGATAGCAATGGTCTGATTAACAAGTAAATGGGCTTTAATATATATTACTTAATCATATAGGAATATGGGAAACAATAAGAACTTTTGGATTGATTATGTGATAATTCTATCATCCATAGTATGTTTTTTTCTAATATCATTTTATGGATTTTGGTGGACTGATGATATTGGGTTTCAAGAAGTGCATATCAATAATATTAACGAACTTTTACAAGGGGTAAAAATACATTACTTAACATGGGGTGGGGGATTATTGGGGAAATTATTGCAAGATGTATTCTGTAACATATTAGAAAATTATAGAATTGTGTTTGATATTGTTAATACCCTAATGTTTGTTTTGCTACTTCTTATAAGTGGAAAAATGGTAGCACGGGAAAAAGAAAAAATAGGATATTGTACTTCAGCATTTGTTTTGTTTTTTTGGTTTTTATGTCCCAAACCGAGTCAAACATTATTTTGGGCAGTTGGTTCTATAGCTTATTTGTGGACTTTAGTATTATCGTTATGGTTTTTATTTATACTTTTTTATTATAAAGATGAAAATTATACATTTTTAGGTAAGGTTGGATTGTTTCTTTTTTCGATTTTTTGTGCTAGTTCTATTATACCAAGTGTATCAATATGTGGTGCTTTGGTTGTATACTATATATTTAATATCAGACAATTAAAAAATAATGCGATACCTTTGGTCGTGGGGTTTCTAATTGGATCAATCATTTTGGTTTTTAGTCCAGGTAACTTTGCAAGGTCAGATTATTATAATATCCCATGGATATATAAGATAAAAGATTTGGCGTTTCATCCGTTTTTTGAAATGGGAAAATACAAAGCTTTATGGTTGTTTTTAATGGTGTTAATTTATGGAAAAATAAAGAATAAGAATGTAGTTAAGAAATGGCTAAAAGAAAAAATAATATTTCTTTTTGCTTTGGCATGGAGTATAATTGCTTTTAGTTTTGTCTTCAGACCAGGGATTAGAGCTGTTATTTTCACCGAAGTGTTGTCTATAATATTAGTTATTTGGTTTGTCATAGACAATATTGAATTGTTTCCGTTCAGTGTGGAATTATATAGAAGATGGTGGATTAAGTGTATTGTTTTGCTCTTGTTAGTTTTTGATGCAAATTGTGCAATAAATGAAACTAAGTTTCAGCGGTTCAATAATGAACAGTTGTTAACCAAAATAACAAATTGCGAAGGAGTATTTGCCATGGATGTTCAAAAGTCTAATCATCGGATGGCAAATGCACCTGATTATCCAGAGTGGACATGGGCAACTTTGGCGAACCATTTAAAATTAGACTCGGTTCATATTTATCCATATTATTGTCAAAATAATTATTATGGATATTCAAATTTTTCGGATGATGTTTTTATTGAATGGAATGGCTCTTCTTTTGAAAAAGTTCGACTTATTTTGAGAATTAATGATAGTAAATTTAATAATACTAAAGGACAAGTTGTTTTTTATATAGAATATGAAAGGCCTAAAAAATGGTATAAATCATTGCTTAATAAATCAAATACACATAAAAGAACTGTTTTTGTCGAAAAAAATGCTCCAGAAGACCATTTTGAGGATTATTCATACTATGTGATTTGGTTCTCTCGAGAAAATGCGATGGGAATTAAAAATTTAAGATATGAAATTAACTGATATAAAGACACAAATTAGGTCTAACCCACCCAATACCACACTCTTATTTTTTATAATATCAGGTTTATTATATTTTGAAGATATATTTTGATTATCTTTTACTAATTATATATGGATTGAAATCATAGTTCGTAAAATATTGATAATAACCAAATATTAAAAATACTCCAAGACGATATAATTTTAATGAAAATCAAGGTGAGGCCATTTATAAAACTATCGAGAAATGAATAATAAATTTTTATCTTTAACAAGCAAACTAATCATTATATTGTTGTTGGTATTAGATGTTTTGTTTCTTGTTTATTGGGTGTTGTTAGCTGTCTATTCTCAGCCACATTACGATGATTTGTATTTTTTGTGGAAAACAAGAGATGTTTCAATATTTACCTATGTTAAAGAAATGTATATTACTCGTTCAGGTAGATTCGTGGCATATTTTATTAATGGCCTTGTGTCTTTTGTGACATTAAAAACAGGTTTTCACCAATTTTGGGCAATAATATATTATTTATTAGGAATTGGATTATGTTGGCTTGTTGTTAAAGATTGTTTTTTGACCATAAGCAAAAAAACACGTTTTTTGGTACTATGTTTCCTTTACAATTTATATATTCTTACAAATTTGGATTTTCCAGTATTTTATTGGATGTGTGCTATGTCATACTATTTGTTGTTTCCAGCAATGTGTCTGTTCTTGAAGTATTTGTTAATAAACAATTTGCGATGGTATCAATGGATGGTATTTGGCATTTTGGTGATATTTTTGGGAGGAGGCAATGAGGCATTTACACCTATTGTTTTGCTTGTTATGTTTTTGATGGCCTTATATTTTTTCAAAATTAACAAATGGAAAATTAAGGATACTTGGAAGATGCCACAAGTAAGAAAGATAGTCTTTTCTGCTGTATGTTTAATGCTGTTATTATTAATTGTGGTTGTGGCCCCGGGTAACTATATCAGGATGAGTGATGTGTCGCTTTTCAGTCATCCAACAGGTTTTATAGGTTGGATTAAAGCCTATGTTGAGGCTTGTGGAATGTTTATATACTTTTCTGCTTTTTATATCCCATATTTTACGGTTGTATTTTCTTTGGCATTCTATCTTGGAGGTAGATCACGAGTACATATTTCGTGTTCTAAAATCAAGGCAGTTCTTATTATTATAATATCTTTTATTGTTTACTTGATAATTTCAACAACGCCGAATGTTTATTTGTATAATGGTTTCGGTTTGCAGAGGCTTTATATTCCGACGGTTGCTGTTTTGTTAATTGTGATTTTTTCTTGTGGATTTATTTTAGGAGTTGGAAAAGACAGCTTATTTGCAAAAATATATTCCATATTAGGAATAGTAGCATTATCAACAATAATGAGTTTAAACATATTAAGAGATATTCCATCGGCCAAAGCTTATAGCGACGCTGTCGATGAAAGAGTTGATTATTTATGTGAATTAAGGGATAAAGGACAAAAAGATACGGTATTTGTTCAACCTTTACCAAAGCCATACACCGAAGATGCTAAACATTATATTCTTGAGAAGTTAGGCAAAAAAACACCAAAATCAACTTTGTATTATTTAAGTGAAACATCTCAAATTCCAACCGAGTATGTGTGGCACATGAAAAAATTATATCATCTTGATTTTGATTTTGTCCTTGCCAAAGAAGAGAATAATGGTAGAAGACTCGATTAATATTTTATGACCCTCTCAATCATAACCATCAATCGCAACAACGCAGCCGGTCTTGAAAAGACAATGTTCAGCGTAGCCACTCAAACTTGCAAGGATTTTGAGTACATCGTTATTGACGGAGCTTCGACCGATGGTAGAGTATTTCCTTAAATTTAATTAAGGATAAAAAATGCTTACAGCAAACGACATATACAGATTTCTTCGTAAAGGCGAAAGGGTAACTATGGAGTGCAAACGCTCTGGGCAAAAATTGCCAAGCAGCGTATGGGAAACCTATTCCGCTATGGCGAACACTTACGGAGGAACAATTCTGCTCGGGATTGATGAGGTGATGTCGGAAAAAGATTGGCAGAAGCGATATCGTATTGTCGGATTGCCAGAACCCGAAAAAATCAGAACTGACTTTTGGAACTTGATTAACGACACCGAGAAGGTCAATTTCAATTTGCTGATAGATCGCGATGTCGAAGTGGTTTCTATAGAAGGGAAAGATGTGTTAGTTATTAATGTGCCGCAAGCCGACTACCACCAAAAGCCTGTGTTTATCAATGGCAATATGAACAAGGGCACTTATAAACGAAACCACGAGGGCGATTATCATTGCAAGGAGTCGGAACTTCGTGCTATGATACGCGATGCCAGCGATGAAGGCAACGACGGCAGACGTCTGCCGTATTATGGTATGGATGACATCGACATGCCTACACTTCGTGAATATCGTCAGATGTTTATCAATCGAAATCCTGACCATTCTCTTAACCGAAAGGATGATAAAGAGTTTCTTCGTCAATTAGGAGGCTATATTGAGGATCGCGCCACGGGTGAGGGAGGTTTGACTATGGCAGGCTTGTTGATGTTCGGAAAAGGTCTCTCCATCCGCGAACGTTTCGACATGATTAGGCTCGACTATATTGATAAAACCAACTTGGCAAGAGGTCAGCGTTATCGCGACCGGCTGACATACGACGGCAATTGGGAAAACAACCTGTTCCAGTTTTTGACAACTGTTATGCTTAAGCTCACACGCGATTTGCCGGTGCCCTTTGTTCTGGAAGGTGTGCAACGTGTTGATGACACTCCAATGCACAAATTGCTGCGTGAGGCGATGACTAATATGATTATCCATGCTGATTTTATGCTGAATGGTGTTTTAAAGGTGGAAAAACTTGACGACGGCTATTTGTTCAGCAACCCGGGTGTGTTGAAATTGCCTGTAGAGGATATATATCGTGGAGGAGTGTCGGCAGCACGTAATCCACATATTCAGGATATGCTACGAATGATAGGTTACGGCGATAATTTGGGAACGGGCTTCCCTGAAATGGTTGAAGAGTGGGAAAAAGCTTGGGGATCTAAACCGGTACTTAATGAGCGGTATGAGCTGCAGATTGTAGAACTGTCTTTTGCAGGGAAGAAGTCAGTTGTCCAGCCTGACAATGACGGCTCTAAAAACGCGGTAGAAAACGCGGTAGAAAACGCGGTAGAAAACGCGGTAGAAAAACTAACAGAGAACCAAAAGAAAATCATTGAGCAGATGCTGAAAGAACCATCTGTGTCAAAGGCGGAATTGGCCTCAGTGGTGGGAATACATAGTTCAAACATAGATCGCAATATACAGAAATTAAAGCGTTTGGGTTTGATTGTTCGGGTTGGAACAGCAAAGGGTGGCCATTGGGAAGTGATTGTTAAAAATCAAAAATCATGAAACTCTCCATCATTACTATTAACCGCAACAATGCCGCAGGTCTTGAAAAGACAATGTGTAGCGTGTCCACACAGACCTGTAAAGAGTTTGAATATGTTGTTATTGACGGTGCTTCAACCGACGGTAGTGTGGAGGTCATCAAAAAGTTGGAATCGGAGTTTGCCAATCTGAAATGGCTGTCTGAACATGACAGTGGTATCTACAATGCCATGAACAAAGGCATCCGAATGGCTACGGGTAATTATATTCAAATTCTCAACTCGGGAGACATATTGGCTAGCTCCGAAGTAGTGGCAAAAATGTTTAAATCTTTAGAATCTATGTCGTACCCAGATATCATGTACGGCAATATGATTAAAGATTCTATTAATGGTAAAAAAGTCCGCGACAAGGGATTTGCAGGCAAAATACCGACCATGATTGATTTTTTCCATGGAACATTGAATCACGATCCTGCATATATCAAACGCTGTCTTTTTGAAAAATATGGTTATTACCGCGAGGACTTGCCAATTACTGCCGATTGGCGTTGGTATGTCGAGGCTATACCTTTCGGTGGTGTGAAACCCGTATACGTTGACATTGACGTAACAGTCTTCGACATGACTGGCGTAAGCGAGACGCAGATAGCAAAACGCGAAAAAGAACGCGATGAGGAATTGAAACGGATTCTTCCTTTGGGCGTCTATCAAGATTATAAAAATTACCATTTCCCGATTGAACAGTGGACGAGAATAAAAAAAATAGGTGTTGTGTATAAATTTTTCTATTTTGTTGAACGAGTTATTTTTAAGTTTGAGAAAAGAAGAGAAAAGCGCAAAAATCAACAGATCAACAGATAATGAAACTCCTATCATTCATAATTCCTCTCTACAATTCTTCACAGTGGTTGCACAAGTGTCTCGATAGTGTCCTAAAACAGGACATTGACGAGGAGCAACTTGAGATAATTTGCGTAAACGATGGCAGTCCCGATAACTCGGCAGACATTGTGCGCGAATATCAAGCCAAACACCCGCAGTCCATAGTGTTGCTGGAGCAAGAGAACCAAGGACCTTCCGGTGCCCGCAACAATGGTATGCGCTATGCCACAGGCAAGTACCTTTGTTTTGTTGATCCCGACGATTTTGTGGAATCCAATGTGTATGGCACATTTGTGGCAAAAATGGAGGAGCATCAGCTGGATATGCTTCGTTTCAACTATCAGATTGTTGACGAAAACTACAACCACGTTGAAAAAAGCCAGATGGAGTTGGATCTCGATTACTCGTCTGAGCTTATGACAGGGGCTGCTTTTCTTGCCAATCGTTTGGATATTGCATGTCATATATGGAAATATATGTACCGTACTGAAATTATTACAGCCAATGGCATTTGGTGTTTTACAGGCGATTATTTCGACGACACCCCATGGCTGCCAATGGTGCTGATGCAAGCTAAAAATATGGACGTATGCGACACTGTAGCATATAATTATATGGAACGCAGCGATTCGTTGGTTAAGGCAAAAACATTGCCGGCAATAAGGCGTAAGAGCGATGGTTTTCTACTACTAGTGGGACTATTGAAAGAAGAAATGGCTGTTATTGAAGGTGGCAAATCAGACCGTTCCAATATAAAGGCTTTGCAAAATGCGATATTAACTCCAGCAAGCCGCAAAAAAATTCTTGTGTGGTACAATATGATGATTGCCCATAGCGTTGTAACACTTTTGACTGATGTGGCTGTGTATGACTATTCATCTCGAAACAATGTATTGCATGAATTGAGAAGGCTGAAAATAACCAAACTGTCATCAGAAAAGGCACTTCCTGTTAATAAAAGGAAAATCAAGCTGTTTAATATTAGCCCAAGACTGATGATGGGCTTGATTCGTGTGAAAAAAAGAATACAATAGTGATGATACCCAAGAAAATACATTATTGTTGGTTCGGTCGAGGTGAAATGCCTGAGGAGGCTAAAAAATGTATTGCTTCGTGGCACAAACATATGCCGAACTACGAATACAAGATGTGGAATGAGGACAACTTTGACGTCAATTTGATTCAATACACTAAAGAGGCTTATGAAGCAAAAAAATATGCATTTGTGAGCGATTATGTAAGATTATGGGCGTTGGCAAACGAGGGTGGCATATACTTCGATACCGATGTGGAAATTTTCAAGTCGTTTGACGATTTGCTTGAGTATAAGGCTTTTGCGGGTTTGCAGGGTAGCAAAAACTATCCGGTGGGTACCTTTGTTATGGCAAGTCGGGCTAATGGCGAATGGGTGGAAGAGCAACGCTCTTTTTATCTCGATAGACATTTCATTAAAGAAGATGGCTCGTACGACATGACTACCAATGTGGAATATATGACAAGAACTATGGTGGAGAATGGTTTTATACAAAATGGTACCGAGCAAGATTACAAAGATCTACATATTTTTCCTGTAGATTATTTCTGTCCCAGACAAACAACTGGTGAGTATTTTCTCACAGACAATACTTATTGTGACCATCTTGGCATGGGTTCGTGGGCAGATGGATCTGATAAATGGAAAAGTATGGTTGGAAGGGTGCTGGGGCAGAAAAACATGACGCGTTTAATCAAGTTGAAACGAAAGATTTTAAAATAATACCTATAGAGATGCTTACATATTTATCAAAATATTTATCCAATAGGGCTATAATAGCTTATATTATAACATTGACAATTGTTGGCCTGCTTTTTTGGGGATATGGTTTGCCATTTCAATTTGTTGTTTTTGGGCTTGTATCCGTTGTTGTTTTCTTTATTTTTTCAACCCGCCTGTCTGTTGTTTGGCAACGTTGGACCTCAGATGGTTTTACAAAAAAGATATTTATTACGGCTTTACTTATCAGGCTTGTGTATGTGGTTTTTATTTATTTTTACTATATTTCGATGACTGGAGAGCCTCATGCTTTTTATGCTGCAGATGAGTATTACTATGTTTATGTTGGAACTGTTTGGCACGACAGTGGTTTTTCCCAACTCGCTTCAGAAATGCCCCTGTATGCAGATTTTTCAGATATGGGATATGGATGGTGGTTGGCTTTTGAGAATCTTATTTTTGGAACAGGAGTACTTATTCCTCGTCTGATAAAATGTTTTATTGATGCTTTTACCTGTGTGTTGGTTTACAAGCTGGCAAAACGTAATTTTGAGGATACTACAGCCCGTATGGCTGCAATTTTTTGTATGCTTATGCCTAATTTCTGGTATTATTGTGGTGTTACTCTCAAAGAAACAGAGATGGTCTTTCTCACAGTCCTTTTTGTCGAGAGGGCGGACTATATGTTGCGTCAACCCAAATTCAAGATTAAACATTGGATTTTGCCCGTATTGATAGCCTTTGTTATGTTCACTTTCCGTACGGCATTGGCTGCAGTTTTGGTATTGGCTTTGCTGTGTTCTTTTATTTTTGCTTCTGGCAGACGACTTTCTATATGGAAAAGGATTGCATATACTCTTTTTTTTGTTATAATAATGATGTTGGTGGTGCGGGTAGATATTGTTCAGGAGGTGCAGGGGCTTTGGGCTGACAAAGGTGATAATCAGACAGAGGGTCTTGAATGGCGGGCTGAAAGGGAAGGTGGAAACAATTTGGCACAATATGCAGGGGCTGCCGTTTTTGCACCATTGATTTTTACAATACCATTCCCAACAATGGTAAATATTCCAATGCAGGAAAACCAGATGATGCTCAATGGTGCAAACTACATCAAAAGTTTATTGTCGGGATTCACCATTTTTGCTCTGTTTTTATTACTGTTCCGCAAAGAGTGGCGAAAACATATTTTGCCATTAGCTGTTATGGGAGGCTATTTGTTAGTTCTAGTGTTTAGTAATTTTGCCCATTCGGAGCGTTTCCATTTACCTGCATTGCCCTTTGAACTGATGTTCGCAGCCTATGGCATATCTCAACTTAAGGTCAAGCACAAGAAATGGTTTAATGTTTGGATGGTGTTTGTTTCTGTTGCAATTGTGGGCTGGTCATGGTTCAAATTAGCGGGAAGGGGATTGGTATAATAGATGGAAAGGAACAATAATATGTTATTATGATTGAACGAATATATATATGTGTGAATTTTTTGAGGTTTTGGCCTCATATATTTTTTTTGTATATTTCAAAGAATAAAAACACAATAAAGGAAGATATTGTTGCATACAAAAAAGAATATAATCTAAAATTTGGTTTTTTGTATCTCTTTGTGCATTTAATGGCACACAACAAATCATTCCGATCGCTGTATTACCATAGAATAGGGAATTATAAATGGTTTTGCCAGTGGTTAGGTAGAGGTATCGCGAATTTCACAATAGCTAAAGGAGCAATTGTTGGTAGCGGCGTTATTTTATTTCATTCCTATGGGACAATATTAAATGCAAAATCAGTAGGAAAGGGGTGTCGCTTCGTTCATAATGTTACATTGGGTAATAAAAAAGGGGGAGTGCCCACAATTGGAAATAACGTCGAATTTTTCGCAAATTCAGTTGTTGCTGGCGATATTACTATTGGCGACAATTGTGTAATAGGTCCTGGAGCCGTGGTATTCAAAAGCATACCGTCCAACTGCGTTGTTGTAGGTAATCCCGCCTATATTTTGAAAAAAGATGGTGTAATAGTAAATCAGAAACTGTAATGCGTATTTTAATTGTAGCTCGCTATAAAAACAATTTTCCCACTCATATAATGCCCTTTGTCGTTGAACAGGGCGAGGCTATACGAGCATTGGGGAATGATGTGGATTATTTTCTTGTGGAAGGAAATGGCCTGATGGCTTATTTTAAATCCAAAAAGCCGTTGCTTAAGAAAATTGAGGAATTCCAACCCGACATCATCCATGCCCACTACGGACTTAGCGGTATCACAGCCGTATTACAACGCAAAGTTCCTGTTGTAACAACTTTTCATAATGGGGAAACTCTGGGTTTCAAACAGAACTTTCTTTCATCCTTATTCTCCCTCAAAGCGTCGCATGTCATTTATGTGGCTAAACACATCCGCGACAAATCATACTTCAAACCGAAGCATAATTATTCAATCATACCCTGTGGTGTAAACCTAGAGGAGTGTATTATTACCGATTACAAAGAGGCAAGAAATGAGTTGGGTTTCGAGGATGGTAAGAAATACATATTGTTCGGGGGGGCTTTCGCCAATCTGCGGAAGAATTATCCATTGCTTGAGGAGGGGATACGGGTTTTGGGAAGAAATGATGTCGAGGTGCGTGAGATGAAGGGACTGAATCGCTCTCAAATTTCCAAGTTGCTATCGGCCTGTGATTTGTTTGCTTTGCCTTCAAAGAGCGAGGGTTCGCCTCAGGCCCTGAAGGAGGCCATGGCATGCAATTGTCCGATAATAGCTACGGATATTGCAGACATAAAACATCTTCTCGGTGATTTACAAGGTCATTTTATTTGTTCTTTCGAACCAAAGATATTTGCCGAATCTCTTCAACTATCTCTTGAATTCAATGGTAGAACACAAGGAAGGACCAGAATAGAGGAATTGGGTCTCGACAACTCACAGGTGGCACAAAAACTAATTGCTATTTACGAACAAGTATGTCAAAAGAAATAAAAGTAACAACATCCGTTGATGAGATAAGTTTGGTTGCATGGTCCAACTTGGTGCAATCTTCCACGTTTGCATCTTGGTTCCAGACCCCTGAGGCTTATCGCTTTTTCGACAGTCTCTCTTTTCTTGAGGCGTTTTGTGTCGCCGTCGAAAACGATGGAGTGTTGAAGGGTGTGGCAGTCGGATATATTCAAAAGGACGGGGGAAAGATTAAACAATTTCTCTCCCGTAGGGCAATAATTAATGGAGGCCCACTATTGGCAAACGATGTTACAAATGAAGAACTCGTCGCCTTGCTTGTGGCAGTAAAAAATTATCTTAAACGTAAGGCAATTTATATCGAAAGCCGAAATTTCAACGACTATAGTGATTGGAAACAGATATTTGAAAATAACGGTTTTGTGTTTCAGCCACACTATGATGTTGTTGTTGAAACATCTTCTGTTGAGGCTATTAATAAAAAATTGGACCGGAATAGAAAAAGAAACATAAAAAAGGCAATTGATAATGGTTTAATAATAGAGTCGGAGCCTAACGATTCGGATGTTGAAGCTTTTTATGCCCAACTGCAGAAATTGTATTCAACTAAAGTTAAGGTCCCGCTTTATCCGATAGAATTTTTCAGAAATCTTTCTAAACAGACTTCATCTCGCTTCTTTTTAGCTAAAAATAATGAGGGATTAATTATTGGCGGATTAGTGTGCGTAGTTCTTACTTCGAAATCCGTATACGCATGGTTTGCTTGTGGAGAGGATGCACAGTATAAAAACTTGTCCCCATCGGTAATGGTTAATTATGCTGGAATATGTTATGCAGCAGAGAACAATATTCCTAAATTTGATTTTATGGGTGCTGGCAAACCGGACGATGGAGGTTATGGAGTTCGTGATTTTAAGCTGAAATTTGGTGGTGAATTAGTGGAATTTGGCAGATTTGATTATATCTGCAACCGATTTTTGTATAATATTGGCAAGTTAGGTGTTAAATTACTGAAAAAACTATGAACATTCTTATTGACATTAACCATCCGGCGCATGTGCATCTGTTGCGCAACACATATTCAATGCTTGTGGCCAACGGTAACAACGTAATTGTTGTTGTTAAAGAGATACCTTCAGCAAAAAAGTTGCTCGACCTTTACGGTATACCATACATCAACATTGGCAAAAAAAACGACTCCTTGGGCAAGAAAGGTTTTGACCAACTTGTTTATGATTGGCGAATCAGAAAATTGGTGTCTAAAAACAAAATTAAAATAGGTTTGGGTTCGTCTATCAACATACCGCACGTCAGCAAGTTGAGCAGGATGAAAAGCATAATCCTCGACGACGACGATGACGAAGTGGAACCTCTCTTTGTCAAGTTTGGGCACCCATTTGCCGACGCCATTCTTAGTCCCGCCGACACCCCGCGCAAATCAAAACATAAAATATACGTTAACTCGTACCACGAACTTGCATATCTGCACCCCAAACGTTTCACTCCCGACCCCAGCGTCCTTGCCGATGCCGGAGTTAAAGAGGGTGAGCCCTACTTCATACTCAGATTCAACGCCTTCAAAGCCCACCACGATGTGGGGGTGGTGGGACTAACCTTCGAGAACAAACGCCGTTTGGTGAAGTATCTAAGCTCCAAGGGTAAGGTGTTCATCACCACCGAGCGCAACATCGACGAAGAGTTCAAACCCTACCAGCTCACTGTGTCGCCCGAAAAGGCCCACTCGCTGATGTACTATGCCACCATGTTCGTCGGCGATAGTCAGACAATGACTTCCGAAGCTGCTGTGCTCGGAACCCCGGCAATACGTTGCAACACCTTTGTGGGACGCATCCACTACCTCGAGGAGGAGGAGCATAAATACGGCCTCACCTACGGCTTCCGTCCCGAGCAGTCGGAGGCGATGTTCCAAAAAATTGAGGAACTTCTTGCCATGCCCGACCTCAAAGCCGAGTGGCAGCGCCGCCGTCAAAAGCTGTTGTCGGAAAAAATCGACTACTCGGCTTTCCTTACTTGGTTTATCGAAAACTACCCCGAAAGCCAAAAGATAATGCGAGAAAATCCCGATTATCAGTGGAGGTTTAAGTAATTACTCACAAAAATTGAGTTAAATAATGGAACTTAGCAAAGAACTCTGGATGAAACGCATCCGCAATTTGGTGGGACTGCTGGGCATGATTCTGCCATGGTTCTGCCTTCTGGGCTATTATCTGGCATATATCAACGGCACTTACGGTCTTACCGACCCATTCCCCAATTCAATGTCCATCACCTATTATGTAACTCCGGTGCTGTCGATGGTGCTTACAGCCGCTTCCATAGTGCTTATAACCTACGTGGGTTACGACTGGCGCGACCGTCTTGTAACTTCCCTCAGCGGACTTTTCGGTCTGCTTATCGTGCTTTTCCCCTGCGCCGATTCCAACGGAGTCTATCAAGCTGTGGGCGTGGAGACTACCGCCGGCTATTTCCAGACCGCCACAGCCCTCAACGCACATATTCACAACATTTCGGCCGTGTGTTTCTTTATCTTATTGGCGTTCAACTCCTTCTTCCTTTTCACTCTTGGTAGCAACAATCAGACTCCCCAGAAGAAAAAACGCAACATTATCTACAAGGTTTGCGCCATCGGTATGCTTGCGGCGATGATTTTCATGGTCATTCTGGTCCAATTTCCGCATAAGACCTTCTGGATTGAGGCTGTGGCCCTCTCATTCTTTGGAATAAGTTGGCTCACCAAAGGGGAGATGTGGCTCAAGGATCAACCAAAAGACCCCCCCGCAGATCCATCATAACATTTTGATATGGATTTTACACTACAAATATACAAACGTCTGATAGAAACCCTGCAATCATCTGGGTATCAATTCCAAACCTTCGAAGCTTTTTTGCGGAATCCCGCCGAGGGCAAGGTTATTGTCTTGCGCCATGATGTGGACCTGAAGGCTGAAAACTCTCTCGCCACCGCCAAAATCGAAAACTCTCTCGGCATCCATACAACCTACTTTTTCCGTGTGGTGCCGCAAAGCGACAAACCTCATATTATCAAGCAGATAGCATCGCTTGGACACGAGATTGGCTACCACTACGAGGATATGGCTATCTGTGGTGGCGACACCGAAAAAGCTATAGAGCATTTCAAAGATAAGTTACAGTATTTCCGACAGTTCTACCCTGTTAAGACCATCTGTATGCACGGTGCCCCGCGCAGCCGTTTCGATGGCAAGGACTTGTGGAAAAAGTACGACTACCGCGATTATGGAATCATCGGCGAGCCTTATTTCGATGTTGATTTCAACCATGTGTTCTACCTCACCGATACCGGCCGTTGCTGGGACGGCTCCAAATTCAGCGTCCGCGACAAAGTGCAGACCAACTTCACCCAATCTTACCACTCTACCAATCAAATAATTACCGCTGCACAAGAGGGAACACTTCCCACAAGGATAATGATTACCACCCATCCCCAACGCTGGACCGACAGCAAACTGCAGTGGTTCAAGGAGTTGGTTTTGCAAAACACCAAAAATATTGCCAAACGCATTCTGTTGGCAATTCGTAAATAACTTAGAATAAATATATAACAATGAATATAACCCTTATTGCCGGTGCCCGTCCCAATTTCATGAAGATTGCACCGCTTATTCACGCCATACAAAAGGCTCAAAATCAGGGCAAAGACATCAGTTTCTGTCTCGTGCACACGGGTCAGCACTACGACAAGAATATGTCCGACACCTTTTTCGAGGAGCTGAATATTCCCAAACCCGACGTCAATCTGGGTTGTGGCGGCGGCACGCAAGCCGAGCAGACTGCCGCCATTATGGTGCAGTTCGAGAAATTCCTCATGCAGCACCCCACCGACCTTGTGATGGTGGTGGGCGACGTCACCAGCACCATGGCATGCTCCATTGTGGCTAAAAAACTCTGCACCAAGGTGGCCCACGTGGAGGCCGGCATCCGCTCGTGGGATTTGACCATGCCCGAAGAGATAAACCGCATGGTTACAGATAGTCTGGCGGATTATTATTTCACCACCTCCGAAGTGGCCAACGCCAACCTGCGTCGTTTTGGAGCAAGCGAAGAGCAGATTTTCTTTGTCGGCAACGTGATGATCGACACTCTTTTGGCAAACCGTAGCCGCTTTGTTCGTCCTGCCGTTTGCGACCAGCTTAACCTGCAACCCGGTCAGTATCTGATGCTTACCATGCACCGTCCGGCCAACGTGGATGAAGCGGACAAGTTGCAACGTCTTATGAACGAGATAGTTACCAATGTCCACGACCTTCCGGTGGTGTTCCCGATACATCCGCGTACAGCAAAGATTTTCAGCGAGTTGGGAATCTATGCCAAAAACCTGCACATTGTTGATCCGATGGGATATCTGGAGTTCAACTATCTGGTGGAACATTCGAAAGCCGTAATCACCGACAGCGGTGGAATCACCGAGGAGACCACGGTGATGGGCGTTCCTTGCATCACCCTGCGCGACAACACCGAGCGTCCCGAGACCTGCACCATCGGCACCAACGAGCTTATCGGCACCAACCCCGACAACATCAAGCCGGCTCTCGACCGACTTTTTGCCGGACAGTGGAAAGAAGGCGACATCCCCCCGCTGTGGGACGGACATACAGCCGAACGTATAGTTGAGATTTTGCTCAAAATCAAATAGCGACTCAAGTAAAACAAACAATTCACCTGCAAAGGCGTGCTTTAACACAATAAAGCACGCCTTTTTTCGTTTTATTGAATTCGATATGGATAAAATACTGAAATACACTTTGTCGCTGTTACAGACGGCTTTGTTCGGAGTTCCCACGTCGGCGGTGCATCTCACCGATGACGAATGGTATGCTCTTTTCGACTTCACTAGAAAACAAGCTGTAACAGCATTGTGTTACGATGCCATCCTCCTTCTGCCTGAGGATATGCGTCCGCCCCGCAAAATATTGTTGCAGTGGGCTGTGCTTGCCGAAAATGTGGAAAAAGTGCATATCTCCCAGAAAATGGCCATAGGCAAACTGAGCAAAATAATCAGTAATATCGATGCTAATGTTTTGATAATGAAGGGTTTTTCCTTAAGTCGGTATTATCCTATGCCAATGCACAGAGAGTTTGGCGATGTGGATTTTTACTGCTGTGGAAACCATGATGAGGTGTGCCGTTGTGTTGAGGAAGCTGGAATAGAAGTGAGCTACGAGAACTATAGGCATTCTGTTTTCAGAATCGACGGAGTGCCTTTCGAAAACCATCGTTATTTCCTATATGGTAGTAGCGAAGACGCTGAAAAACAGTTGGAAACCTTTCTTCAACAGGAGGCCGAAACAAGCCGAAAACAATCGGATAAAAACATTGTGTTAGGCACTCCACTTGGCACCGCTGTCTTTTTTCTCAAACACGCCGAAAGGGATTTTGTTTTCAGCAGATTAAATATTCGTCTGCGAACCATCTGCGACTGGGCTGTTATGCTCAACAGCGGCTCCCTCGACTATAATCAGCTCAATATCATTAAAAAAGGAAAGACCATCGACCGTTTTGCCGATGTGCTTACTGCAGCGTGCGTAGAACAGTTGGGACTTTCCCCCGATTTCCTCAAATTTTTCCCATCCGTGAAGAAAAATGTGCTTGACGATTTCTTGTTTATGACTCTCAATTATCAGAATTTGACAAAAAGCCGCGGCACGTTAAAAGGCAGACTCCAACGTCTTTTTAAATACTTAAAGCATTATAATACATATAAATACATTTTTGGAAAGAACATTATAAATTGGTATTATTTTTCTAAATAAAAATCAAATGAAGATTAATCCGAAATACAAACTACGCACTTTGGCGGGCGAGAGCGTGTTGTTCCTCCAAGGCAATGTTGATGGCACAACGTCGAAACTTATGACCCTGAACGAGACATCGGCATGGCTATGGAATAACTTGCAGGCCAAAGAGTTTGAGACAGAAGATGTTGTGAAACTGCTTCTTTCGGAATTTGAAATTGACGTAGCTACGGCAAAAAACGATGCCGAAGAGTGGATAAACACGCTTAAAGGTTATAATATTTTCGAATAAAGCATTTTACATGAAAGAATCCTTTTCGTATCATATTGCGGGACACGTACTTGCCGTTAGTGGCGATGGCGTTGGGGAAATGATGTCCAAGTTGCTTGGTTTCAAGGTGTTCCTGACCGAAAAACCTGTTGAATGGGAGATGAAAATCGGCGAGTTGGACACTGTTTTGCCGTTTACTATTCTTCACAGCTTCGATTTAGAGCAGTACGACTGTCACTATGGTATGAATGAAGATATTGATGTTTTGCAGATAATCGAAAGGGTTTCGGGAAAGGAGGTGTTCCGTTTGCAGCTCCGACGTGGGGAATCGGTGGCAACTACCACATTAACAGGTGATAAGGATATATTACGCTTCGCACTCTGGTTTGCCTTTAATCTATTTGCTGTGCCTCTCGGTATAATGGCAATACACTCGTCCACAATTGTTTACAAAAGAATGGCCAATCTTTTTCTCGGTGAGTCGGGGACAGGCAAAAGCACTCATACCCGCTTGTGGCTCAAGAATATAGAAGGCAGCCGACTTTTGAACGACGACAGTCCGATTATCTCTGTTGAGAATGGTCGTGTGATGGTGTATGGTTCGCCGTGGAGCGGAAAAACAGCTTGTTACCACAATATTGGATTTCCTGTCAATGCGTTTGTGCGTCTGCGTCAGGAGAAACAGAATGTTATAACCAAGCTCAATGTTTTTCAGGCTTTTGCCGCCTTGCAACCCTCCACACCTCCCTCTTTATCGTATAGCGATTTCTATTCGTCAAAAGTTATCGAAAACTTGGATTCGATACTGAGACAAGTGCCTGTTTATCAGCTTGGTTGCCTGCCCAACGACGAGGCGGCACAACTTGCTTACTCAACTCTGTATCAATTATAAACCTTCACCGCCTTGAAAGCTCCGATGCTGAAACTGATATTCCCTTTCATGTTGGGAATTTTTATAGGAGCTTATTATCCTATTGATAACAAGGTTGTTATCTTTGCGGGCTTGGCGGTTTTCCTTCTCGCCTTGTATTATCTGGCTTTCCTTCGACTGAAACTCACTTGGTGGTATGCCATAGTTTTCAATTTGTGTTTTGCGTTTGTCGGATATTCCATAGTATCAATGCATTATCTCCAGCGAGGATCCTCCGATTTCTCCAACTATTGCCCTGAAAAATATACTTGGGCGGAGGTGGTGCTGCAAGATATGCCCACTCAATCCGAAAAGACAGTCAAAACAAAAGCCGATGTGCTTAAGATTCAGGATTCTACGGGCTGGCACTCCGTTTCAGGCAGGGTGATGCTCTTTTTCCGTAAGGACTCCATCACACAACAACTTGGCTATGGCGACAAACTGCTGGTTTACACCAAGATAACCGAAGTGGCGCCACCGCAAAATCCATATCAGTTCAACTACAAAGAATACCTGCAGCGCAAAGGTATCTACTATCAGGCATATATTTCGTCGGACCAATACCATGTAACACAACCGGCTTCCGAAATTAGCATCTTTTCCGTTGCTTACTCGCTTAGAATCAAGATGATAAATCTGATAAAGCGCAGCGGACTCTCACCCAAGGAGCAGGGCATTGCCTCGGCGCTTCTGCTCGGCTGGGACGAGGATATCGACGAGGAGACGCACCAGAGTTTCTCCAACGCCGGCATAGCCCATTTCCTCAGTATCTCCGGCTTGCATTTGGGCATAATATTTATGTTCATCGGATATATGTTCTTCTGGATGGGCAACTCGCGTCGGAACCGTATGATACGGGGCTTTGTGCAACTCGTGGTTCTGTGGTTTTTCGCCGTTATCACCGGGCTTTCGCCGTCGATACTGCGTGCGGCAACAATGTTTTCGCTCATCACCGTGGGCGAGATGTTTTTCACACGGGCAAGTTTCTACAACAATCTTGCCTCGTCGGCGTTCATCTTGCTGCTTTTCAAGCCCTTGCTTTTGTTCGATGTTGGATTCCAACTATCGTACCTCGGCGTTATCGGCATTGTGGTGCTTCAGCCGCGTATAAAGGAATTGATAAACGTTCCCACGAATCTGAAACTTGCCCAATCTCTGCAAAATTCATGGAATCAAGGTTTTGCGACTTCTGCTTTCGGTAAGATACTGTCAAAGTCGATACAGGGAATTGTAAATGCAGCACTTTGGCTTGTGCAAAAAGTTTGGGAGCTCACCTGCGTTTCCGTGGCGGCACAGCTGGCTACGCTTCCGCTCACCTTCTACTATTTCCACCAGTTCCCCGTCTATTTTCTCATCGCCAATGTAACTGTGATACCCTTTGCGGGATTCCTGCTCGCCACCGTGATTTTTGTGGTGGCCTTCTCGTGGATTCCCGTAGTCGGCGGATGGATTGTGAAACTGCTTTCGCTTGAGATAACTGCCATAACTTCAGTTACATCCTTTGTTGAGAAACTGCCAAACGCCACCATCAAAGATTTCTATTTCGACAAGCCGATGGCTGTTCTAACAGCCTTGTTTATACTTTGTTACGCTTTTGCGTTTGTCAAACAGAGAAAATGGGCGTTGTTCACTGCAATGGGGTTCAGTGCCGTGTTCCTTGTGTATGTGGGCTGGGTTTCTTATCAGAAAGACGGACAGCATAAATGGATTGCCTATTCCACAAGGAATCACTTGGTTATGGAGTTTTTGGACGGCAATACCAGCTATTTTCTGTCCGACACTTCGGTTGTTTCTAATCCCAAGTTGGTGGAGTTTTCCACCCAAGGCTATCAGCGCAACAATATGACGAACAACCGCATAAACCTCTCATTCCATGATAAATACGTAGACAGTCTTTTCTTTATCGACCAAGGTTTTGCTGCTTTTGGCAAAACCCGTTTAGCCTTTGTCACTCCCGACAATTGCAAAACCAAGTCATCTTTCACGCCTACAGTGGATTATGTGGTTATTTCCGGTGGACCGAGATTGAGGGACGTGGGTGAACTCACACAAAAGTTTCATTTCAAGCAACTTGTGATAGGTCCCGACAATAGTCGTTACAAATCGCTGCGCTGGCAGAGCCAGGCCGACTCGCTGGGCATACCCTGCCACAACATCGTTACCGATGGAGCGTTTGAAGTGGCTGAAAATTAGATTTTTAAGCAAACAATTTGCGAAACACCTGTTCTATGGTGCTGCATTCCACAATCTCTATTCCGTACAGCTTTTTGTCGATGCCTTTAACGTTGTATTTCGACACGAAAATACGTTCGAAACCTATTTTTTGTGCTTCGGAAATTCTTGATTCTATGCGGTTTATGGGCCTTACCTCGCCGGAAAGACCTATCTCTGCGGCAAAGCAGTCTTTCTGCGAAAGCGGCATGTCCAAATTCGACGAAAGAACGGAAGTTACCACCGCCAAATCAATTGCTGGGTCGTAAACTTTGATGCCACCGGCTATGTTGAGGAACACATCCTTGGCTCCTAGCTTGAACCCGCAACGTTTTTCCAGAACAGCCAAAAGCATCGACAGCCGTCGCAGGTCGAAACCGGTGGCGGAGCGTTGCGGTGTGCCGTATACTGCCGAGCTCACAAGTGCTTGGACTTCAATCAGCATTGGGCGCATGCCCTCCAAAGTGGCAGAAATTGCTGTGCCGCTGAGGTCGGGGTCGTGTTGCGAAAGTAGTATCTCCGACGGATTGCTAACTTCGCGTAAGCCAGAACTTTGCATCTCGAAAATGCCCAGTTCCGACGTGGAGCCGAAACGGTTTTTCATGGAGCGGAGTATGCGGTACCCGTAATTTCGGTCGCCTTCGAACTGAAGCACGCAATCTACAATGTGTTCCATAATTTTGGGTCCTGCCAGACTGCCGTCCTTGGTGATGTGACCGATAAGGATGACGGGCACTCCCGTTGTCTTTGCAAAACGTTGAAACTCAGCCGTGCACTCGCGTATCTGCGATATGCTACCCGCCGACGATTCGATGCTGTCGGTGGAAATTGTCTGTATCGAGTCCACCACCACGATGTCGGGTTTAACAGTCTCGATATGCTGGAAAATCTGTTGTGTAGAGGTTTCGGAAACGATGTAGCAGGTGTCGTTGTCCTTGTGTATGCGTTCGGCGCGCATACGAATCTGTTGTTCGCTTTCCTCGCCGCTAACGTACAGAACTTTCTGGTTTTGAACCAACAACGCTACTTGCAGTAACAGTGTGGATTTGCCAATTCCCGGCTCACCGCCGATCAAAACCAGCGAGCCTTTCACCAAACCGCCACCCAATACACGGTCGAACTCGGCGCAACAGGTGCTGATGCGTTCCTCCTCGCTGTAGGTGATTTCCTTTATCAGCTTGGGTTTGCTCTGCTGTGTGGCCGGGGCTTTCTTGCTCCATTGGCTGCCGCTGTCGGTGTCGTGTTTCACCACCTCCTCCACAAAGGAGTTCCAGCTGCCGCATTGCGGACATTTGCCGAGCCACGACGACGACTGGGCTCCGCAATTCTGACAGTAGTATATAACTTTTTGTTTTGCCATCAGTGTAATGTGTTGAT